>Ga0233439_10006047_pt1 | contig 10933 bp, 6 predicted proteins | sample SI_123_September_6_FD_182713 | JGI IMG/M metagenome (GOLD analysis project Ga0233439, IMG submission 182713) | Seawater microbial communities from Saanich Inlet, British Columbia, Canada - SI_123_September2016_100_MG | ecosystem: Environmental > Aquatic > Marine > Inlet | place: Canada: British... | reverse complement strand
ATATGAAACTAGTGATCGGTCTTTAGTCTCAGGTGTGAGACAGAGATTATTACAAGGAGATGACAAAGACAACGAAAATAAAAGGAAAAAGACGAAGCTATTACCAACTCTCAAAGAAAATATTAGATACGTAGTTTCCCACGTAGAAGAAAAAGATAAATCAAGTATGAATCTCCTTGTAAACGCAACATCATTAGTTGAACAATTGAACTTTTCCAATGTATATTGGCACGACATCGATAGAAAGGAGTGGTGGGAAACAAAAAAACTCATAAAGGACACTCAAAAAACATTGAAACTTTACATAAAAGATTCTATTCAAAATTATATCAAGAATAATAAATCAAATACAAAGAATAATACTAATACCATTTCTCTCAAAATATTCGGAGAAAGCATATTTTACGATGCAGCAAAAGGATGCAAAAGAATCATTAATGAAATGATTAAAGCTTACAATCTCCCAAAGAAATATATTTGTGAGGCGGAAGCATTAAATAAAATGATGAACATTGATTACGGAGACGCTTATTATAAATATTTGAACTATTGTAACAGTAACATTGAAATGCTAGGAGGAAACCTAAACATAGGAGATTATTACGAGGAGCAAAGTCGTCTATTATGTGGTAAACATTCCATAAACAATATGCTTAACAAGGTAGCTGTCATTTCTGATTTTGATAATATGGAGGATTACATAGATGGTAAACTCAATTTAGCTCATGTATGTGTAGAATGTGAAGTAAAAGCAAATGCTAATCTTTGTGTACCTGATAAAGGTTACGGTGATTTCGATGCAGGAGTTATCATGAAAGCTATAGACTTATTAGGGTATGACATGGTTATATTTCCCGAATCGCATAGATTAGAAATAGAAAAATGCAACTATTTTCCTAACGAAGACGCATACTATAACATAACTAAAGACTTAGGTGCAGCTGCAGATAATATGCTCTCTGTTACTTATGTAGGTTCCATTTTATACTTAAGAGGGCACTATACGGCATTACGTTTATCCTCTGATAAACAGAGTGTTGAGTACATTGATTCGTTAAAGGTAACTGACTCAAAAATTATTGCTAGAAATACCAATCAATTATACCGATTACTCAAAAACACATTAGGCAACAGCCCGGACATGATGGACAAAATTTATACAATAATAAACGTACATCACAAAATGGTACGCAGTATGGCAATACCATCTCAAGCACAAGCTGACAAAGTCATACTAGAAATCCCGATCCAATACGACAATGCTGTAGTAGAAGTAGTAGAAGTAGTACCAGAAAGACCGGCACAAAGATTTGGTATTATAGTCGAAAATGAGGGAGAAAGTGAAGACGAGATGGAAAACCAGTTATCGGTAAATAATGACGAATTTGGTGTAGAGTCTCAAGAAGATCGAGGGAATGAAGTAAATTCAGACAGAGACGATAACGTCATGGGAGAAGGTAAAAAGGATTCCTCAGAAGCAGAAGAAGATGAAGATATTGCTAATAGTATATCTGATAATAGCACAAAAGAAATTGAAGAAAGAGACGATAACGACATGGGAGAAGGTAAAAAGGAATCCTCAGAAGAAGAGGTAGAAGATATCACAAGCAGTTCTGATAATAGCACAAAAGTAATTGAAGAAAGAGAGGATGGAGGAAATGATGAGGACGACGATGAAGAGGACAACGAAAACTTACAAAAATATGTTGATATGATCAAAAAGAGCATTGGTGAATATGACAACTATACCTGTCATAAGTATAAGGTAGCCAATGAAAACGAAATGATACAATCGATAAGTATGATTTCACGGTTAAGAGATATGGAAAACAATCGCATTATGAAATATCAAATTGAAAATTACGTTAAAGTAGAGTCGTTAGATGTAAATAATGAAATGGTTTCTAGACTATTAGGTACCACTTCTCAAAATTTCTATAGAGAACTCATTATGAATGCATTATCAGATAGAACGAGTTGTTGGAGCTATATAGTAGAAATTAAAAGATCTCTAGGAAATAATTTCGTAATTGTTACAAGTAAAAAAGAAGGAGGAGATGAGGATAATAATATAGATCAAGTTTGGTTAGAGACTATTTATAAGGAAAGTTCAGTGAAAGTTATGCCATATTATTTCATAGAGTTATCTAATTTTTTCGTTTATGGTGAAGGAAGCATAAAAGAAATAATTGTCAAATTGATTAATAATAAAAATATTTCCAAAGAAGATCGAGGATATGCTTGTCAATATTTAGATGGCTTTCTTTTGCCTATTCCTCTTGAATTGGATAATTCTGATACTTCCTATAATTCGAATACTCTCCCAAATACGGAGACCAATAATATAAGAGAAACTGTTTCACAATTGTCTAATATCAACAGAAAAGAGATCAAGTTTTTCATAGATTTTTCTAGAAAAGTTATTAATTATTTTGCCTCAAGTAACGAAGTCACTTTACAAGGGAATCAGATGATACATAAATTTTTGCCTATTTTTATTAAATCGTTTGAAGAAGCAAAAGCAGATAAAGGAATGGACACTGCGACGATTCTACATATTTTGTGTGGTGCAATACTTATTATTGGATTACAATCCTCTCCCTATTTTTGTAAAAAACGCACAGTGAAATTTGAAGACAAAGAGAAAATCTTAGTATTGGGAGTTAACGCTATTTGCGGATATCCAGCAGAAACAATCCACGGAGGTGATTCACATCAAACTAATACGTTACTTGATTATGTATCGAAAAGATTATCGGAAGCTCTAGGGGGAGATAGTCAAAGAATTCACACCTTAATAGTTGGTTACATAAAAAATATTCTTGCTAAGAATAAAAATATAAGTGAGGAAATTAAGAAGAACGTAAAAACCCTGACGGAGGACATACCGGGTAATGATTGGTATGAAAATCAATGGAGTAATTTCGCTCCCCCATTGTTCCCCGTAGGAGCTGTAGATGAAAATGTTTTAGTTCAGAATGATGTGTGCAGAGTTAATAATGAATACAAGGAAAAGTTTGTTTTGTTAAAGCTTATCAGTAATTTATCCATAAAGATAATGAAAGTGAAAAATGAAAACGCTAATTCTAGCTACGAAAACACAAAGGATAAACAAGCAATAACAACGTATAAGAATCTTACACGAAACTATGAGAAACTTACTAGACTTTGTTACAATGTACCTGCAACAGCAAATTACTTAGTTAGTTCTACGAAAACTAGACTTGATATTATAGAAGAAGTGAAAGTTTTCAACTTTTCTGATAATTTCAGGAAAAGATTTATTGAGTTTTATTGTAGCAAAGGTCCACAATCTGTAGTGGATTTATGCAAAACAGAAGCTGATTATAATATTGCTATTACGAATGAAAAGAGTAATGAGGAATGGTTTCTGAGAGTGCTCAAAAGTGTGAACGAGAAATCTATGATAACTGACTTTGTGAAAGCGACAGGAAAATCAGATACACAGTCCCCAACTGAACCTGATCCTGTCAATAGGGATGTCTGTCCCAATCCTGAAGATGAAAATAAAAATGATAGCATAAAAGATTTTAATAAAAACAATAAAATTGAGACAATTGGATTTAACTATTTCATCACAAATTTAAAAATTCTCACTGATGCTGGCGTTAATAACGGTAGTACCACAAACAATATCCAGATTAAAAAATCTCAATTTAAATTATGGTTAAGTGGTTGTGTATACAAAGATGTCATAGAAAAGACAAATAGAGCACTTACATTTGCAGATGTAAATCAAAGAAGTATATATAATTTCATTAAGGTGAACGTAAAGCAATTAGTAAATATAACGAGCCTCAAAGAATGTAAAAGTGAAGAAATGAAAGTTTGGCACACTTGTTGGAAAGCTAATCTGAAATATTATCGGTATAATCATGATGTGTTCGATGAAATAATTCAGAATACAAAAGATCATGATCACGTAATGTTGAAAATGAATTTCGTCTTGAAATACATAATGTGTATGGCAGTAGCTAGCTGTAAAGATAAAGAGATAGGAGATGTAAATAAAATATTAATTAAATGTTTGGATAAAATTATAGAGAATAAAAAGTGCATGAATATGAGCAGTACAGAACTGCGCACTGTTCTAACAAATCAGTCAACAGCCGAAAGAAATAAACAAGTTAACTTGGATAAGTACGATTCTGAACTAAGGAAACGTCTTAAAAAAGCAGGAATTCATAGAGAACAAAATATCAAATTTAATAGGGACCACGGTATCATGGATTAATAAAAATAAAAACTATATATATTAATAATAGTTTATGATTAGTATATATACTGATTTTTATTTGTCCTCAAGAGAGAGAGAGAGCGAATAATGAAATCATCAATAATAAACGATGCTATTTCTTTTATACTGTCGTTGATAGTATTATCTTACAGTTTGTATACTTTAGACTTGGTATCCATAATAGGTTGTTTTATGGCAGTCATTATTCCAATGATTATAAAGATAATGACAAGAAATACTCCTTTCCCCGAAATATTTAAAAGACCTGACGGTGCTATTGACTGCAATTTATTCAATACAGGAGGGGCATGTGATCATGAATCTGGGTTTCCTTCTGGACACGTAACATTAATATCATATTTCTGTTTCTATATTTACTTCAATTATAACCCATTGTTGATGAGATTTTTATATCGCGGTGGATATGATGATGATGTTATAGAAAATGATAAATATTATACAATGAAGAGAAGTTTCCTTTTATTTCTCTGTATTGTTCCTGTTATTATGATGGGGTATGCGAGATACATGAAGAAATGTCATAACCTTGTCCAAGTAGTGGCTGGTGCTGTCACCGGTTACGCTATAAGTAAATTTATAATTAAATTAAATAAACAAAGAAATAAACGAGAATGAAGAAAGTTTAACAAAAACAGTATAGACAAATAAGTGTGATAATAGTATACTTTTGGTAGAATATCCCAATCAATCTAATCTATACTATTATCAAGAAATCTATAAATTCCTGATCTGATATGAGTGATGAAAAGAAAGATTCAGTACAGTATTCTCTTTCCATACATAAGGATATAAAGTTCAAATTAAAAAGCTTTATAAAGAATAATCGCATTCCCAATATTATTTTTCATGGTCCTCATGGGTCAGGAAAGAAGACTTTATTAAATGAATTCTTAAACAGTATATATAACAATCAAAGTGACATTTTTAACAATTTCGTACTTACTGTCAATTGTGCCCATGGTAAAGGAATAAAATTTATTCGTGAGGACCTGAAATTTTTTGCAAAGACAAATATATTATTACCAGGAACGAACTACTTCAAAAGTGTAGTATTGTTAAATGCGGATAAGCTAACAATAGACGCGCAATCAGCTCTAAGAAGATGCATAGAGCAATTTAGTTATTCAACAAGATTCTTCATAATTGTGGTCGATAAGTACAAGCTATTGCGTCCGATTTTGTCCCGTTTTTGTGAGATATATATAGCGGAACCATTAGTACGGAAGAAGCCTACAAACCTACACATATATCATTTGAATAAAAGTTATCCTGTGCAAAAATCATACATAGCAAAATGTAAGAAATTCTCATTAAAGTTCAAGAAAATTAGCGATGACGTAAGAAATATTTCAGAATTCAATGACAAGTTGGAAACCTTAAAATCGGCATGCGAAATATTATACTACGAAGGTTACAGTGTATTGGATTTAATGAGATATGTAGAAACAGAACCGTTGCATGAGTTAAGTGGTTTACCTAATTTTGATGAGATACGAAAATACGATGTTTTGCTTTTCATTCAGAAAGTGAAAAGAGAATTTAGAGATGAGAAACTACTCTTTTACTTAATTCTGTATTTTGTGTTAGTACGTTTCGATTATCCTTTAGAAAATATTTCATTTATGTAAAGACACAATTACAAATATATTGATATATATTTTATTCTAAAGAAAATGGACGATTTTTCAGTGCAAAGTTTACAAGAATCAAGAAATGAATGGTGTAATACACTACTACAGAAACTAACCCCGTTAATATGTGAAGGGGTAAGATCTATTTTCACAGAAGCTATTCATTTATGTAAAGAAAATAATGAAAACGATAAGTACCTGATGACATTTCAGAATTTTCTGACACGTATTCCGAAATGGAATTCAAATATAATTCAAGAAGAAACCAATCGTATTTTAGAGAAAAGTCAATGCAATTATTTGACTGATTTAATAAGTTGTGTTCATATCATACAATTGAAGAGCTTGACTTGTATGAGGGTAGGTTCTAAGCAGAAAAAGGTGGATATAGACATTCCGTCACTAAACGATTTTATACATAACGTTTATATCAACAGCGCGCGGAAATTATATTCGAATGTGTACTTGTTTGAATTAAACTTATCGCCTTTAGCAACACAGAAGCACAATAGAGAAATAGAGCAGTTAGTAAAGGAGTGTATATTAGATACGGTGAGAAGTAATATACCTATAGAGAACATACTACAGGTGTATCTTGATGAATCTATGGAAGAAGACGTACAAGTGGAAGTGAAGGAGGAGATCATTTCTGATGAACCAATCGAAGATTCTGAGGTAACAGATAACAGCATGGAAGAGAATTCTGGTAATGCGAATAAGACTATTGAAGTTAGTGGATTCGAAGATGAGCATATGAAGATGGCATTAAAAGAGGAGATGGCTTCATTGAAAGCACCTGATAGTATAAGGTTCGACATAAGAGAGGAAGTAAAAAGTAAAGAGCCGACGACTCCTCCAACGTCTACTATTTCTAGTGTTCGTGATGATGTAGAGGAAGATGATGAAGATGATGATGACGATGACGATGACGAAGATGATTCATTAAAACCTATTAAAATAGGTGAAAAGGTAAATCTTAGTGATTTGGATGTACACTCACTCAATCCTCAACCCAAAAAGCTGAATACTTACGATGTATTGGACGAAATAGGTGTAGAAGAGCTAACATAATGCTCGATAATAATAGAATAAAAATATTTACATAAACGATTTACATTAATACGTTATAATTACCATTGTAAAAAGACATATTAATGTAAAAGCCTCTCATTCTAAGTTCTTATCATACTCATCGAAATGGACCAAATTTTTATTTATGCTTTAGCAATTTCTATTGTATTTTTGTTATATAAATATGCGGAAACTCGCATAAAGAAAACGGTTGATGAAGAAGGAAATGTGATTGTTTCTCCAATGAAACCTGTTATACATGATACTTTCGTTGTACTCATGTCATCAGCTATAGGAATGTATGTGTACTCGCAATTTGATGTGAAAACTACAGCTGTGGAATCACCAACCGCTTTTGTCAATACTCCTGAATTCTAATTATCATCAACATCTCCGCCTAAAAATAATAAACTTACACAAAAAGTTTATTATTTAGTTTTAATCATCAATCCCTCATTACGAAGTATAGGAAGGATATTTATCTATATTCATAATCTTCTTATCCTTGTTTTTTAACTTATCAACATTGTTACGAGACATTTTGTATTCATCGAAAACTTTACTTTTCAATTGATCTTCTGGTATTGCAGAATGAATTGTTCTAGCTATCATTTTGTATAGTTTGAATTCAGGATACCTTTCTTCTCCGTTCATTTTGTATAAAATGTTTCTTCCCTTATCATCTTTCAACCAGGTTGTTACCATATTGATAATAGGGTTCTTGCCGGTTATTTTTTCTTCCTGTTCCATGTCTTCTATGAAATAGTCATAAAGACAGCATGCTAGCCTACACAAATCGAAACTTTTATTAGGTAATACCTCTTGTTTATTTGTATTATGATAAGGACCAAAGTTGTATTGTGACCCTGCATCGCCTCTTTCATGAAAGCTGTTGCTACATATGAGCTTACCTTTAAATTTGTAAATCGCTCTACCGAAATCAATAATTTTGAATATTCTCCCGAAAGTAGGCACTTTATAAGTAATACCGTTTACCTTGTAATATAGATACTGTTTGTCTGTTTGTGTGTACATAATATTGTTTGTGTGTAGGTCATTATGTGTGAAATCGAAGCATTTCTGGTATACCCCTAAGATAACTATTACCTGAAACAAACACGCACTCCACTCTGCGTCGTTCAACATATTATTCACCATCAAATAGTCAAGCGTATTGTCGCATTTCTCCATGAATATTGCTTCTACAGGAAAATCAAATAAACTACACATGATATCTTCTTCAGACTCGTCACTAGACGATGAACATGTAGAGTATTCGGATTCTTCGTCGTCGCCGCCTGTGTCACCTTCTTCATCCGATTCGTTTTGTGCCATATCTTCCTCATCCGTTGTGTTGGAGCTATTGGAGCTAACAGAAGACGAATTGCGTGATGAAGACGAATTTGATATAGTATCAGCATCAGCAGCATCACGTATGTTCACTGGCGAAGGAGCGGAGTTATTATTTATAGAATTAGTGAAAATGGATAAGTTCTCTTCTGTTAATTCTTCTGCTTCTATGGATGGATGTATCTTTTCTATTTCCGTTGAACTATTTAAACTATTACTTACTACCTGTCCTATATTTACATTCGTTATATCTGTAATGTCATCTACTAAATCATCGTCACATGGAATGGGAGAAACTATAGTCAATTTGGATTTGTTTTTCCTTGAATTTACATTAAATATTTCTCTATGTTCTGAATTTCGAAATGTGTATAACTTCTCCAAATTTTCATGAAAGTAATCACTTTCTATTAAGTAATCAATCTCATCTGCAATGTTATACGTGAATTCTTTCTTCGTTCCTAGACATGAACCGAAGAAGTCGATACCGTTTATAAAATTATGTTCATTTAACAATATGCTGCTGAGGAATGTGAAGAATCCATCTGTGTATGGTGTATTGTTAGTTTCGTATGAAATTAACTTATTATAAGTTTCATTATTAATATTGTCAAAATTAGGAATGGATCGTAGGACTTCAAAGTCAACATCTTTGTATTTGTTAATCATATACTTAACAGGATCTATAAGCGGAGAAAATTTGAGGAAAATATTCTTTCTAATCTTTTCTGATGTAGGGTTATCAGACAAAGTCAACGACGCTGTATATTGTGCAGGTAAAGTTTCCCCTTCCTCATTGTCTCGACGAGATTTCGAAGATCCTGATGTAGATCTAATATTTTCCTCAACGTGTAATTGGTCTAACACGTAACGATGATTCAAAGAAATACTATTATAGTTGGATGAATTCAAAGAAAAGTATAATTGGTACAGTGGTATATAATGCATTATGTTTGATAGCAAACAAGATGGATGACTTTCTAAAGAACGTTCTAGGTTGGCATAGTTATGCTTTTTGTAGTTTAGTAAAAAAGATGATGATTCGGAATTCATTATTTTATTTATTCTGTAATCTCCATGCAATAACTAGTTCTTATAACTCCTAATTAGATTCCTTAATATTCATTATTACGAATAAAATAAAGGGAAGGGACATAGCACCTGAGCCAGATGTTTTCGTTGAATATCTAACAATAATATATCTTAAGTATGTACCAAGTAAGTTGCATAAAATACAGTGTTCATTTTATGCGATGACATTAGATTTGAAGAAGTTTGATATGAGAGATATAAGTTTCCGTTGCGATGAGGCTCAAGGTCCTGTTGTTGTGCTTATAGGTAGAAGAGACACCGGAAAAAGTTTCCTTGTTAGGGACTTACTCTATTATCATCAAGACATTCCTATCGGAACAGTTATATCTGGTACAGAGGCAGGAAACGGATTTTTTAGCGCCCATGTTCCCAAGTTATTTATTCATGATGAATACAATACCGGAATAATTGAGAACATTTTGAAAAGGCAGAAAGCAGCTTTGAAACAAATAAAGAAGGAGAAAGAAATAAGGAATAAAAGTAATATAGACGCTAGGGCGTTTGTTATCTTGGACGATTGCTTGTTTGACAACAAATGGACCAAAGAGAAGATGATGAGATTATTGTTCATGAATGGACGTCACTGGAAGATAATGTTAATAATAACCATGCAGTATCCATTAGGTATACCACCTAACCTGAGAACTAACATAGATTATGTATTCATTTTGAGAGAACCGTATATGGCGAATAGGAAGAGAATATGGGAAAATTATGCTGGTATGTTTCCAACTTTTGAGTCATTTGCGCAAGTGATGGATCAGTGTACAGAGAATTATGAATGTTTAGTTATTAATAACAATGCTAAGTCTAATAAACTTCAAGACCAGATATTTTGGTACAAGGCTCAGAATCACAATAGTTTTAGGTTAGGGTCAAAAGAATTCTGGGAACTATCTAAAAGTTTAGACAGTGATGATGAAGACGAAGAAGAGGCGTACGATCCAAGTACCTCCAAGAAGAGGGGATCTGGTCCAATTATAAATGTTCGTAAAACCAAATGGTAAAGCAATAATCAAGTTAAATCATAGTAATTCTTATCTCAATTACTATTAAAGGAATTTCTTCTACTGTTTTATAGATAATAAGATGGATAACAAAGAAGAAAAACCAATTGAAAGTAATTCAGATATACCAAAACCGGACCTAGTGCCTGTCCCTGTACCAGTGGTAGCACCCGTTGAACCTGTGGTGGTAGCACCCGTACCTGAACCAGTCGTAGCTCCCGTAACTGAACCAGTCGTATCGCCCGTTCCTGCTCCAGTCGTAGTATCTCCCGTACCCGCACCAGTGGTAGTTTCTGCCCCTGTCGTAGCTCCCGTTCCTGAACCAGTCGTAGCTCCCGTAACTGAACCAGTCGTAGCACCCGTACCTGAACCAGTGGTAGCACCCGTACCTGCACCAGTCTTAGCACCCGTACCTGCACCAGTCTTAGCACCAGTAACTGCACCCGTGGTGGTAGCACCCGTACCTGCACCTGTGGTAGCACCCGTACCTGCACCTGTGGTAG
>Ga0233439_10006046_pt1 | contig 10934 bp, 7 predicted proteins | sample SI_123_September_6_FD_182713 | JGI IMG/M metagenome (GOLD analysis project Ga0233439, IMG submission 182713) | Seawater microbial communities from Saanich Inlet, British Columbia, Canada - SI_123_September2016_100_MG | ecosystem: Environmental > Aquatic > Marine > Inlet | place: Canada: British... | reverse complement strand
ACACCTCCTTAACTGGCAGGACCTGTGTGATGCAGGCAAGCTCGCAAGTGCAGGACTCATCTTCTGTGGTTCATTCAACTCAGAGATGGCAACCGGTGGTATCGAAGACGGTAACCCGCCTCTAGAGGCTGGTATCTCGCAGGCTGACATGGATTACCTGCACATCTTCGACATCAAGAAAATGACGGACGCAGTTGCAGCTGGCAAAACTGATTTGATCAACGGATTCCCGGTGATCTCACTCGAAACTGCCGCTTCTGAAGGCATCCTTCACTTTGCTCCAGAGCCAAAGAGCCCGCATGGTGCTGACGTAACGCCAGATGGTGAATTCGTTGTTGTATCAGGCAAGCTCGATCCTCACGTAACTGTTTACTCAGTTCCGAAGATCAAGGCAGCTATCGCTGCTGGCACAGACGAGCGTGACGTGTTCGGCGTTGGAATCCTCGATTTCGACACCGTTGTTGAAGTACAGGTTGAAGTTGGCCTTGGGCCACTACACACCCAGTTCGACAACCAGGGTTACGCATACACATCCTTGTTCCTCGACTCTGCAGTCGCACGCTGGACCCTCGGTGGCAGCTTCAGTGACTTGCACAGCGAGCCCGACTGGGAGCTGATTACGAAGACTCCGGTTCACTACAACATTGGTCACTTGGCCACTGCTGAAGGTGACACGGTAAGTCCAGACGGTAAGTACCTGGTTGCTATGAACAAGTGGTCGATCGACCGCTTCAACGTAGTCGGCCCGCTACTTCCACAGAACTTCCAGTTGTTGGACATCTCCGAGGGTGGCGAGACCATGCCGGTGATCTACGACAGCCCAATCGGAGTTGGTGAGCCGCACTATGCGCAGATCATCAAGGCCGACAAGCTCAAAGCATGGGAAGTTTACCCAGAAGTTGGCTGGAACCCAGAGACGATGTCGGTTGACCCACGTGCAGTAGCACCTGGTGATGAAGGCGTCACACGCTCTGGTAACGAAGTCACGGTCAAGTCGACACTGATCCGCTCTCACTTCACTCCTGAACGGGTGAACGTGAAGGTTGGTGACCACGTTACTTGGCACATGACAAACCTAGAAACTGCGTTCGATGCCACACACGGCTTCGCACTGCCTGGCCAGAACATTAACTTGAGTCTGGAACCTGGTGAGCACCAAACAATTGAGTTCGACGTTACAGACGAAGGTGTCTTCACCTTCTACTGCACGGAGTTCTGTTCGGCACTTCACCTAGAAATGGCCGGTTTCTTCATGGTTGCGCCTAACTAGCCAATCAGTACGTGAAACGGCGATAGCAGATAGACCTCCCTGCTATCGCCAAAATCCCTCCGGGTTGTAACTCATTACAACTCGGAGGGGCTCATTTTCAAATTCAATATGTTCTTGCACAAAAGGGCTGAAGCAAATTGCAACGCATCAACGAGATAAAAGAAAAGGCTTTCGGACCACGAATTCCTCGAGAAATCGTGTTTCGAGATCGCTTCAGGTTCATCCTGCCAACTCTGCTGATGCTCACCGCTGCGGTGGTCCTATTTGTTTCAACATTCTTCCCGTACTGGCACATGGACATGGAAGCGCCACAGTACCCACGTGGCCTAGAAATGACGGTATTCGTCAACCATGTTGAAGGCGACGTGCAGGAAGTCGACACGCTCAACCACTACATCGGCATGAGGCCACTTAGCGAAGCTGGTGAGCTCGAACGCTCGCTTGCAGTAATCGCTATCGGTGCTCTCGTGATGCTAGTCGTTGCTGCGATATTTATTCACAATCCTTGCGCCCTCTTGCTTACGTGGCCAGTGATCCTTTATCCAGGAATATTCCTGCTCGATCTCTGGTACTGGATGCAAAACTTCGGGATGAATCTCGATGACAGCGCACCGCTTTCAAGCATCATCGAACCGTTCGTTCCACCGCTTATCGGTGAAGGAAAAATCGCCCAGTTCACAACTTATGCGTCCTGGGAGAGCGGACTTTGGATGTCGGCTGGAGCCTCGGTGTTGATCATCCTCGGAATATTCTTCCACCGCAGGGCTTACAAGCCTCTACTCGATGAAGCCAAGGCCAACCGCCAACAGCACGAGAATCAGTAGGTGATCTAGTGCTGAACTCCAGGGCTGGAAAATTCGCAACGACTATCGGAACGCTGGTGGTTCTACTAGCCATTGGCTCAACGATATCGTCTATCCGTGCTCAATCATCGGGAACGATCGAATCAGATCGAGGAACCTATGCCTCGTTCCAAGAAGCACTTGATGCTTCTCTGAATGGTGATGTAATCACTGTCACCTCTGGCATTCACACTGGAAATTTTGTGATTGACAAATCGATCAGTATCCAAGGAGTTGGATGGCCTGAATTCGATGGTGGCGGGTCTGGAAACGTATTCACGGTAGAAGCTCCTGATGTTTCGATCACTGGGCTTGTGATCAAAAACTCAGGGAACAAACTCAACACTGAAGATGCTGGCATCGAGGCCAACGCCCTAGGCGTGGTCATCGAAGGCAACCGTATTCAGAACACGTTGTTCGGTATTTACCTAAAGCAAGCACCATTCGGCGTAATTCGTAACAACGTGATCACTGGCATGGATCTCGAAGTTCAACGCAGGGGTGATGGAATTCGTGTCTGGTACTCAAGTGACACTGTTATTGAAGATAACGACGTATCACTCGTACGTGACGTAGTTCTTTGGTACTCAGAGCGACTGACCGTTCGCAATAACAACATCCACCAAGGCCGCTACGGTCTGCACTTCATGTACGACGACGATGCTCTGGTCGAGAATAACCGGCTCACAAGCAACTCGGTTGGTGCTTTCCTGATGTACTCACGCCGATTGCAAATGATCGGAAACGTAGTTGGCGACAACCGTGGACCTTCGGGCTATGGAATAGGCCTGAAAGACCTCGATGACGCATATGTAAAAGGAAACCTCTTCGCCGACAACCGTGTCGGAGCTTACGTCGACAATTCTCCACGAGAGAGAGATAGCACCGTTGAGTTCATCGACAACGTATTTGTACTGAACGACTTTGGCGTGAGGCTCATGCCATCGGTAAAACGAAATCAATACACCGGAAATAGCTTTGTCGACAATCAAGAGCAAGTTCAAGTTGCCGGAAGAGGCACGCTCAAGGAAAACGACTGGGCTGTCGATGGCGTCGGTAACTATTGGAGCGATTACGCCGGGTTCGACGCGAACAACGATGGGGTTGGTGACGTGATTTATAAATCCGAGAAACTGTTCGAAAATCTGACCGATAAACACCCAAACTTGCGGTTGCTTACGTTCAGTCCAGTTACTCAGGCGGTGGATTTCGCAGCCAAATCGTTCCCATTCGTCCGACCTGTACCGAAATTGACCGATCCGTACCCGCTGGTACAGCCCGGCACAGTTCCGGGGCTACTACTCGATGAAAAACAATTTGCATGGAAGACATTAGCTGCGTCGCTAGCTTTTGTCGGGCTTGCTGGGCTTGTAGCTCGAATCGGTTCGACCAAAGGCGATCATCCAACTGACCAGAAAGAGGTTGCAATTCCCGTGGTACCAAGCGAGCCAGCAGGCGGCAACGTAATCGAAGTCAAAGACCTCTCGAGATCATTCGGCGATGTAAAAGCCCTTCAAAACCTATCGTTCAATCTGGCTGGCGGTGAAGGTCTCGCTCTTTGGGGCAACAACGGCGCCGGCAAGACAACAGCAATACGCTGCATTCTCGGGCAGGTGTCTTACGAGGGCTCTGTTTCGATTTGTGGCATCGATGTCGCCACCAAAGGCAAACAAGCACGCGCCAAAGTCGGCTTAGTCCCGCAAGAAATTTCGTTCCACGATGATCTAACAGTTATCGACACGATGCGCCTGTACACAAAACTCCGTAAGGCGAACCACAACGAAGGCTCCGCCCTACTGGAACGACTCACACTGGCTCCACATCTTTCAAAGCAGGTACGACAACTATCAGGCGGTCTTAGGCAACGGCTTGCACTGGCGATCGCTCTACTAGGCGATCCACCGGTTCTGTTACTCGATGAACCCACGGCGAATCTCGACGCAGCAGCACGACAAGATTTCCTTGCGCTACTCGAGGATTTGAAGGCTGAAGGCAAAGCACTTGTATTCGCATCTCACAGACCAGGAGAAGTTCTAAGACTCGCTGATCGAGTACTCCTACTCGACCAAGGCAAGCTCGTGGCTGAATCAGAACCTGAAGAGCTGATGACTCGAATCGGTGCGCTCCCCAAGATGCGCATTGAAGTCGGGCTCAGCAACGTTGAATCAGCAATGGACGCACTTTCGCACGACGATTTCAAAACTTCACGAAACCGAACTGGCGTGTACGTAACAGTAGCGCCGGGCGCGAAAGCGATGCCGATAAAAGTTCTTGTCGACGCAGGCATTCCAGTAGTCGATTTTGATCTGGAAGGCACAGGGAAGGGTGATATCGATGATTGATCTACAAACCATTGCTGTTCTTTCTCGAAAAGAAGTCCGAGACGCTACAAAGAGCCGCTGGCTCGTGATGTTTGGCATTGGCTTCGCAGTGATTGCCTCTGCCCTATCGTGGATGGCGCTCTCAGGCCTTGGTTCGTTCGGCGTGGCAGGTTTTGGGCGCACAACCGCCAGCATGGTCAACATGGTTTTGCTTATCGTGCCGCTTATGGGACTTACGCTCGGTGCGCTTGCCATAGCGTCTGAACGAGAGCGCGGCGCACTTGCCTACCTCATGTCGCAACCAGTCACGGCATTCGAAATCCTGATTAGTAAATACCTCGGAGTGGCTGCTGCTTTGGTTGCGGCGTTACTGGTGGGGTTCGGTATCTCTGGGCTACTCGTAGTTCTAAGAGGTGGTTCATCGAATGCTGGCGATTTCTTAGCGCTAGTTGGACTAACCGTTTTGCTAGCACTGTCGTCTTTGAGCATAGGCTTCCTGCTTTCAGCAGGATTACGACGTGGTGCAACTGCGATCGGACTCGCAGTGTTCTTGTGGCTAACTCTCGCATTCTTCAGTGATCTTGGCTTGATGGGAACTGCCGTCACCCTCGACATCGGCGTTCGAGAGCTATTGCTTATGGCACTCGCCAATCCGCTTCAGGTCTACAAGTTAGCGACAATCCTCTCAATCAAGAACGATCTAGAGGTCCTTGGACCTGCAGGCGTGTACGCCATGCGTACGTACGGCGATGCCCTGCTACCAATCCTGATGGCACTTTTTGTTGCCTGGGTTATCGCACCCCTTGGGATTGGATTCCTGATCTTCAAGCGACGAGGAGCCTTCTAGTGGGAATCTCGAAGCGAACAGGAATATCTATTCTCCTGATTATCGGCTCGCTGCTTGTGATCGCTTGCCAGGGTGAAGTCGACATCGAGGCAACCCCGGAAATCGCTTACGGCGAGGTGATCTGCGAACAATGCGGCATGATCGTTTCAGAGGAAGCGCAAGCGGCAGCATATCGACTTGCTGACGGCGGCTTACGGATCTTCGACGATCTAGGCGACATGGTGCTTTATCACCGTCTAAATGGCGAAGATGTTCATATCTTCTGGGTCCACGATTTCCAAACTGGAGAGTGGATGCACGCTCCCGATGCCTTCTTCGTGGCTACTGACGATCTCGTGACGCCTATGGGTCACGGCATTGCGGCCTTCACATACAAGGCTGGAGCAGAGCATCTTGCTCAAGAGCACGGTGCACCTATTTATCGGTGGAATGAATTGCTAGAGGATTCTCTAGCTGATCTACCTCGACATATCGATTGAGTTTGAGTGCGAACGAGTTGGATCTGCGGATCTATGGAGGAAATGAATTGATAAAGAAATATTTGGCGGTTGGAGCACTAATGTTGCTCGTAGCCGCACTAGCAGCCTGCGGTGGTGGAGGCGGTGATGATTCAAGCTCTGGCGGCTCGTCATCTGCAGCTCCCGCCCCAACGGCGACAACTGCACCTGCGGCCACCGCTAAACCTGCAGGACCATCAAACGATGAACTTGTTGGGATTGGTGAAAAAGCCTTTGGAACATGTGCTGGTTGTCACGGTGCCGATGGCACTGGCGTAACTGGTCTCGGTAAGAATCTAGTTGGAAGCGAGTTCATCACCGATATCTCAGATTCCGACTTGGCAACACTCATCAAGGTCGGACGTTCCAGCAGCGATCCTGCGAACACCACCGGTATTGATATGCCACCAAAAGGCGGCAACCCTGCTTTAGATGAAGCCAAAATCGACGGACTCGTCGCTTACATACGTTCTCTTCAGTAGATTCCAGTCCGCAGTTCAACCCGAGCTCAAAGAAGTCCCGTCTTTCGTAGGCGGGGCTTTTTTTGTGTCCAACAGAATGAATCGCCGCCTACAACCTTCAATTTCGTAGCGGTCTGGTGGTATCTTCAACGACGTATCAGTCGGGAAAGCCTCTAATAGATGTCGAACTCGAATTTTCCGAATACAAAGCAGCGCGAGTAGCCGCAGAGCCATCTGAACTAACAAGTTGCAGAATCCCTTCGCACCAAAACCAGGCGACCGTATAGTTCGTCGCCCCAGGCAGTCAGAAATGTCGCCTGTACACGCTCACGTCGAACGGCGCGAGGTGTCGGTGCGCGGTCCGACGTCCCCCATGATGCTGGTGTACAGCTTCTTCGCAGTCGCAGCAATTGGCGCTGCTCTGCTTTCGTTGCCGATCTCAAATACACCTAACGAATTCATGTCGCCGATCACGACGTTCTTCACTTCAGTGTCGGCGATGACAGGCACAGGACTGATTCTTGTCGATACGAGAGAACATTGGACTGGGTTCGGCGAGGCTGTACTCGCAGTACTAATTTTCATTGGTGGATTGGGATTCATGACTGGTGCAGCGTTCTTGCTGTTCATCACCGGTAGGCGCTCAAGCTTGCAAGGCCGAATGGTGGTTGGAGCCGGACTCGATGACAATCGCCTCGGAACCATCGCCTCACTAGCCCGAAACATCATTCTGATGGCGATCATCGTTCAGATCATCGGGGCGGTGTTTATATTCGTTCGCTGGTACATCGTGGCACCGATCTGGGAAGGCATGACTCTCTCTGAAGGATTGTGGCAAAGCGTATTCACGTCTATTTCAGCATTTAACAACGCCGGATTCGAGATTCTCCCCGATGAACTGGTCGGTGGCGGAGCTTTGATAGGACTCAGTCGCGATATCCCGACTCTCGCAATTATTGGAGCCATGATCCTGATCGGCTCAACCAGCTACGCGACACTCAACAATGTCATCGAGATTCGTGGCTGGCACCGCCGTGCACTTGGATCGAAAAGGGTGTTCGTTGGAATTGGGGTTGTTTCGATCATTGGTTTTGGAGTTTTTATAACCGTCATCGGGCTAAACCGTGATCTTCAGTCGCTCCGTATATTCGGCCTAATCATCCTCACACTATCGGCAAGTTATGCAGCCCTCGCCTATGTGATCAGAATACGTAAATGGCGGAACCTAACCCTAGATACGAAACTCGTACTTGTCGGTATCGGCGTGATGCTGCTCATCGGCTTCGTTTCTTTCATGAGCCTCGAATGGAACAACGCCAACACGATTGGTAATGAATCAGTCCGTAGCAAAGTCACCCAAGGTGTATTCCACACTGTCAACCGAACCGCAGGGTTCTCAACATTCGACTACGGTCAAATGCACTCCGCTAACTTGAGCGTCACAGAAGGGTTAATGTTCGTTGGTGGAGCCTCGGCTTCAACCGCAGCAGGCATCAAGGTGAACACGTTCATGGTGATCGTGATCGCCTCTATCGCGATTTTCAGTGGTAAACAACGGACAACCGTCTTTGGAAGAGAAATCCCTAGAGTCAACGTGCAGCGAGCTATGGCTGTCGGCGCATCTGCATCAGCAGCGGTGCTGGTCTTAATCACCGCCCTATTCGTCGTTCAGCCCGGCCTAGACTTCCGCACAGGCGTTTTCGAGATCATTTCAGCGTTCGGGACTGCCGGCTGGTCTGCAGGCGCTACATCGCAACTGAACGAGGCAGCTCAAATCGTTCTATCAATAACTATGTTCACCGGTAGATTCGGCCCACTGACCATCGCCCTATTCATGGCTGGCCGTGAATCTCAAGAACATATTCGCTACGCAAGCGAGCGAATTCGAATCGGATAGTCGCTCCACTACACCTTTCTGCCGCCAGAAATGCTGAGTCGCTCGCCATATGAAGATCACTTCCATTGAAATATCGGTTTTCGAACTACCGATGTACCCAGCTACAACTCAGATCGTTCCTAATAGCTCATTGGACGACAATCGTTGGAAACCTGCATTTCTCGAAGGCGGCGACGTTCCAGTTCAGGTGATGAGAGTGTTCACCGATGAAGGAATCGACGGCGTTTGTACGGTCGGAGATTGGCGATACACGGAGATGGGCTGGCGAGAACTGGCCCAACTTCGAGAGATAGCCATCGGAGAAGATCCGCTAGATCGAGAGCGACTTCACTCGAAACTCAAAGCTGCGGGTAGATTCTTCGAATCGGGATGGTTCGGAGGTTTCGACAACTGCCTCTGGGACATCGCAGGAAAGGCAGCGGGTCTTCCAGTCGCAAAATTGCTCGGAGGGGCTCGTGAGCGAACTCAGGCCTACTACAACACGTCCGGTAGCACTGCCGACGAGTTGCTGAACGATTGCGAAGTGGGTCTCAAAGCTGGATTCACTGTGCTGAAAGACCACTTGGCGTTCTCATTTGAGGAAAATATTCGAGTATTTGAACTGTTTAGAAGCGAGCTAGGGTCGCAAGTAGGACTGATGCACGATGCTGCTCTCGCTAATTACAACTACGAAGAAGCGCTGGCGGTTGGACGCACTCTAGAGCAGACGAATTTCATCTGGTTTGAAGAGCCAATTGACGATCGTGACCACGAGAACAATGTAAAGCTATGCGATCTTCTCGAAATCCCTATCGCTGGTGCCGAAACGTTGATGCATGAGCCTGAGATCGGTGAACTTTGGCTCAAAACCGGTGCGGTAGACATTCTGCGAGTCAACGCTCGGCACGGCACAACGCCGATCGTTAGCTCCGCCAACTTCGCTCGTAATTTGAATGCCAACGTTGAACCAAACTCGTATGGTCCACTATTCGGTCTCGTTCACTCTCACATCAACTGCGGAATCGAGAACATCGCTTGGTTCGAGAACGCACCACCTGCAAATGGTGCCGAAATGGGTGAGCAAATCGGACTGCTCAACCCAATTCGCCCCGTGAACGGTTGGGTTACTTATCCAGATGCGCCGGGATGGGGAGCGGAATGGGATTGGAAGCAGTTTGAGAAGCAACGAGTAGCGGTTCTGTAGCTATTTGCAAATTCCAGACCAATCGCTGCCTACCTCGAGTTAACGAAAAAGAGACGGACAATTCCGCCTCTCAAACTAAGCATATTTAACTTTTTACCACTGAACAAACATCGGGATGAACGTCCCCCATACACCTATATGTGCGGCCCCGTTTCGTACGTCGATTCAACGATCGACGCTGGAGCCAACAGCAGCTAACTGTTAATTAACGTCAGCAAAGCGCAAACTTAGCAGTGCTGTCGCGCTATTGTGTACCAGTCGGTTTCAGCAGTTGTTGACGAAAAGAACCCAAATCGGAGTCCTGAAAATATGGTGAGTTACGAACTTGATCGGTTCGGTGGATGGAAGGGAAAGCATTTTCAGGCAACCGGCTATTTCCGTGTAGAAAAAGATGAACGGTGGTGGCTAGTAACTCCGGAAGGCAATGCGTTCCTTAGCTTTGGAATTAATCATCTTCACCCTGATCTGTGGCAGCAGAGCTATAACGCGGAAACATGGAAGTCCAAACTAGGAGTGGAGGACATTCGTGGTTCTGAGTTCGTACCTGCATTGAAGGCCTGGTTTGTCGAAACGTGTCGGCGATATGGAATCAACACTGTCGGCGTTCACTCAGACCTATCGATCGCCAATCACCAGCAACCTTCGTTGCCTTACGTGCAACCAATTGAATTTGTTGACATCCCCCACTATCGAGACGACGTTGTAGACGAGGATTTCGTCGACGTGTACTCCGATGATTTTCGGTCTCATTGTGACCAGATGGCAAGAGAAATAGCAGCGCCACTGCGAGATGATCCTTTCCTCTTCGCCTACGCAATGACCGATTGTCCCTTGCTCACTGTTGAGGACTGCCGTGAACGCACTGACACGATTGGCGGGGCACCTCGCGAGTCTCGAATCGGCTGGCCGCGCAGGTTGAGAAATTTGCCTCGAACAGCACCCGGAAAGCAGGCATACACCGAAACCATGCGCGTGATCTACAGGAATAGGATCACAGACTTCAACGGAAGCTACGATACTAGCTTTGAGTCATTTGACCATCTACTTGACGCAGAAGGTTGGAGACCTGAGATCGACCTCTCGAATGGTAATGAAAATCGAGACAACGTCGAATTTCTGAAACAGGTCGTATCTAAGTACTACCAAACTGCAAGAGAATCAATTCTTCGACACGATCCAAACCATCTATTCATTGGTGACAAGTTGAACGCCAACACTGACTCTCTAGACACTCTTCTACCGATCACCAGTAAATATACCGACGTAATTTTCATCCAAATGTACGGCCGATACGATGTGCAAGGAAGAGGATTAGATCGCTGGACTAAAGTGACCGATAAGCCATTTATCAACGGTGACACTTCTTACACGATGATCACGGAAAACATGCCGAGACCATATGGGCCCGTTGCCGACAATCTTGCTCAGAGAGCCGAGTGGACGGATGAATTGTTCATCAATGCATTTGCTCGTCCAGAGTTCGTCGGATGGCATTACTGCGGATTAATTGACACTCCAAACCTGATTCCACACAAACGGTTGCGTCAGCACTCAGGCTTTTTGGATGGCCACGGAACGCCTTATCCCGATTTAGAAGCCGTTCTCAACAGGCGTAT
>Ga0233439_10006041_pt1 | contig 10940 bp, 1 predicted proteins | sample SI_123_September_6_FD_182713 | JGI IMG/M metagenome (GOLD analysis project Ga0233439, IMG submission 182713) | Seawater microbial communities from Saanich Inlet, British Columbia, Canada - SI_123_September2016_100_MG | ecosystem: Environmental > Aquatic > Marine > Inlet | place: Canada: British... | reverse complement strand
GTTCCTGGAATGCAAATTTCGGAGATATTCCCCAAGCTATCTAAGCAGATGCATCATGCAGCGCTCGTTCGTTCAATTGCTGGTACTCAAGGGGCTCATGGTCGCGCAACTTACAATGTACAAACGAGTTATTTGCCAAGCACCAATTTGCGTCATCCGGGAGTTGGTTCTGTGGTCGTCCATGAATTGGACAACAACAGCGATCTACCTCCCTACATTACGATCAGTGGACAAGCTCGCCGCGCTGGCTACTTAGGTCAACGCTGTGAGGCTTATTATGTAGCAGCTCCTGGTGAAAAAGATCCTTACTTAGCCTTTCCTCAAGGCATCGGCCAAGTCCGCGGTGACCGTCGTTTGGAAGAGTTAGCCAAAATGAACAAACGCTTTGCGGTTAAAAAGGAAGATGCACGTCTGACGTCCACGCAAACGTCCATTGATGATGCTGTGCGACTTATGCGTTCACCAGCCTTGGAAGCGTTTGAACTTGATAAAATTGATGCCAAGACGCTTGCTCGCTATGGTGACACGAATTTTGGTCGCGGTGCATTAATGGCCAAGCGATTGGTCGAAAAAGGAGTTCGCTTTGTCCAAATCAACCGAGGTGGCTTTGATACTCACAGTAATAACTTCACTGCGATGGCCAACCACGGTGAAGTGATGGATCCTGCTTTGGCATCGTTGATCGAAGACTTGAGTGAGACTGGCATGTTAGAGAAGACGATGGTTATTATGCTCAGTGAGTTTGGCCGAACTCCTCGTATTAATGACAACGCTGGTCGTGATCACTGGGCTCCTGTGTTTAGTGGATTTATGGCTGGAGGAGGAATTAAAGGCGGTCAGGTTATTGGTTCATCTGACGAAGATGGCTTCATGCCAAAAGATCGACCTGTCCAAGTAGCTGATATCAATGCATCGATGTGTCATGCATTGGGTATCGATCATGAAAAGGAAGTCATGACTCCATTGCTACGTCCCATGAAGTTAGTTGATAACGGCAGTCCGATAATGGAGCTTTTTAGCTAGTCGAACAGTGCTGGTAAAGTGGACGTAATTAATTGGTTTTTAAGACAATCGGGCAGAGTCCAGTAATGGGGTGCTGGCCGATTTGTTGAATATGACTGTACCTACATATTGATCGAGGCTTTAACACACCATGCAGTACTTCTTTGTTCGCCCTTTATTCCGTCAATCGTTCCGTACTTCTACCCAAACAATTGTTTACAAATTGCTAATACTTGCAGTGGCAATTGGTAGCCTTTCTCAAACTGCCGTATTAATTGCGCAAGATACTGAATCGACTGAACCCGCGCGGCCAGCTTTACGAGGATCGTTGGTAGAAGACCGCGCAGCTCGTAAATTAATCGATGCTGGTGACGCTCGTTTAGATGCCGAGGAATCGAACAAAGCGCTGGAAATTTGGAAATCGGTAATCGAGCGGTATCCACGAAGTCGTGTGCGGTTTACTGCTCATATCCGGCTTGGTAAATACTACTTAGACCGTGAACGAGCCTACGACCGTGCTCGGACTCACTTTGAAGCAGTCACGACGGAAGACAATCGAGATGACGCTCAACGCGCCGAAGCAATGCTCAATGTGGGGATTTGCCATTATTGGTCACGGCTCTACGGTAAGTGTTTTCAAGTGATGCGGGATGTGATTGAAGTGTTTCCCGTTAGTCCCGAAGTGAATCAAGCGTATTACTATATCGGACTGGGGCATTTTCAGCAGGGACATTATAGTCGCGCAATCACAGCCTTGGAAAAGGTCGGGACAACCCTCACTGCTGAGGATAGCAATAACGAGAAATTAGAAGCGGCGAAGCGATTTTTTGTCAAAGTTGAAGACGCTGATCTCGCCGTTCTATCCTCGGAAGATAGCGTGGATGTGATTTGCAAATCATCTGGCGGAGATCAAGAAACGGTACAGTGTTTTCCAATAGGGCGTAACGTGCGGATCGTGCTGGGATCCATCCCGACCAGATTAGGTGTTCCGGTGTCGGGCAATGGTGTACTGGAAGTCAAAGGCGGTGATACGGTTGATATTCTTTACACCGACGCACACACCGCTGACAAAACAATCAATGTGGAAGTGTTGTCTACGGTGACTGTAGTTGGTGATGGGATTGTTCAAATAAAAGATGGTGCATTTGTTGAGGCAATCAAGGGAGTCGTGTTAGGCAAAACCGTTAACGTTGAAGTTGTTGATGCGGACCGTGATACAAGTGCTGAGGCTGATCAAGTGCAAGCGACGGTTTCGATTTACCGTCGCAAAACTGATGAAGAAATTGAGACGGAAACCGCAGATTTGATTGCTAAGCAAGAAATTCCAACGGATGATGAAGCAGCCAAGGCACTCATAGACGTCGAAGATCTGGCGATGTTTGAGGACGAGCAGAAAATTGATCGGTTTAAACTAATCGAATCGTTTGCCGTGACACTAACCGAAGTTGCAGTGCAGCGTGAACTGTCGACAAGACTTAATCTACAGCAGGAATCTGTCACCGACGAAGGCAATGACGACGGCAATGACGGTGACGACGGCAAGCAAAATCCGGACGGTGCAACGACTGCTGCGGATAATGGAGTGCAAACTGCAGAATCTACTCCTGCCCCCGTTTCATCAGCGATTCACAGTGGAGTGTTTCGAGCGACAGTTTCTGTGACACGAAACGATGCACCCGTTTCTGACCAGGTGCTGCAAGCATTACCGAGCGACCAAATACGAGTGACATACGAAGATAAACTCAACACCGGTGAAGGTGTTTCCATTCTGACTGCTAGCGGTCGTTGTTTAGAGGGGAATATCGGAGGTGTTCGAGTTACTCGAGCTCTTATTTCAGATCAGGCACTACGCGTACAGACGCAGTTGAAGACCGCGGACGCCTTAACTCGAATCGGAAACCGCTACAAAGAATTTGGTTTAGAGAAGAAGGCGTCGGAAAAATACAAACTCGCGCTACGCATCTGTGAAGATATGATGTCAGAAGTGCAGGGACTGCGAGGCCGCCTGTTGGAAGAAACCTATGTACAATTGTGGCACATTTACTTTGAAATGGACCGTTTGAATTTGGCTTCGGCGATGTGTGCTCGTTTACAAAGAGAATTCCCGTCGAGTGGGTTTGTCGATGATGCTCTATTGCAACTTGCTGATGTCGCTAGAGTCGAGGGCGATTTGAATCGTGCCATTGGTATATACACTCGACTTGTCAACATGAAGACCAGTCAACTTCGTGGTGAAGCACAGTTTGGAATTGCGGAGTGTTTTGAGTCGATGGCAGACGCACAGACCAACGAGGCTGCGGTAGCACAGTTGCACGACCGCGCGTTTCAGGAATTTAAGAAAGTATATGATCAGTTTCCCGAAAGTGGTCGTGTTGGCGAAGCTGTGGCAAAGATGGCGGATCACTACTATCAGCAAAAAGACTATGCGCGGGCGATTGATACTTTTGAAACTGTGTTGGACAGTCATCCCGACGCCAGGTTCTTAGATGTGATTCTATTCAATTATGGTCGCTGCTTGTTTCGCATGGATCGACAAGGCCCGGCGCGGCAGCGATTTGAACAGTTGATAGCAGATTTCCCTGAGAGTCAATTGGCACCGGATGCAAAGAAAATCGCTGAGGCTCTCAAGGGAGCTGGGTTTTAGCCAACGGTTGTAATGAACTTGAAATAGCAGATACACAAAATGAGAGGTAGTTGTGAAGAGCGGTTTTCCGCATCTTTCGACGAAACTAGGAACACGATAACAATGAATATTAAACGAATCCTGTTAGTAGTGATTGCAATTACCTTGGCGATTGGTGATTCTCCAATCCTGTTGCATGCCCAATCAACAGAGGCATCTGCAGAGACGGATAAAATCAATCAACAATTAAGTCAGATGGAATCGGAATTGGGGAAATTTAAGGATTCCTCACCGGAAGCAGCGGCATTAATGTTCCAGCTTGCCGAGCAATATTATCAACATGGGCGGTCGCTAGGTTTAGTTAGAATTTGTCAACGCTTTACGCAGGTTCACATTAATCACCCGCAGCACCAAGCGATGATGTTGCGGTTGATGGATGGTCAACAAGTGCTTTCGCGAAACAACGATCTAATAATATCCGCTCGGCAGTTTCTGCAGCGATATGCTAAATCGCCCAAGGCGGCCGAGATGGAAATTCGCTTAGCCGATGCACTACACCAAACACCAGATCGAGAAGCCGCTGCTAACGCCGCTGAAATAGTCTGGCAGCGTTATGGTAATAATCCTATTGGCAAGAAATATGTTCAACGGGCTGTTTATTTATTTCAGCTTCAGGGTGGTGTGACATTGCAGACCCATGCAGCGGAGTTATCCGAAGCGGCTTTCAATAAAATACCCAATGGTACGTTTGCTCAACAGATGGCAGAAAACGCAATTTATTTGTATGGGCGACTTTCCTTGCGAGTGGAATCGAATCGAGTGATTGCAAAATTGTTTCAGCGCAAATTAAGTGGCAATGCGGAACGACAGCGACAGTGGCACGTTACCACCGCATTGAATTATGAACAATTGCAGCAGTATACGAATGCCGCAGTTGCTTATCAACGTGCTGGGCAATTACGCGCTGACGCAGAGACACTTTACGGGCAAACGATCAATGTGTATCGCAGCGCCACAAATCCGGCTCAGACCGACACACTAGTACAACAGTTCAAGCGATTGTATCCGAACGATCAACGTAAGTGGTTATTGCAACAATATGCGGCAAACCAGTATCAAAATGCGATGAACAACGCCAAAGCATTGCAATTGATGCGTGAAGCACTAGTCGGTGATGCGATAACGCACAATGCTGCGGGAGTGTTTATCGGACTTAACGGCACGGAATTGCCTCGGTTGCAGGATACGGAACGTGCCTTTAGAGCAGCAATCGGAAAAACTCAAAACGCAACGACGCGGGCTAGATTGTACCGATATCTGGCCTTCAATATTTACACGGGTGAAGCATTTAATAAAAATCGAGCGTTGCAACTCTGTCGGGAATTCTTATCTCGCTACCCCGAAAATAGCAGTGACACTCACGTGATGATTGACTATTTGTTCAAAAACTCTGAAGACGATAATCGTTTTCAGAATGACGTTAAGATGGTGATAGCCGGTCGCAAGAAATTTCTACAGTACGCTAATCTTGTTTCTTACCCAGCAGCATGGGTCAACGCGAATCGCAACAACAAAGATTTTAAAACTCGTGCGCAGATACTCAAGCAAGCATTAGCCGCTGCAGATAATGACCCCTTGCTCAAATTGTGGGCTCAACGAGGGGGTAACAACGCGAAAGGTGCCACTATCCGCTCGCAATTACTGGCGGCACCATATTTCGCAGCGATGAATGAAGTCATGGCGAGGGAATTATTAACATTGCAGACATCTTATTATCGCAGTTATGCGCCAACAGCTAAGCGCTCAGATGGTGTGAAATACTTTGCGCAATGGGCACAAAAGTTTTCCAAAGACGAGGCGATTGCGGTGCAATATATCGCCATGGCAATGGATTATGGAATTCCGGAAGAGTGTAAGTTAGCGTTGCAGCATATGTTGAGATTTAATCCAGCGAAAAATGACGCAGATCTAAATCGACGGATGCTGATTTGTGCTGGTCGCAATGAAGACCTTAATTTGGCGAAGCAAACGTATGCCTGGATTAAACGGGAAGAACAACAGCATGGTGTGAGTTTGACATATTTAGCCACTATGGGCGATGTGTTGACGACATTGAAGTTACCCGACTTGGCGAAAGAACGTTTTCAAACGGGGGCAAGTTCTGCTGTTTTGTCGGCTGACGGTCGTGAATGTGTTCGACGCTTGGTTGCGATCGAACTGGACCGTGTTAAAAAACTTCAACTTCTGCAACAAGCCTATGCCAAGCCATCGGATCAGTTTGGGAGTTTGTGCATGGATATTACAGCCATACATTTGGTCCCAGAAGAAGACAAGACGGTTGACTGGAACGTTGTGTTGACCTTACTCGAGAAGTGTCAGTTGCGAACGTTAGAATCACCATTTCGTGCCACGGGGTTTGACGCCAATACAGTTGTCGGTTACTTGTCGGTGGTGCGTAATGATGAATCGTTAGACGTAGCGCAACGCCAAAAACTACTTCAACGATTTGTCAAACTAAATCAAACGACGGTTTCAGCGGTTGCTCAATTGTTGTTGTTGAATGACCCAGAAGTTGCACAGCCAGACATCATGCCGAGTTTGTTGTTGTTTCAGCGAGCGACATATCAATCGGGTGAAGATTATCGAGGCTTTGATCAGTTAACTCAATTTGCAAAGGCAGCGGCAGCCAATCAGCGACATGTTGTTGCCACTATCCTTGGCACGGGAATCTTGGCCAACTTTTCCGCCGTTGATGAAAATCGTCGCAAGGCCGTCCGTGATCTTGTTAGCCGTAGTTACACTCAAATTGGCGAAGTCGGATTGACGATCGATGAGGATAGCCCGATTGCCCCGCTGCTACAAGCCGCTCTGTATTTGAGACTCGGCGATCAAGACCTAGCCTTTGAAATGTATAACGAAAACAAATCATTATTCAATGAGCATCGGGCATTGATGCCTGTCGATTTGGTTGAGTTTGTTGTGACGCGTTTGATTGCCGCGGGGGGTGATGAGAATTTTAACTACGTGGAAGATCTTCTTAGGACTTGGATTGTTAAAAATAGCGAATCCGATCAAGTTGGCATTGATGCCAAAGCGACCATGCAATTGTTGTTGGCGCGCAATTACTTCAAAGCGCGACGATTTGACATCGCTCGCAGTGAATTTACGACAGTGGTAAATCGGTATCCAGATACGTTGCAATCAGTGGACGCTCAATTTGGCATCGGCGAGTCGTTTATGGAACAGCGAGTGTTCGATCAAGCACAATTGGTTTTCGATAAATTAAGTAATAACGCTGAAACTTTGATTGTGGTGCGAGCGGAATTTTTGCGAGGAGTGTTGTCGTTCCGCCGCGGTGACCGTGATGAAGCACGTGATATTTTCCGGAGTGTATTGGAACGAGTTCCTGACGTTGAACTCGCAAATCAAACGCTCTTCAACTTGGCTGAGATCTATCGCGTCGAAGAACGTTATATGGACCAACTTAACTTATTGCGTACTATTGGACGGTTAGGCCGCAATAGTAAGAATCGACACAATCCAGGTTCTCCTTTGTCTATCGTCGTGCACGATAGTGACCTAGGTATTAGCCGCGGACATAATCGCATCCCTGTGATGGTTTCCACGAGCGGCGGGGATCAAGAATTAGTGTATTTGATTTCATCGGGTGCTGGTAAAGGCCTGTTCCGCGGCGATTTGGAAACACAGCTTGGTGAACCGACTCCGGGAGATGGGACTCTACATCTGGTAGGAACGGACATTATTAAATGTGACTATCCCGAAGAATTTCGCCAGGAGTTCAAAAGCGTTCCGCTGTCGGATGTGGATATCCGGATTGCTGCAAATGCCAAGTTTGAGATTGCCAGTAGTATCGATGCGGACCAAGAAGATGTGAGTTTTAGCGATACGCTTATTCAAGAACAAATCGGTCAGCAGGATGAGCGGTTGAGTCAATCTCGCAGTGTGAATCAAGTCAAACCGGGCAATCCACTATACATCTATGTCGAAGATCCCGATCAAGATCGCTCCCAAGAATTAGATAATCTTGTAGTGAAACTGGTTACCGACAGTGGTGACGAGGTCCAAGTCGAACTGATGGAAACAGGGCCACACACGGGGATTTTCGAAGGATCTCTGAAAACTGCTGAATTGCCTGCGGGTGCCTTGGCTACAGACTCGGCTATCGACCATAGTCCATTAATGGCAATTGACAACTCAACGGATACATTTTGGTTGAGTCAGCCCGACGGTGCCACTCCGAAGAATCTTACGGTCGACATGAAAGATCTGTATGAAATATCACGAGTCAATATTGCCACGCCAGACGCCGAATCGAATCGCCCCCTTCGCCTCGATGTCTTGGGCAGTTACGACGGTGAATTTTGGTTTAGGATGTCCAGTTTTCCGCGCCGCATTGAAGTGCAACAACCCCAGTCGGAAAAACGACAAACAGTCTCTGGTGTCCAACAGACCGTGATCATGGGTAACCACCAGTCGTATCGTAATTGGAATCAAGTTAACGCATTGATCAATAATGACAGTTTGACTTGGACTGAGGTGCAAGGTTCGCTGTTGCATCAAGAAGAGATTCCAGAAGGTGAATCTGCAAATGCTCGATCCGTGGTGTGGTCAGGGTTGTTTAACATGGAATTGAGCGGGGCTGTTCGCTTTCGCGTACGAGGCAATACTACTGGATTAGTGGTCAACGGTATTTTGGAAATGCCTTTGGCCGGTGGGATGCAAACGGTAGACGTGTGGCTGGAAAAAGGAACACACACGTTGCTGGCATTTAGTGCATTTGGCAATCAGGCCCAAGGTGGGGCGTTGGAACATGCAATCGCTAGTGTGGATTCACAGCAAGTGTTCGTGCAGCCGATGCGGTCAGAGCAGTTTGTTGTAGCGCCACCGCAGGTCGCCGTTGAGGTGTTGACGGCGCCGAAAGTGACGAGTCGAGTGAATGTCGATGGGGTCGAGTTACAAAAGATGACCGAAACGTTTGCCGTGGAAGAAAAGGGCGAATTCAAGGTAACCAAAAACTGGAGTGCCGTTGAAGATGGGCTCACTTTGCAACTCGCAAATACAGCGCCTGGCATGTATGAACTGTGGCTTGATTATTCCAATGCTGGCGGCGCGAACTCAGTCGTTATTAAACTCGACCAGCAGTCGGTTGAACATTCGTTGGTAAACACGGGCTCGTGGGACACTTATCAATCCGTATTTGCAGGACACGTGCTGCTAGAAGCAACCAGTAAGAATGCACTGCAATTCAATCCGGTAAATGCCTCGGCTAATTTGATGGAACTCAAAGGCGTTGAGCTGCGTCCTATTTCTCGCGATGCACTTGTGCAACACGACAATACTTGGGAATTTCGTTTTCCCGAGTATGAAGTCCGCTATACAAAAGTTGTCATTCATGAATATAGCGGCGATTCGGTTGCTATTAATCAGATTGAAATAGGCAATGTTCAAACTAATAGCGTGCAGATTCCGACTGAGGATGACCTGCTGGCGCTAGCTAACAACGAAATCTTGGAAATTGCTGCTGGCGACCACGTAGTAGCAACATACACGGATGAGAACACGCAAAATGAATATGATACTAGTCAGCTTTTAACGCGAGAGTTAACAGCAACTTATAACAATGCTGTGATCAATGCGATCGCGTACAACCTTAGGCGTGCCGGTGGTGGCGGAGTGTCAACTGAGCGTAAAGAACTGATGCGAGTCGACCCAGGTGAGCGCATTGTGGTTGAAGTCATTGATTACGATGAGGATCGGTCGAACGAAATCGATACCATTTCAGTCGAGGTTACCGTAAATGGTAGTGAGCCCCTCGTGCTTGAAGCAACGGAAACGGATAAGAACACAGGAGTGTTCACTCGTGAGATTGACACAGCGGCGGAAGTTACAGAAGGTGCTTTAGTAGTAGCCGTAGGCGACATTGTCGAACTGAAATATTTGGATCGCCAGAATACTTTTCCCGGTCATACCGTTCCCCGCATCCGCCGTGTATTTGTCAATGAACCGACAGATGCCGTAGTACGAATTATTCCTTCGCTAGCACATCGTATCGAAGGGGCAGTGTTACCTCGGGCGGAATATATATCTGAAAAACTTAGTGAACTCAATGCCTCCGATCCTGCCAATGTGGATAATGTTATCGGCACTGCTGAAACTGTTGATGCTACTGAAACCCGTCAGCTAGAAACTGCGGCCGTGGCGTTTGCAGTTCCTTTGCTCGTCGAAGTTTTTGATCCAGACCGTGCCAAGGACTCGGGCAGCGTGGTGAATGTCGTTTTGGGAACAACGGGTGGATCAGCGGTTGTTGTTGAATGCGTTATTAGCAACGCACATTCCGATTTGCCGCGTAGTGCCACCGATAATGAAGCATTATTGGCGGGGCGTTTTGTTGGGCAAGTTATCATGCAGCTCGGCAGCAAAGATACTCCCTCGGTCATCCCGCTCACCGCCGAAATGCCACGTGGATTAATTGGGCGGGTTCATGATGGCAAAGAGGAACAAGAGTTGTTGCCAGGATTGGTGGCAATGGTTTTAAACGTTACCGGCACCGATACAATCAATTTGCGATATAAGGACGCAATTACCCCGGCCGACGAAGAAACGGTTCGCTCACACACTGCGCGGCTGGTAGTCACTGGAGAACTGACAGTGACTGATCGAGAATACGAAGAATCTGTTGAACAGCTACATGTTGGTGAGAAAATATTTTTACGTGTGTTTGATGCGGATCAAGATGTGAGTGATGCACGTGACTCCGTGGAAATCACGCTAACAACAAAGATTGGTGAACAGGAAACAATTAAGTTGATTGAAACGACTGTGCACAGCGGTGATTTTACCGGTGCTTTTACATTAGTGGCGAATGAGAACCCGGTGGCCAACAATTTGAAAACGGACGATCCCATTATTGAAACTAATTTTGGGGATGTGATTAGTGTTACCTACAACGATCAACGATCTGCCGACTCTGCTGATCCGCTGGCACTTACTACAGAAATTCCAGTGGTGGTTGGCACCAACGGTTTAGTCGCCGCATTTTCCAAGGCATTTAATGATGAAGAATTGGCTGTTGAAACCAAGTTCCGTATCGCCGAAAGTTATTTTGAGTTGTTCAAAAGCCATAAAGAAATTGGCCGCGATGAGGAACAATTGGTAGATCTGGAATCCGGTCGACGGATATTACAGGAAGTGATGGAGGATTATCCCGATCCTAAATACGTTCCGAGGATAAGCTACCTACTAGGACAGTTTTCTCAAGAATTAGGGCAATGGAGTCAAGCCATTGCTTCGTACG
>Ga0233439_10006040_pt1 | contig 10941 bp, 11 predicted proteins | sample SI_123_September_6_FD_182713 | JGI IMG/M metagenome (GOLD analysis project Ga0233439, IMG submission 182713) | Seawater microbial communities from Saanich Inlet, British Columbia, Canada - SI_123_September2016_100_MG | ecosystem: Environmental > Aquatic > Marine > Inlet | place: Canada: British... | reverse complement strand
CCCGTCTGTCTTGTCTGCGATTTCTGTCTCATCTTCGTTCCCTTCGGTCACTACGATGAGCCAGAAACCCTCTCTTATGCAATGCCCCTAATCTGTCCCATAGGCGCTGACGTTAGACAGTCAGTGGGCAGGCAATGATGGGTTCCTTGACGGTTTTGTTTTTATGGCGATACCGGTTTGCTGCCTGGGCTTATGCTCCCATGATCTTTTTTCTCGGCTTCAGAGCATTTCTTGGATGGGGGCGCTACGCCATTATTACAGCACTTCTGACCCTTGCATTGCTGCAACTTTACCGGAATCATCAACGATGGTTTCGGCTCCGCAATATTATCATTGCAATCCCGATTGTTATCTTGTTTCAGAATTTGGGTATGGATCGTGATTTGATTCGAAATATGGTGGAAGGTGATCGCGTTGTGGAGGCGGTTCAATACCGTGATGATCCAGGATTAATGAAAAATCTTGATGCACCGGATTTTGCTAATTTTGAATTTTTGTCTTATGTCCTGTGGGCAGTTCCAAAACAATCGCGAACATACACATATTTTACTCAATATATACAATTGTTCACGGAACCGATTCCCAGAATTATCTGGAAGGAAAAACCGGTCGGTGCGCCTATACAATTGGTGAATCTGAATGATTACGGAAATTTTATTGGCATGACAGTGTCTCTGCCGGGAGATGGCTGGATGAGCTTGGGTTGGACCGGCCTTATTGCTACCATGGCTTTCGTCGGGTTTATACTTGGTCGAATGCACCGATGGTTTTGGCGTAATCAGGGTAATGCTAAAATTATTTTGCTCTATTGTATGTTCATGCCGCTTTCGATCCAGTGGTTTCGGGACGGCGGTATTTCAATCGCTAAATTTGCTCTATGGGCGTGGCTGCCGCTCATCATCTGGGTTGGATTTGAAAAATTAATAATTGCATTTCGTGCGCCGGGTGTAGGCGGCCCTCAGGCCCGAACAGGCTAAATTCGGCGATGAAAATATTATGCGTTATGGAATGAGGAGAGGGGGTTCATGACGGTTCTCCATATCATGCAATGCACGAACCTGGGCGGCATGGAGCAGGTGGCATTCCGCGTTATGGAAGAACTGCGTAAGGATGGCTTTGATTTCCGTATTGTCAGTCCCCGTCCATTTGGGCCGGGCGTGGAATTCGTGCGGAAATTTGATGCCCATGCACAGGATTTTCAATATCGCGGCCGGTTTGGGTGGCGTGATTTCCCGGCGTTCCGCTGCCATGTTCGTGAACTGGCAGAACAGTGTTCCCATGTCTGGATTACGGGAACGTGTGCCGCTTCTTTGGCGGCGGTGAAGGGGATTAAAAAGCCAAAGGTCCTCAGCCACCATTACCACCATTTCGAAGGGCCATTTTCCTGGCTTATATGGCGATGCTTTTATGAACTTCTATGTCGTGATTTGGATGCCATAACCTATCCAATACAGTTTACAAAGAACGAAGCCCTGCGCATTGCGCCCTGGCTTTCGGCCAAGGTCAAAGTTGTGCCCAACGGATATGATCCCCATTACAAAGATGAAGCTGACAGGGCCGAACGCCAGATAGCGGCGCGCGATAAATTGGGCCTAGCGCAAGATGCTTTGATTGTTGGCAATGCCGGCTGGCTGATCGGGCGCAAGCGGTTCGATGTTTTTCTGGAGACCGCAGCGAAGGTTCTAAAAACAATACCGAACGCAATATTTGTTATATGTGGCGGCGGCCCCCTGGAAGGGGCGCTCCGTGATCAGGCAGAGCGTCTGGGCATAAAGGATGCGGTGCGGTTTGAAGGCTGGGTTGAAAATATTTCAGATTATTACCGCGCGTGGGACGTGTTGCTGTTTAATTCCGACTTCGATACCTTGCCCTGTGCCCCTATGGAGGCGGCCAGCTATGGATGCCCCACGGTGGCCTCTCTTTTTTATGGGGGGTTGGGGGAATTTATTGTAAATGGCGAAAATGGCGTTCTTTTGGTAAATCACAATGTCGATATTTTAGCCTCGAATATTGTTGATATGGCAGTGGATCAAAAAAAGGCAGCGGAAATGCGGGCTGCGGCGCGACGTACATTGGAACAGAAATTTTCATCCCCACAGGGGGTGCGTCCCTACAAACGATTTTTTTCGGACGAAAGTTTTGATTGATGGAAATTGGGCAATCATTTTACACAGGACCATTCTGGCCCCAATCAGTAAAATCCCGCCAATGGGCCAGTTGTAGGAACGGGTTTTTGATCAGGGGATGCTTTCATGAAAACGTTGGTTAAGCCAGCCCAGCGGATCATTTTTCATTGGGCCCAATTTGGACCCTATCATGCTGATCGGTGTCTTGGTCTGGCCCGGGCGCTTGGGGATACGCATCAGGTCATCGGTGTAGCTTTCGCCGGTCATAGCCGGGAATATCTATGGCAGCCGTTGTCCGAGGGTGTTGGGTTCCAAATGGAAATATTTTTTCCGGGAAAAATGGTTGAAGAAGTTTCCTTTCTGCGCAGGCTTTCTGGATTGTTGTTTTCCTGTTTTCGGCTGCGCGCGAAACATATTTTTTTATGCCATTGCACCGCACCTGAAACCCTTTTTTCGGCCATTATTCTGCGGCTTTGTGGAAAGCGCGTCTATGTCATGTCAGAATCAAAATTCGATGATAAGCCCCGCAGCATATGGTTCGAATTATTTAAAAAAATTATTTACCTTCCTTATTGTGGGGGCCTTGTGGGTGGCAGGCGTACGTGGGATTACCTCCGCTTTTTGGGCTGTTCTGATAATCGATTGGCGGAAGGCTATGATTCAATTTCCATTGATCGGGTTCAGGCAGAGGCAGGGGTTGATCCTGCGCCGGCAGGGATGGCATTTCAGGACCGTCATTTTACCATCATCGCCCGGTTTGTGCCCAAGAAGAACATCGACATGGCCATTGATGCCTATGCCCGTTATCGCGAACGCGTGGGAAGTTCTGCCCGCGCGTTGGTGATTTGTGGATCGGGAGAATTAGAAAAGGATCTGAAAGCGCGTGCTGATGGTATTGCGGGCATTCAATTTCCGGGGTTTTTGCAATCAAAGGCAATCGCCAAAACCCTGTCTCAATCTCTGGCCCTGATCCTGCCCAGCACCGAGGAACAATGGGGTTTGGTGGTTAACGAAGCGCTGGCCCTTGGTGTGCCGGCCCTGGTATCCGACAACGTGGGTTCGAGGGATTCTTTGGTGCGCAATGGGGTGAATGGCTACGTGTTTGAGCCCGATAATCCAGAAGGCCTCGCCCGGTTTATGGAAGACATTGCTGGCAATGAAGCCCTGTGGCAGCGCTTGGTAGAGGGTGCCAATGCCATGGCACCCATGGGCGATGTGGCCCGGTTTGCCGAAGGTGTGTGCAAGCTGACGGGCATTGTGGCCCCAACACGCGATAATAAATAATGGCAAAGGGCATGCCCACAGTCACCGTCATCGGCCCGTTTCCGCCGCCAGTCCACGGTGCGGCTGTTATCACGGCTTTCATGGCGGACATCATTGGTGAAAAAGCCGTGGTGAAAAAACTTAGCATCGCCCCCGATGGTCTTGAACGAGGGATTGGCTATCACCTAACCCGCCTTGGCCGGGTGATGGCGGCGATGGTGGGTTTGGCAGAGGGGGCCTTTGGCCACGCCCCGGTTTATTTTTCTGCCGCAGGCGGTGGGGGGCTTCTTTATAATATTGTGCTGGCCATGATGGCCCGGGTTCTTGGGCGCAGGATTTTTATCCATCATCATGCCTTTTCCTATTTGGACCGATGGGACTGGAAGATGGCCCTGCTTGTCCGGGGTGCAGGGTGTGGGACAACCCATATTTGTCTTTGTTCCCATATGGCATCACTGCTGCAACGCCGCTATGGCGACACCATAAATACCATGACACTTTCAAATGCGGCTTTTTTGCCGCCGCGTTCCGTCAATGCCCGAAGCAGCTCAAGTGGTGCCCTTCGGGTCGGACATCTTTCCAACCTGTGTCGTGACAAGGGGCTGGATATTGTGCTCGATGTTGTGATGGCGGCAGGGGATTCGGTGGAAAAACTTGTGCTGGCGGGGCCTGTGGCAGACCCCGATGGCGCGCGCATGATCGACAGTGCCACGGCAGAATTGGGAAACCAGATAGATTATCGGGGGCCAATTTATGGGGATGCCAAATCCACGTTCTTTGATGACATCGACGTTTTTCTATTCCCAACAGGTTATGTGAACGAGGCGGAACCAACGGTGGTGGCCGAAGCATTGGCCGCTGGGGTGCCCGTGATTGCGTATGGGCGCGGTTGTATTGGGGGCCAGGTTCCCGGGGATGCCGGGCTGGTTGTGGCCCCGGATCAGCCGTTTGCTCCTCCGGCGCTGGCATTGTTGCGCCATTGGTCGGAAAATCATATGGCTCTTGATGATGCCGCCACGAAGGCTCATGAAGCGGCCGCATCTGCCCATCATGGTGCCAAGGCTGCTCTGCAGCGCATTGTTTCTAAAATTGTTGACGCCGGGGATGGCCGGGGAGAGGGCGCATGAAAACCACGAATGCCAAAATGACCGGCTCCATAGACTGCGTGTTTGGCCATGGAAAAACTGAAATCATTTTATCGCCGCTTTACGACAATCGATTTGGTGCTCCGGGAAAGTTTTCCATTGCCCGTTGTCCGACGTGTGATGTGTTGCAAACAGTGCCACGCCCTGATGCCCCAACCCTTAATGCGCTTTATGAGCATTTTTATAATTTCAGCGGGGAAGAAACCACCTATACCGCATTCCGGGAATGGCTCTTCGATAGCGCTTTATATAAATTGTGGTTGGCCATGGATGGCGACATTACCTTTTCGGAGATTAAGGGAACTGGGCGGCTTTTGGATGTTGGGTGTAATCAGGGCCGTGGGTTAGAGCAATTTCAAAAAAATGGTTTTGATGCCGAAGGACAAGAACCCAATCCCATTGCAGCAGAAGTAGCACGCGCACGCGGCTTTCAGGTTTCAGGGGATGATCTGGAAAATTTCAATGTGGAAAAACCCTATCAGACAATCGTGCTTTCTAATGTTTTGGAGCATTCATTTACACCGCGTGAAATGTTGGAAAAGATCAACGAGATGTTGGCCCCCGATGGTGAGGTATGGATTTCGCTCCCCAATGCGGATTCTTCCCTGCGGAATATTTTTGGGGGGGATTGGATAAACTGGCACGTGCCTTTTCACATTACCCATTTTACTGGGCCGCATTTGCGACGCCTTTTGGCAGAAACAGGGTTCGAGGTTTTTTCTTTCCGCAATGAAACCCCGGCCTTGTGGGTGGCCCATTCCATCATTGCAAAATTGTATTCGCGCCCCGGCGAGCCCACGCGCCGTTTGCGAAGGGCCTGGTTTGTTGGCGCATGGATGGTGTTGGTCCGGACATTCCTGTTTCCGACCCTTTGGGGGCTTAATCGGAACTGGCGTGGGGATTGTCTGGTTGTTCGTGCCCGGAAAATGGCGGCGCCCCAGTGAAAATATTGTTTCACACCATCAATTACATCCCCGAATTGACCGGCATCGGAAAGTTCAGCGGTGAAATGGGCAGCTGGTTCGCAGAACAGGGCCATGATGTCCGGGTCGTGACCACGCCGCCGTATTATCCAGAATGGAAAATCCGGGCGGGATACCGGAAATATTGGTACGCCCGTGAAATGATCAAAGGGGCAAAGGTCATCCGTTGTCCGTTCTGGGTTCCGGAACACCCAACGGGGCTAAAAAGAATTTTGCACCTTGCCTCTTTTTCGCTGAGTGCATTTCCGGTGCTGCTTTATCAAAGCGTGTTTTGGCGGCCCGATGTTGTGTGTGTGGTTAAACCCCCCGCATTTTCTCTGCCCACGGCAAAACTGGCGGCAATGTTGGGGGGTGCCCGGTCATGGTTGCACGTCCAGGACCTGGAGGTGGATGCCGCCTTTACCATGGGTATTCTCAAAGGCAAATGGCTGCGCAAGATCGTTTTGGGGCTGGAAAGCTGGTTGATGCGCCGTTTTGATCTGGTCACAACGATTTCGGATCGCATGCTGGAAAAGATTAAGGGCAAGGGCATCGTTGCGGAAAAAAGCACCCTGTTCCCTAACTGGGTGGACACAAGCGCCATTTTTCCGGGCGAGCATCCCAGCGTGTATCGCAGCGAATTGGCCATTTTGCCGGGGACAATGGTGGCGCTTTATTCCGGCAACATGGGCGAAAAGCAGGGGCTGGAAACCTTGATTGATGCGGCGCGCCATTTACGCGGTGAGGCGCGCATTCAGTTTGTTTTGTGTGGTGAAGGCGCGGTGCGTGCGCAGTTGGAAAAAGATGCGCAAGATTTGGACAATGTGACGTTTCTGCCGCTGCAGCCTTTGGAGCGGCTCAATGATTTTTTCAATATGGCAGATGTGCATCTGTTGCCCCAACGCGCCGATGCCGCAGATTTGATGATGCCATCAAAATTGGGGGGCATGCTGGCATCGGGGCGCCCCGTCATTGCCGGCGCGTTGCCGGGAACTGAGGTTGCCCAAGCAGTTGAGGGTGCGGGGATTGTGGTGCCCCCCGATGATGGTGAGGCTTTTGCCGTGGCACTTCGGGAATTGGCCGATGCCCAGGGCCGCCGTGCTGCCCTTGGCCGTGCCGCGCGTCAACGGGCCCTCGATTTTTGGGATCGCGATAAAATACTCAACGCATGTGAACGGCGTCTGATTGAACTTTGCCAAAAATAAAACAGGCACGGGTCGTAATGGGTGATGCAACGGAAACCTTAAAAATACAGACCGCGCTCTGGCGGTTGATTGCAGGTGCCAGCCCATCCGATGCATTGCACCACGCAGATAGGGACATCGTTGTCCCTCTGGTCCAGCGTCTTGCCAAGCGGACATCCATTGGGTTGGCATCCTGGGTGCTGGCACCGTTGTTTGAAACCTTTCCTGATCTTGTGTCTGAACAATCCCGCGCACGGTCTCACCAGCGCCATCGCTTTATGCAGGCCAGCGCCGTCAAATGGCTTGGCCCCATTGCCGATGCGGGGATTGATGTTGTCTGCCTGAAAGGCATGGCAACAAAATATTGTTTCTATCCAGATCCCCTGATCCGGGGGCTGGGGGATGTGGACCTTCTTGTGCATGCCGATGATGTTCCGGGCCTTGTAAAACATTTACGAAGCGCTGGTTTTCGTTTTAAACGGTCCCGGGGAACACCGCGCTGGGGGTTAAGCAGTGAGGCCAGCTTTCACCCCTTTGTGGCCCCCGATGGCGCGTTCAGTTTCGACCTTCATATCCACCCCGATGATTATCCGGTGTTTCAATCCCTTACCACGCAGGACGTTTTTGCCAAATCGGTTGATATCGCCGCTGGTGAAATCCAGATCAAGGTGCCGTCGTTTGACCACCTGATTTTGATCGCACTCACCAATGCGGCCCGGGATAAATTTGGCCCCCTGTCGGTTGGCGCCATGATTGATGTGATGGTGGGCTTAGCTCGCCCCGGTGCGAACTGTGATTGGGGTGGGTTAATGGCATTGGCAGAATCGGGGGGATATGCACGCGCCTTGACGGCCGGGGTTCATTTGTTGGCAGCCCTTGGCGTGCCCCAGGGCCGGTTGCCCGATGGGGCAAGCCATGAATACTCAGGCTTTCAGCGGGTTGTTTTTGATGGGGTAGTCAGGGATTATCTGAATATGTTTGAAACAGAACCGTCCAAAAATTCCCTGCAAGTGCGCGACATCGGTCTGATTTCTGCGCCATCGGTGGTGGTTCATCGAAACCTGCGGCGCATTCGGGGGATGATCAAACCCTGGTCCGGCCTGCCTAAGGTTTGATTGTCTCTATTAATTTTGCCTCAATCAGGGCTTCCAGAAATTTATCGATATCGGCCCGAAGGGTTGTCTCGGGTGCTTCGGGAAAGGCCACGGCCAGCAGCGCCTTGATCTCGTCTGCACGTTGGGGCTGTTCCAAAAGAACCCATAGCGCCTTGCCCACAGGGTTCAGATGAAAGATACCCTCCACGGATGGGTCCACAAGAAAGGTTTCATCATCCATGGGGGTTTCGCTGATGGATGGCAAGCGGCGGTATGAAAGGTATTTGCTCATGATTATTTATATGGCTTTCACAGTGTCTTCCAACAATTCAAGGGCGTCATCGCCGCCACCATAGTGCAGGTTGTAACACGGCACAGATGTTACCAGGTGTGCGAATTGTTCAACCATTTCTGTCGCTGGTGCTGCCCCAAAATGTTGTCGAATCATCAGCCGCATAATCTCTGGCCGGCTCGCTTCTGAAATTTTAGGGGATGTTCCTTCTTCACGGAAAAGACGGATGATGGCACCTAAGGGCCGTTCTTCCCCAACGGGGGCCAGCAGGCTTTCGGGGGCATCGGTTGCAAGATCAAGATAGGCGTAGTGTTTGCTGGTCAGGCCACTTGCCTTTTTAATCCAGGCCGCTGATTCGGCTGATATGGAATCGGGGATGGGCAGGCGCATCCGGGGTGCCACCCCAAGGGCACAGGCGTTGCCGGTTTTGACATTGACCGGGATGATGTCATCGGAAAAGACGGCAGCGCCGCGGAATGCGCATTGGGCCGTCAGCAGGCTTTTTCCGGTCTTGCCGCTGGCCGGAAAAAGAACCAGTTTATCGTCCATTACAACACCACCGGCGTGTAGGGAAATTAGCCGGTCATCGGAATAACCATAGGCCACCATCAGCTCTACCAGAAAGCCGCAAGCAATATAGATGCGCCCGTGATAGGTCTCGTTACCCTTGATGCGGTTTGATTCCAGATGAAACGTGTCACCCTTGCGCGACACCGTGATTGCGGATGGTTTTGCGTCGCTGGCTTTAAGGGCGCTCAGGGTCCAGCCATTGAGAAGTGGCATCACCCATTCTGTGAAATCCGGGCAATCGATCACGGAAACAGAAATGGCGGCCGGGTCAAAGCTAAAATGCTGTGCTTTGGTGGTCACGATGCCATGGTGCTTGTTAGCGCTTGCTACCCTTGCCGCCCTTGCTGCCGCTGCCGCCCTGGGTTGCGCCACTCCATTGACTGGCGTCTTTGCTGCCTTTGGCGGCGGCTCGGTTCAGTGGGGCAAGCACGGGGGCGATATAAACAGCACTCGCGGCAAGGCCAAGCCGGGTAAGGGCGGCGCGCCGGCTGATTTGTTTGCCCATGCCCCGGGTCGTCGTTGGAGCGGATTTTTTATCTTCATCCATAGCCTTGGCCTTCTCTTGTCCGGGAAACCCCCGGGTGCATCTGTGTTTAACACAAACGATATGGGGAATTATAACAGGGTTTTAAAGTCTTTTTATCCATTTTTTCCCGCATTTGTCGGCGGTGCTGGCGGGAAAGCCTTCGCTGGGATATAAAAATACCACATAAAGCCCGGAAAATGGCCCCGGCATAATAAAATAGGAGCTTTTAAAATGAGTAATGCCCAAGATCTGCCCCCGATGTTTACCCCCTATACCCTTCGCGGCATGACCGTGAAGAACCGGGTCGCGGTGTCGCCCATGTGCATGTATTCCGCCACGGAAGGTGCGGTTGGGGATTTCCAACTGGTTCATCTGGGCGCGCGCGCGTTGGGGGGTGCCGGGTTGATCATCACAGAAATGACCAATATTCGCGCCGATGGCCGCATCTCTCTTGGCTGCGCCGGTTTGTACGAACCCGAACATGTTGCCCCGTGGAAACGGGTGGTCGATTTTGTCCATGATCAGTCCGATGCCAAAATTTGTGTGCAACTGGCCCATGCCGGGCGCAAGGGGGCAACGCCTAGGGGTTGGGAACGCGGCGGTGATGGTCTGGGTGATGCTGCCTGGGAATTGGCTGCCCCCAGTGCCATTCCGTTTGGCCCCGATAGCGCCACGCCCAAGGCCATGACAAAAGAAGACATCGAAGACATTCGCAAACGGTTCGTCCAGGGTGCCATTTGGGCAGAAGAAGCCGGCTTTGACATGATTGAGCTCCATGGCGGGCATGGCTATCTGTTGTCATCGTTCATGTCGCCGCTTTCCAATCACCGTGATGATGAATACGGCGGTGATATGGAACGCCGCATGCGCTTTCCACTAGAGGTGCTTCGTTCTGTGCGCGAGGTTTGGCCCGAAGACAAACCTATCTCCATGCGCATTTCCGCCATTGATTACGAAGAAGGCGGCAACACCATCGAAGACGGCATCACCATGTCGCAGATGTTGTTTGATGCCGGTCTTGATATTGTCGATGTGTCATCGGGCAATGTGACATCCCACCGCAGGCCATCGCCCGATGGTTTGTTCCAGACGCCATTTTCCGAAGCCATTCGCAATGCCACCCGAATGCCAACCATGACTGTTGGCAACATCCGATCCGGCGATGATGTGAACGCAGTGATCGCCGATGGTCGCGCCGATATTTGTGCTATTGCCAAATGGCATTTATTCGATCCCTCCTTCACTTATCATGCAGCCTATGATCAGGGTGTAAAATTACCCTGGCCAAAGCAATACCTGAACGTCCAGCGGATGTTTGGTTGAGCATTATTGAATGAGTGAAAAATCCCCTTCCACTGCTGCGCCCGAAATTGCCCCATGGGGTGATTTGATCCGGGACGGGCGCGCCCTGTTTTCCATCATGGTGATTTTGGGCGTGATTTTGCATGCCCTGCAAATTCTGGTCACCATCATCATTATGCCGACCGTGGTCGCCGATCTGGGCGGGGCAGATTATTACACCTGGCCCGCCATGCTTTATACCATTGGGTCCATCATTGGGTCCGCCAGCGTCGGCATTCTTTGGGGAAAGCTTGGCCGACGTCGGGGCTATGCCTTCAGTGGGGTGGCTTTTATGATTGGTACCATTGCGTGCGCACTGGCCCCCAATATGGGGGCCTTGGTTCTGGCGCGCGGATTTCAAGGCATTGCCGGGGGCTTGGTGATCGGTGGCGGCATGGCGCTGATCAGCGGATTGTTTACCGAAGGCCTGCGCAAACG
>Ga0233439_10006039_pt1 | contig 10941 bp, 11 predicted proteins | sample SI_123_September_6_FD_182713 | JGI IMG/M metagenome (GOLD analysis project Ga0233439, IMG submission 182713) | Seawater microbial communities from Saanich Inlet, British Columbia, Canada - SI_123_September2016_100_MG | ecosystem: Environmental > Aquatic > Marine > Inlet | place: Canada: British... | reverse complement strand
TACTACCGCATAAAATTTCTAAAAGGTCTTCCTTTTTTTTAACCCCGTAAGATTCGATTACAGCATTATTTAATTCTTTATGTGCCTCTTTTAAAGGATGCTTCCCAGGATTTTCTAGAGAGCGGTATAAATTTCTTAATGAAATATTATGTTTCTTTCTTAGCGTCGTCCTTAACTCCCTTAGCTTTTTCGCTGATGCTCCTACTTTTTTTATTTGATTTATAGTTGGGTCTTGAGGCCATGGAAAACTATCAAAAACCGTGTTGGAGGTATATCTATAATCCCCTTTTAGAGTAGAGCATCTATTTAAAAACCACTTCCAATGAGTATCTGATTGTAAAATCCCGAATGTATAATCATCTTCGAAAGGAAAAATGATTAATGCTGCATTAGGATTAATATCTGCTTCTATAAATTCAAATATTGGCCTTTTAGTGACTTGGGCGCATACGATGTATCTATTAAGCCGTTTAATTGCTTTCTTCATATCTTCACGAGCATAAGAGAGCAACCACCAATTGGCCAAAAAATTGGCATGATGCTTATTAGTTTTAGCATTTGGATTGTCAGCCTTTGCTTCTTTATTTCTTTCCTTCTCTTTTTTAGCAGCTGTTTCTCGATCGGGAAGAACAGTTTGCTCAACGATTTTAAATAATTTTTTATAGGCCTGCGAAGTCAACAAATCTCTCCGTGAAAAGTCAATCACATATCGCTTTGGCTGGGAGTTCAATTCCCCTATTAGCTCGTCTGCTGTTAGCATAGGCTTTAAGACATCACTGTAAGTTTTGTTTTGATTGATGATAAGCTTTGCTTCATTCGCTTTAATCAAAAACCCCTTATGCCCATGTGTTTGTCCTTGAAAACATCCTCCTTTTTTTGCATTAACTTTTAGTTTTAGGGCCTTAGAAATATCAAATTCAAAAGATAATGCCGAATTAATTTGATTTAGTTCTTCCATAATCCAAGGGCTACTCTTAGCATCGCCTTTTTGAAGGAAGAGTTTTTTCTTTCCTTTTTGCTTGCCCTTTTTCCAGTTCACTATTGAAACATGAACAACAGCCTCTCCTGACCATACTTGAGAAGAAACGGCCTCTATAATTGTCCCATCATTTTCAACAATATAATCTAACCCTCCAATTCTAGAATAGTTTTGTCTAATCGTATTTGTTCCTACAAGTCCAGCTCTTTGGCCTTCTTTAAGTTCATCGTGTGTTTTTCTAAACCAATAAACGCAATAATCGGCTAAGCCAGGAATATCAGGGAATCTATCTCTCACTTTATTTATATATGCCAACCCCAATTCTTGTTGGATTTTGTTTTTTGATTGATATGGTGGGTTTCCTATGATTGCATTTACCTTTGGCCAAGAAACTAAAAGAGCATCCTTCGCTTGAATAAAGTCATCTAAATTATCTAATGGCAAGGCTTGATCCTCTGTTAAGCCTAGTGGTATTTGTTTATCTTCCATGGCCTCAAGAACCTCATCTATAGCGAGCTTCTTAGCTAACATTAAGGTTACTTTAGCCAACTCCACTCCAAATCTATCTCGATCAATGCCATAAAATTGATGCGGGCTTATTAGCGAGCTGTCTCTAAAATATTTCTTAAATTCTTTGAGACTATATTCTGCTTTAATTTTTGTTAACAATCTAATTTCAAGCTTTACCAATTCTCGATAGCTCACATACAAAAAATTACCGCTTCCACAAGCTGGGTCTAAAATTTTAAACTCGGTGATTTCATTTCTTATCGCTATAAGCTCTTTAAGCGTTTTTGCCTTATCTATTTTTTCCCGCCAAGGATAAACAATTGTAGGGTTAATGACTCTTAAGATATCTGTTTCGGAGGTAAAGTGTGCACCAAAAGCATGTCTAGCACCTTCATCCATACTATCTTGAAAAATTGTGCCAAAAATTGCCGGGTTAACTTTAGACCAATCTTCATTTGCCGACTCTAATAGATACCCAAGTTCTTCTTCGTCGAGTTCTATTGGTTCCACTTTAGCAAAAATGCCACCGTTAAAATATCGAACATCTTTAAACCTACCTCCATTTGCCTTTTTAGGGTTATTCATCTGATTAAATAAACCACCAAGTAGATCGTAAGAACTATCACCCTTGTGCAAACAATCATGCGCTATCTGATAAAAAAGGCCTCTTGGTAGTAAATCTATATCCTCAGCAAACATAGCTATAACGCATTGGAGAACAAATCTTTGCGCTTCTTCTCGACTTACACCCTTATTCAAAAGTTTCTTGTAAAGTTGAGCAACCTTGTCTGCGGCTTCTCTTGTTACTTCGACAAGGTCATTCTCAAATAGAGGGTCAGGGTTATGTGGAAAAAGAAAATTTAATGCTGTATACCGCTTGGGTAAGTCCGAACAGGATACCTTGTCAATTGGCGTTCCAATTTGTTTATCAAAGTCATATATCCAAAATTCGTCAAAGTTACAAAGAACCACATATCGAGGGCGGTTTGGAACGAAGGCAATCCAGTAGTCAAAAGCTTGCTGATAGTGGTGTCGAAGTTTTGTACCTCTTTTTTTCATTTCTATTAATACACGGCCCGGCCAGACTAAATCAGCAAAGCTTGTTCCTTTATTGCTTTTACTCTTTATGCGCATCTCAAGAGTCGCACCGGCTTCTTTGTATCCATTGTGACCAAAAGCAATGAAAAGACGGTCGCAAAAAACCTGTGATTCGCCCTTTTCGTCACCTTTAAGGAGATTCTTATACTCAACAAACTCTTTAATCTTTTCTGTTATTTCGGTCATAACTATTAGCTACCACAAAAAATCAAAAAACATTGATTAATAAAAAAGAAGGGCGAGCTCCATACCACTATCAGACTTCTAGCCTGTCCACATTATGCCTGCAAAATAAATTTTAAGTCGTCAAATGAATGTGGACTAAAGCTGTAAATTTCTAAGAGATACCTAACTGCCTGAATGGGTCTTTCTTTAACCGGCGAATTCAAGTGTGAAGTGCAACAGTTAGTAAAGTTTCCTCATCTATGCCATCAATGAATTTTATGCCATTGATGGCATAGATGAGGAAACAGTCGAACGTCAAAGGAACGCCGCTTGATCATGTTCCCATACACCACATTTGACTATAACTCAAAAAAAACAACTCCTCCAAGAAGGTAAAAGAATTGTAGAAAAAGTTCAAGTGCCAAAAAGAGTGCTTAATGAATCAAAATATGAACGGATAGATTATGAGTGTTTGGCTGGTATGGATTTGTGGTCTCTTGCCAGAGTTAAAAATGGTATAGTTTTTGACTCAATTGGGATAGGGCAGTACACCCGAAAAGCCAGTAACCTTCACCGGTCTTCCCTGACTCGCCACATTGAAGGCACGTAGAAGGAGTGCAATATATGACAAAGAAAAAAGGACCCAATGAAAAGCACAAACAAAATTCCTTTCGCGAAGCAAAAAAGCAACTCCTTCAAGAAGGGAAAAGAAATGTAGAGAAAGTTCAAGTACCAAAAAGAGTACTTAATGAATCAAAATACGAACGGATAGATTATGAGTATTTGGCTAGCATGGATTTGTGGCCTCTTAAAGGTTTTAACCAATCAATAGAAAGGCTTTTATTCGGGCGGGAGCATGATGTAGTGCGAATGTCTTCAGACGGGCTTTCTAGTGAGTATATAGGCCTTGGTCTAGGAATGGATGAGGAGGATGGAATCGAACTCCCAGAGGAAATAATCGACAAAATTAATAAATTTAGAGAGCTGGTTAAAGGAGCCTTATCAGTTGGGGCACTACAAAACCATGGCTCGGATGATGAAGAAATAGCAGTTGCCTCGTTTGCTTTTTTAAAATGGTTCAGAAAGAAAGGTTTTGTTGTGCCTGATGACCTTATACCTGCTATGGAAAGAGGAGAGTTAAAGAAGGCCGTTTCCCTATTAAAGGAGTTGAGAGAATTATTTTTGCTTAATAGATTGTCTGAATCCGAGCCAATTGCAGAGTCAGCGGTCAATGTTAAAGCTCAAAATATTATGGCAGAAATGTCAAAAAAAGGAGGCGAACACTCGAATCTTCTCCTCGGTGTTATTGCTGCTGTTAAACATATATTAGAGGAAAATAAAGAATTAACCAGTAACCAAGTATGGATAAAATTAAAGCCGTTCACATCGGACAATCCCTTGGAAGTAAAAGGTTATGAAATATATGTTGATGGAAAGACTCTATGTCAAAATGACACAGTCAAAGCTAAGATAAAAAGTATTGAAGAAACATCATTCCCTCGCTACGTTTCAAGAGCAAAAGTAAGCTGCACCTAAAAAATAGTTCCCCACCTAAAAATCTCCTTAAAAATAACCCAAAAACTCAATTTTCCTATGCAGTAAGCGCTTACTGCAATTGCAGTAAGCCGGTTACTGCAATTTGAGACCTGTATTCTTTACGTAAGAAATTTGGTTAAACATTTTTTTTGTGGGGGTCTTATGGGGAATCCAGAGGTGAAAGTAGCGATTATACGGTCAGGCCGAAAGGCCTATGAAGTCGCTATCGAACTGGGCTGGGATAGAGCAAAACTCAGCGCAATAATCAGCGGTTATTACACTCCTGATTCAGTCGAAAAAAGAAACTTAGCAAATGTATTGGGAAAAACCGTGGCTGAATTATTCTCAAAACAGTTGGAGGTTGCCTAATGTCAATGCGGCCAAAAAATCCGGTCATTGCGGGTGGTTTAGCTGATCGCCTTCAAAAAGGGTCGGGCTGTCGTGTCCTAGTTTGCAGGAAGGGAACGCGGTATGAGCAAGTCTCGTAGTCACACCATGTTCATTGAACGGGATATGCATCGCTCAAGGGCCTTTCAGAAGCTATCGAAGTCAGCCACAACTATTTTATTCGAGTTTCTTTATCGAAGGCGCCTAGAACAAAGGGGAAGTGAGTGGGTTGTTACTAACAACGGAGAAATAATTTTCTCCTATCGTGAAGCAAAAAAGCTATTTGGTTTCGTCCCCTCCACCATGGCTAGCTCTATTAGTCAGTTAGTTGAAAACGGGTTTATCGACATTGCACACCAGGGGGTAGCAACCAGTAAAGACTCCTCCCGGTACGCGATCAGCCAAAGATGGAGAGACTATGGAACCGACAAATTTATCGAGCAGACAAGGCAAAAGGATACTAGGAAGTTAGGATTTGCAGACCCAAAAAGGAAAAAAATAGCTACGGAAATGGAAAGCGTATCGCTATCCAAACCAATAGCAATATCGCTATTCAAAAGAGTAGCTACGAACTAATTCAGGTTAAATTTATCGCTATCTCAAAAGATAGCACTCTATAGAAAACCTCCCTTCCATAGGAAGTTAGTACCAAGGAAACGAATGATGCAACTATTTAACTATGAAATTGAAACTGGGGACTCTGCACCTGAAATAAAACTCAGGGATTACCAGTTAAAAACAATCGAGGAGGTTGAATTTTCTTTGGTAGAGGAAGTCAAAGCGGTTTTGGTGGTCCTTCCTACCGGTTCGGGAAAAACTGTTATAGCCGCTGAATTGATACGCAGATCAGTTGACCAGAATAAGAGAATTATCTTTCTGGCACATCGCCGGGAATTAGTCCTCCAATGCTCGGACAAGCTCGGAAGATTCGGAATTGAGCATGGAATCATCATGGCCGGAGTGAAGCCTAGTTTTATTCCGGATGTCCAGGTTGGGAGTATACAGACCCTAAGTATGAGGTTGAGTAGAGGAACCATTGAACCGCCAAAGGCTGAACTTCTAATATTTGACGAGGGTCACCACTGTAATGCAAATACGTATTTAAAAATAATAGCGAGATACCCAGACGTAAAAGTTATTGGGTTGACTGCAACGCCTATCAGAGGCGATGGGAAAGGATTAGGGGTAGCCAAATGATTTTTCAGAAGATGATTCAGGGACCACAAATTAAAGAGCTGATAGACCGGGAATACTTGGTTCCCTGTCAATACTACGCCCCCTCAAAACCTGACTTGGCCGGATTGAAAATACGAATGGGTGACTATCAGGAAAAGCAACTTTCCGAACGCATAGATACAGCAAAACTGGTCGGAGATATTCCAGAGAACTGGTCAAGGATTGCCCCAGACCGGTCAACAGTGGTTTTTGCGACAGGAGTTCAACACTCGATCCACATTCGGGACCGGTTTAGGGATGCCGGAATACTGGCAGAGCATATTGACGGGACAACTCCGAAAGATGAACGCGACAAGATTTTATCAGACTTGGCAACTGGAAAAACCCAGGTGGTATCCAACTGCATGGTGTTAACAGAGGGTTGGGACTGTCCTATCGTTTCCTGTTGTGTCTTGGCTCGGCCTACAAAATCCCTTGGGCTTTATCTGCAAATGGCAGGGAGAATCCTAAGACCTGATACGAACAAAGTGAACGCCATCATCATTGACCACGCCGGAGCTATTTTTGAGCATGGCTTTGTCGAGAATCATCGGGAATGGTCACTTGACCCCGAAGAGAAGATTCAAGACAGGGTGAAGAAGTCAAAGAACAAACCTAAAAACCCTATCACCTGCGAAGGTTGTAAATTCGTTTACCGTGAGCAGCCCGACTGTCCAAAATGCGGAATGGTTCCAGTTAAAAAAGGCAAGGTGCTTGAAGTTATGGATGGTGAACTGGGACGAATTACCCTGGATGGTGAACATGTTGAACATAAGTTTTCACAATATCAGAAGGAGCGATTTTTTCGAGAGTTAAGATTCATTCAAGAGGCTCGAGGGTATGAGCTAGGTTGGGTTGCAAATCAGTACAAGGAGCGATTTGGAGTATGGCCTAAAAATATTCAAGGCTCACCAATTCTCCCAAGCCCTGAGACTTTGAGCTACGTCAGAAAGAAAGCGACTATCTATGCAAGGAAACAGCGCCGTGCAGGTTAAAGAGATGGCAATGGGACATTGGCCTCAAATCCTCCCTGCACTGGGTGTAGGTAGAGCTTTTCTGGAAAACAAGCATGGACCTTGTCCCTTGTGTGGTGGGAAAGATCGCTATCGTTTTGACGATAAAAATGGGCGAGGTACTTTTTATTGCAGATGTGGCCCAGGGGATGGATTTGATTTGTTGATGCGGTTAAATCAGTGGACGTTTCCGGAAACGGCAAGTCGTATTGAAGAGTTTTTGAAAGGGTCGATACAAAATGTTGGAAGCCAGAAATCTAAAACAAACCCGGCCGACGCCATTAATAAAATCCTTTCAGGGGTAAATCTTGTGAAAGAGGGCGATCAAGTTAGTCAGTACCTTGCTAGTCGTGGGCTTAATAAAATTCCAGAGGCAGTCATGTTCCACCAAAGCCTATATGAATCAGAGAGCAGGAGAAATTGTGCTGGAATGGTTGTAAAGGTTCAATCGGCCTCAGGTGAAGTGATCAGCCTGCACCGAACATTTTTAAAAGACGGAAAAAAAGCATCAATAGATTCTCCAAGAAAAGTGCTACCTCCTACTACAACGCTTAACGGAGGAGCAATCCGGTTGTACCCGGCAAAAAGTATATTGGGATTGGCAGAAGGCGTTGAAACCTCAATCGCTGCTCATGAAATATTTGGGATTCCAGTTTGGTCGGTGATGAATACCAATGGACTAAAAACTTTTGTTCCTCCTGAAGGAATTGAGAACATTCTAATCCTTGGGGACAATGACAAGAACTTTGCAGGGCAGGAAGCAGCTTTTCATTCGGCAAATAAGCTGACCCTCAAAGGGTATCAAGTACAAGTAAACATTCCCGATACGCCGGGAAATGATTGGTTGGATGAATTTTATGGAGGGACACTTAATGGTAATGCCATCCAATAGATTAGAAAAAAAGATTTCTAACTTAGAGCAAAAGATGAACAAAAATTCAAATAGGCCAGAGTTTTTTGGTTTTAAAAAGTTTAAATCTGAAGAGGAGTGTGATGTCTTTTACAGGGAATACGAGGAACGTAACAAAGGTAAATTTTTTCTTCCTGGGGAGGTTAGGTTTGTTGGTTTTTGTATGATTATGCCCAATTATGAAGAGGTGACGAAATGATGAAAAAACCTGCAAATACAGAGAGAAAGCAGGGTGGTAGTTCAAAGTTTAAGAAGGGTGTGTCCGGAAATCCTAGCGGGAAAAAACCTGGAACCCGACATAGGATAACTTTGGCAATGGAAGAGCTTTTAAATGGGGAGGCAGGGACGCTGACCAGAAAAGCCATTGAGCTCGCTCTGGAAGGAGATTTGACTGCCCTCAGGTTATGTTTGGACAGGATATGTCCACCGCGCAAGAGTCGAGCAATTAATATTCAATTACCAAACACAAAAACTGTCATAGGTATTTCTAATGCGCAGGCGGTAGTGGTTCAAGCGGTAGGAGATGGAACAATTATTCCAGAGGAAGGGCAAATACTCAGCAATATTTTAGAAGCTCGGCGAAAGTCGGTTGAAACGGAAGAGCTTGCGCAAAGGATCAAAACGTTGGAAGAAATTGCAGAGCAAAGGTAAGCGCTCTTCCATCCTGATAGTACTCGTTAAACAAAAGGATTATCTTTGATCTTGAATTAGGCCCAATAAATAATAATTAGATATTTCAATGAATAGAAGCGTGATAAAATTTCCGCGATGGTCAAGTCGGGATGGCTCTAAATATATTGGAGGAGCTATGCCGAAGTTGATGGAAAGGCGTGGAAAGCGCGGGAACTGGTATGCCAATTGCCGGCATATGAGCGTTAAGTTGTCAGACTGTCTTGAGACAACTGATGAACGTATTGCTGAGAGAAGATTGGCTGAACTTAAAATACTTGTGGAAAGGGGGGAGTATAAGCTCTGGAAAAAAACATTCGAACAATGCTGCGATGAGTATGTTTCAGGTCTTGATCTGAGCAAGCCTAACCATGGTCGTTACGAGTCTATTGTCAGGGTTCATTTAAAACCGTATTTTGGAAATTCCAGAATTGTTGAAATTGTTCAACATGACCCTAAGTCAGGTAAAAGCCCACTGGGAGATTACCTGGCTATAGTTAATGGGATGCCCAAGGAATCAGCCAAAAAGATAAGGCTGGTTCTGCAGGCTGTTATGAGGAAGGGTGACAAGGCTTTCAAATTACCCGCTCCTGAATATGTGAACCCAGGGTTCCGACAAACCCGGTTCATGACCCAAGAGGAACTGCATGAGATCATAGGTTACATGGAAGATCAGCATCAGCCGGTGGCTCTGGTGATGGCATATACAGGGTTGGACTTGTCAGATGCCGTCAGTTTGAAATGGCGCAATATCGATTTCAGAAACCAGGTAATTCGGGTTTGGCGTAACAAGACATTGCAGAACCCAGAATCTCGTGAAATCTCAATTCCTATTACCGACAGGGTGATGGATGTTTTGAAGTTGCGGAATCGTGTTAGGCGACTGCATGACGACCAGGTTTTTAATATTACAGGTCATGCGTTTCAAAAGGCTTGGAAAAGGGCATTGAACAAATCCAGTATTGACTGGCACGTTAGAGTAAAAGACCTTCGCCACTTTTTCGGTTCTTACTTATTGAATCAAGAAGGTGTGGACCCTTTACTCGTTGCAAACTTAATGGGCCATAGCTCTGTGGACATGCTTCTGAAACGGTATGGACATTTCACGGATGAAACAAAGCGCAGAGTTATGAATTTGTTCGACAAGTGTACGCAAAACGTACGCATGAATGGATGAGGAAATTGTAACTAGTTGATTTATGGTAGCCCCAAGGTCTACCGAATAGAGCCTCTATCACATTGAAATATAAAGGTGTTATATTGTTGGATGTTATGAGTTACCCCCATAAATACTCCCAAAAGATTTTACTGCTCTCCCTTATATCAAATCCGATTATTTAAGAAGTTTAGCCGCATATTTTATGAATTAAAAAGTGCTAACCTACATCTGCTCCAGGGAAGCATGCAGCAGTACCGATTGAAAGACTGACTGAGGGCTAAGTAATCTAATAACCCGGAGCGGTTATTAGCGTTATAACTTGATGGCGGTTACACGGCTAAGAAGGTGTCGCATTCTGGGTAGATCAGATTGGAGAGATGAAAAGTAGGGGTATCGCAAGCTCCGCCTACAAAGTTCAACTTGCTATCGAGGGGCCAGTATCAGGCCAACAAAAAAGGCCGACCCGAAGGCCGGCCTGTTCCTTACCCTTGGAGGAGAAAAGGAATGGAACAAATTAAAATTAGAAATTATATGCAACCCCAAACATCAGGTTTGAATCGCCAGCATCATACTCGTATGTAACACCATCCGAGCCTTTAGACTCGAAGCTGCCATCTGTATACTTGTACTCACCATAGGCTTTAAGGTTGTCATATATTTTATAATTCAAACCAGCTGATACTAAAATTCCGACGTTAGTATCCGACTCTAAGTTAGTTGACCCATTAGCAGCTCCTGCTGCAGTAAAAGTACTGGCTTCACCTAAGTCTATGATATTTACCCCAAATCCAAGACCAAAATATGGCTGCAAGTTTAATAGATTTTTGGATTGCTCTTCGGTAGCTCTTACCATCGCTAGGAAACCAATCGTGGTAACACTATTCACATCAACCTTCAGTTGGCCAGCAGTACCATTCAAAATACCCGCTGTTCCAGTGGCCGTGGCTGTTTGCTGGTCGACATCATTATCTCTTTGGTAAATATTCATTTCTACGCCAAACCAAGGAACGCTGTTAAAATAATGCCCAGCTTTAATTCCGTAGGAAAATGCGTCGTCCGCGCTGACATCTGTTCCAGTTCCAGCTACTCCAGCAGCTGTTGTACCCTTAATATCAGTAACATCCTGTGGCAATGAAACACCCAGGCCTAAACCTATGTATGATTCTGCGAAAGCAGACTGGTTGAATATCATCGACAAAGAAAACACTGGTACCAGTAAAAACACTGCTAGCTTCTTAAAACTCATCTCTCTCCTCCTCCAATGGTTGCGCATTTAAAAACAAATAAGTGCGCTCATTGT
>Ga0233439_10006037_pt1 | contig 10942 bp, 8 predicted proteins | sample SI_123_September_6_FD_182713 | JGI IMG/M metagenome (GOLD analysis project Ga0233439, IMG submission 182713) | Seawater microbial communities from Saanich Inlet, British Columbia, Canada - SI_123_September2016_100_MG | ecosystem: Environmental > Aquatic > Marine > Inlet | place: Canada: British... | reverse complement strand
TGTTGTATACACAAAAGGTCTTAGAGGATTCAGCGGTGTTGCAATTGGGGGAATCGTTGGATTGGATATTCTATTCTTGGCTTTTATTTCTGGGGCCTCAATGAATCCTGCAAGAGCATTGGCACCAGCATTATTGTCTGGAATGTTTGAGAATCTTTGGCTTTATTGGACTGCTCCTTATGTTGGGACTATGATTGCTGCATTTCTGTTCAGAAAGAAATTCCAAGCACAAAGAGAAGCAAATTACGAATAAGATAGGTTGGAAATGACTGGTATTATAGGCACAAATAGTGCCTAGTTTGGGTGTTTTAGAGATCTAATTTGATACGGTACTTGATGGCATTTGTAAGAATTTTTTCTTACATAGATCCATCTTAAAATAGCATATCATTTTCATAATTTCTATGAAAACAATATCTTCATCATTTCTTATTCTAATTTTATTATCTTCTGCAGTTATTGGGCCTATGTCTGTTTCATCTTATTCTATACCTGTAGCTTATGCGGAATCTTCAGATATTACAGATATTTCAAACTATGTTATTTACGGTTTAGAAAAAGTTGAGATTGACAAAGATGTTACAATACAAAGTGGAAACATTGGATTACATGATGATTCAAAGAAAAAAGGAGAAATAAAAATTAAAAAGGATGTAGAATTTGTTGACTCTGAAAGTTCCATAGTTGCAAACAAAATTAAAATTGAAAAAGATGCAATTGTTCCAAATGTATTTTACAATGAACTAGATAACAAAGGAACTATTCTTGGAACTGAAAATACCCCATTAGATTTACCTGTTGTAAACAATTTACCTGAATTTCCAGAATTTGAAGCAGGAGATGAAAAGATCAAAGTAGACAAAAATGAATCCCTAACTCTTTCCCCCGGTGATTATGGTAAAGTTGAACTCAAAAAAGGTTCTATGATAATTTTTGAAGGTGGAATTTACAACATTGAATCTCTAAAAGCAGACAAAGACTCTCAGATATTGTTTGAAGATTCATCTGAAGTTAGAGTAGAAAAAGATGTTAAACTAGACAAGATGGTAATACTGGGACCTCATCCTGATTCTGAAATTAATGCTTCTGACATTATATTTTTTGTAGGCGATGATAAAAAATCAAAGATTGAATTTGGAAAAAGTTCTGTAATTTATGGAGTATTTTATTCTCCAGAAGGTGAAATTAAAATGAAAAAAGAATCTCAAGTTACGGGTTCCTTTATTGCAAATAAAATTAAGGTTGAAAAAGATGTTACTTTAACATTAGATTCAGGAGATACCCTAATACAAGATTTAGTTGATGAATATCTTGGATTAATTGAAAAATTAGATATTATTGGCAGTACTCTTGACCAAACTTCTATAACTCAAGAACTAATTGATGAGATTCAAAATGATTTAGATAGAATAAGTCAAATTGTCATAGAATTACAAATATTGGGATATGATGGTATCGGCACACAAGTCAGACAAGGTACTCAAATGGTAGGAATTGTCACATTCTTTGATGAAAATACTCTAGAAACATTATTTGAAATTCAAATACCTGATAACACATTGGCAATTTTTGGATTAATGGCGTTGATTAATGAGTTTGCAGATGATGAGGTTCCACTAACTTTTGAAGAGCAACAAGTCTTGTTACAAGAAGGATTTGAATTGGTAGAGATTATCACAAATTCAGAATCAGATGATGTTGCGTCATTATTTGTTCTGGCCAGTATTGATGCATTTCACCCTAGCACAGGAAATACATGGGAAAACAGTGCACTATACCTTGGAGGTGCAATACAAAAATCACTTCCAACACTAGCAAGAGAAGCAATGAAAGCATGTAAACTCTTACAATCATGTGAAAATCTTGTTCTAGAGATAGGTACATCTATATCTCCAGATGGTGTAAAGATTCTCCAAAAAATTATTGATGAGCGTTGGATAGTCATACAAGTTTCAGGATTTATCTTTAATGATAATAATAACAACACTGTTCCAGAATCTGATGAACGAATACCAAATGAATCATTTCAGATTTCATTTAGACATTCAAATGATGATGTAGTGAGAGTATCGACAACATTCTCAAGTCCAATGGATGGAAATTTTGAATTTGACAATGACTTTATTTTTGCACCATTCACAAAAATCCAAGTATTCCCAATAATATCAACAACACAAACATTTGAAGGATGGGTTCAATCAAATGAAGAGTTTGAAGAAGATATTTCAATTAACATACCCAATACAGATCTGATTATTGATGATGTAGAAATTGGAATGGTTGAATTGGCCACATTGAATGTTCTCATAAATGTTAATGGTGGTTCATTAAACCCGTCTGACTTTGAAATTATTGTAGAAGATAATCTTTCAAATACAATTGTTAAATCTGGAACTGATCAGCCAATCATTTCCCTTCCTGGACAAGATCCTCTATTTACAGAATTTAGAATTTTAGAAGGAGAATTTGATGTAGATATAACTCCGCAATCTGGATATTTTGCACAATTCTCTCCATTTGGCTGTAGTGGAATTATTTCCATTGACTCTCCACCTGTTGATGCATGCGTTGTTACTATGAATTTTGGTACATCTCCACCAACCGATCCAACATTTGATGAAATTTGGCAATACAGAGAACATAACAGAATATCTGCATTTCCTCCAAATTACACATTTACAAAACTAACTTCTGGTGATAAACCACTACATATCACAAGTACAATAGGTGGAGCCGGAGATTCTTATGTTTTTAAGACATTCAAAAAATCTGAAATAGGAAACCATGATTTGAGAATTACTTGGTCTGGAACTAGTCCTGTTGCATCTGGTAATAATCAATGGAACTTTTTCATAGTTGATGGAGCATTTGATCGTTCAAACAATGTAGATTTCCCAACTAATTCATTTCCTCCTGTAAAAGGTGCAGGTAGTTTAGAACGTCTAGTTTTCATTACTCCTAGTTTTGGCCCTCAAACTGACACTATTACTCCTGATTGGGCAAGCTCACAATTGGACGATGTAACTATTTTTGCTAGAGTTACAGATTCTGGTACTCAGCGTTCCATAACTGGTACGGTAAATAGCATTGAAATTGTAGATGTTGCAAAATGGACTTTTACAGATCCTACAATTACTGCAGAAGTATCAGGTACTCTAAATGACTATGGAACGTATTCTTCCACGTGTGTAGGATGTGATAACACTTCTCCAACATCTGGAATATTATTCCCAACTGACTCAACATACAACAATTCAGGTTCTTCATCATCTGCAAACCAGAATTTTAATGATATCTGATATTTTCTAGTTGAATCAGCGACTAACTATAATGGTCATGATACACGTAAAATATGGCTGAAATTTGATCTACCTTCTACTGATGTAACTTCTGCTATACTATCTCTATATCCTACTGGTGGAGAAACATTGCCTACATCCACTGATGTATACTATCACAATGATAATAATTGGTCTGAAGAAACATTGACTTTTAACAATGAACCTGCTCATTTTGCAGGATTAACATCAGGTCCACATGCTACAAATGTTGTATCTGATGTAAACCAATATTATGAATTTGATGTGACTGATCTAATCAATAATGCAGATGACACTACAGTTACAATGGTGTTTGCAAATACATTGATTGAAATAAATAATGCTATTAATTTTAATGATGAAACTGGTGCTAATCCACCATTTCTAACAATAGAATATGAAAATTAATTATAATTTAAAATAATATCATACGCTTTGAGATAATGCTTTGATGTGACTAGTGTCATTTTTGGCTGCCAAGTTTAGGGCTTCTTGCATTTCATTTTTGAAATGCTCTATCGTAAAACTCTTCACGTGTTAATAATTCGTTAATGTAAGATACGGACATCAATAACACTACTGAGTGTTATTACTAAAAGGGTACATTCCTGTCTGGTATTACGAATAATAATGACCCAAAATACCATTTCAATGGTGTCTGAATCCAAGAAATTATTCAATATTGCAAAAAAAGTAATCCCATCAGGCGTTAATAGTCCCGTTAGATATTTTGAGCCATATCCATTTTTTACAAAAAAAGCAAATGGAGCATATATTTGGGATGTTGATAACAATCGCTACATTGATTTTTGCAATGGATATGGGGCTTTACTTTTAGGACATAGACGCAAAGACATTCTCAAATCTGTTTCTAATCAATTAACAAAAGGTACCCTTTACTGTACTCCTACTGAATCTGAAATTGAACTCTCAAAATTGATCATAGGGAATTTCCCATCTATTGACAAAGTAAGACTGATGAATACTGGTGGTGAAGCCACAATGACTGCAATCAGACTAGCACGCGGATTTACAAAAAAGAAGAAAATAATAAAATTTGAAGGATGTTATCATGGTGCACATGATTCTGTTTTGGTAAAAGCTGGTTCTGGTTCTGCACATAATGGAATTTCTGTTTCTGATGGTGGATTAGATGAGGTTTCAAAAAATACTCTAGTTGTAGAGTATAATAATATTGAAGATTTACAAAAAACAATTAGAAAAAATAAAGATATTGCGGGAGTTATTGTAGAGCCAATTCTTGCAAACATGGGATTAATCTTACCTGAAAAGAATTTTCTTTCTGATTTAAGAAAAATTACCAAAGAAAATAACATTCCATTAATTTTTGATGAGGTAGTTACTGGTTTTAGAGTAGCACCTGGTGGGGCACAAGAACATTTTGGAATAAAACCTGATATCACTACACTGGCCAAAGCACTGAGTAATGGATTTACAATTTCAGCTGTTGGTGGCAAAAAAGAAATTATGGATTTGCTTTCTCCAGGTGGTAAGGTCTACCAGGCAAGTACATTTGCAGGTAATCCTATTTCAGTTAGTGCTGCAATCAGTTCAATTAAGACGATAAATAAAATCAAAAATAAACTATATTCAAAACTTGAGAGATTTAATCTATTATTTTCTACAGCACTAGATGATATGGCTACTGACATGAAAATCCCTCACCAAATCAATTTTACAGCCTCAATGTTCCAGATTTTCTTTACAAACAAGCCTGTTGTAGACTATCAAACATCAAAGAATACAAATGCCAAGAAATTTCAAAAATTATTCCAGACTTTATTGAAAAACGGAATTTTTATTGCACCATCTCAGTTTGAAGTAGTTTTCCTCTCTGATGCACACACTCAAACTGATCTTAACAAAACACTTGATGCATATCATTTGGCATTAAAATCGGTGAAAAATTGAAGTACATAGTTGGAGCTAGAGGGAGTCAGTTGTCTGTTGCACAGACAAACTGGGTAATTTCTGAATTAAAAAAAGTAAATTCTGATTGTGATTATGAAATCAAACCTATTACTACAAAGGGTGATACTGATACAAGACCATTATTTACAATAGATCAAAAAGGGATTTTTGAAAAAGAGATTGATAGGGCTGTTGCTCAAAAGGAAGTAGATTTTGCAGTACACAGTTTGAAGGATGTTCCATCAGAACTTGATGAGAATCTAACACTGGCATCCATTCCAAAACGTGAAGTAGTTAATGATGTGTTTATTTCTTCAGATGGTTCGACATTGGATAACATCAAAGAAGGATCAGTAATTGGAACTAGTTCTTTACGACGTGCAGTTCAAGTTTCAAGAAAAAGACCTGATGTAATTGTAAAACCAATTCGTGGAAACATTGAAACTAGAATTAAAAAAGTGTCTGGTGAAGACTATGATGCTATAGTTCTCGCTCAAGCTGGAATCTCAAGACTTGGAGTTGATGTAAAGTATACTTCATTATCCATTGATGATTTTTCTCCATCTCCAGGTCAAGGTGCTATAGCTATAGTTGCAAGAGCAGATGATATTGAAACAATTTCAATGCTGAAAAAAATTGAAGATGCTGATTCTCGTTTAGAAATAGAGGCTGAGCGCTCTATTTCTGATTATGTTGACTCTGGATGTAGGTTCCCACTAGGAGCATATGCAAAATCAAACGGTTTAGAAATGTCTTTGAGCGTATCTGCATTTTCAGTAGATGGAAAACAATCCCTTCAGGTTGATAAAACTGGAAAGAAAGATGATCCTAAATCTTTGGGAAAAAATGTTGGAGAAGAACTGCGTGCTAAAGGAGTAAATGATCTTGCATTAAATTGGAGAGAAAAAGTAGAGGAATGGAATAAATCATGACTGGAAAAGTATATCTTGTTGGAGCAGGGCCTGGAGATAGCAAATTAATTACATTACGTGCTGTTGAATTGCTTGAAAAAGCAGATGTTGTTTTGTATGATAGATTAGTTAGCAAAAAAATAATTTCCATGATTCCAAAAAAAGCTGAAAAAGTCTATGTCGGACGTGCAGTAGGTGATGATACAACACATCAAAACACAACTAATGATTTAATGGTACAATATGCAAAATCTCATAAAAATATAGTCAGACTAAAGGGCGGTGACCCAATTATCTTTGGACGTGGTGGTGAAGAAGCAGAGTTTCTCAAAGAAAATAAAATAAAATATGAAATTGTTCCAGGGATTACTTCTGGAATTGGTTCTGCAACATATGCTGGTATTCCGCTAACTCATAGAAAATATGCGTCATCAGTAGTCTTTGTTACAGGACATGAAGATCCAGAAAAGAAAAAAGAAATTGTCAAATGGAAAAATCTTGCAAAATCAGTTGACACTATAGTAATTATGATGGGATTATCTAGAATTGATGTAATCTGTAAGCAACTAATCGCTGGAGGAATGGATAAAAAAACACCTGTAGCTGTAATTCAAAATGGTACTACTCCTAAACAAAAAATGATCAAAGGAACTGTAACTAATATCGCAAAAAAAGTTAAAGAAAATAAAATCACCCCTCCTACAAATATTATAATTGGCAATGTTGTTGATTTGTCAGATACTATAGGTTGGAAATAATGCTTGATGGAAAGACTATAGCAATCACACGCTCAAAAGATGATGCATCAGAATTCATTTCACTTGCTGAAGAAAACAATGCAACTCCAATTCCATTACCTACAATAGAACTAGTAAGTAAAGGCGAAAAAATTGTTGATGAGTTTTTGAATTTAATAGAATCAGAACATCCTGATTATTCTGTCTTTCTAAGCTCAAAGGCTGTAAAGATACTCTTTGATACAGCACAAAATATTGGAAACTTTGAAAAATTACAATTGGCAGTTGCAAATAGTATCGTAATGTCAGTTGGTCCTAAAACTACTGCAACCTTGAATACATATGGTATCAAAGTAAATCACGAACCAAAAAACAATTCTTCAGTTGGGGTTGGTGAAGAATTTTCTCAAATTCATGCAGTTGGAAAAAAAGTAATCATACCTCGAAGTGGTGCATCAAACTCTTTTCTCAAAGAATTACTAAACAAGATTGGAATTAATGTTGTAGAAATTCATCTGTATGATGTATGTGCATTTAGAGACACCACTCAATGGAATGGATTTCGAGAATTATTTTCTCAAAATAAGGTTGATGGCGTTATCTTTACTAGTGCTTCATCTGTTCGTGGATTCTTTGAGATTATGCAAAAAGACTATGAAAAGTCTGATTTGATTAATCATCTCTCAAAATTATCTCTAGTTTGTATTGGACCTTTTACATCTGAGGAACTAAAGAAATTTGATGTTTCTTATGTCGTATCTGAAATACATACAGTTGTAGGTGCATTTGATACAATGAAAAACACACTAACTGCTTAAGATATAGGTGATCCCGTGGGCCCATTTTTAGCCTCAATACTGCTAACAATATTTTTAGTATAATCAAAAGTTGAATAGGTTTGATGATAAATTTTAACAATTGGAGTCCATTACACAGCAAACTGCGGATTACGGGATTTGTGTTATCTCCAATTTTATTTTCTATTATCATCTCGTACCCTATTGATGGATTAGCATTTGAGGCAAAACTTGTTTTAGGATTATCTGTATGGATGGCAATTTGGTGGGCAACTGAGGCAATTCCATTTTATGTTACTGCATCAATTCCATTGTTTGTATTTCCACTGCTTAATGTGGCAGATATTGACAAAGTAATTTCTGCATATGGTGACAAGTTGGTATTTTTACTGATGGGTGGATTTCTACTTGCAAAGACAATTGAAAAAGTGAATCTTCACAAGCGATTTGCATTTAACACTTTGAAAATCGTTGGAACAAAACCAAAAAATATCATTTTAGGATTTATTATTGTCACTGGTTGCATGAGTGCCTGGATTACAAATACTGCAACTACTCTGTTAATCCTTCCAATTGCAATTGCAGTAATTACACAGGTAGATGTTGCACAGAAAAAAAGATTTGCAACATGTTTGATACTCAGTGTTGCATATGCTGCTAGTCTGGGAGGGTTGTCAACTATGATCGGCACTGCACCTAACATACTTTTTGCTTCCCTAGGTGAATCACATGGAGGAGTAGAAATAATTTTCTTTGATTGGATGTTAGTTGGAGTTCCAATTAGTGTTGTTTCTCTTTTAGTGTTATGGATATACATGACAACCTCTGCAAGATTGGATAACAAAAAACCAATACTCAAAGACAAAAATATTATCACTGAAGAATTAAGAAATCTTGGAAACTGGAGCAGAAATGAAAAAATTGTTCTAATAATATTTGCAGCAACTGCAATTGCATGGATAACTCGAGGTCTATTTTGGAAAGAATTGGTTCCTTTTGTGGGGGATCATGTGATAGTTCTAGTTTCAGTTGCAGCCCTACTCGTTATTCCTTCAGGACTAAAGAGACAGCGTCTGCTTGATTTGAGAACTGCACGCAAGATTCCATGGGGAGTTTTAGTGTTGATTGGAGGAGGTTTGGCTCTAGCTAGTGGTTTTACTGCTACAGGCCTTGACATGTGGATAGCAGACAAGTTGTTATTTTTGGGGGAATTGGATTATTTTTTGATTGTACTAGTAATTGTTACAATTACAATGCTTACAAGTGAACTGATGAGTAACACTGCAGTAGCTGCATTATTGTTACCAATTATGGCAGTTTTAGGAGCTACCACAGAACTTGATCCAATTTTACTGATGGCTCCAGTTGCATTTGCTACAAGTTATGGGTTTATGATGCCAGTTGGAACTCCTCCAAATGCAATTGCCATTGGAAGTGGATATGTGTCAATCAAACAGATGGTTCGTTATGGATTACCATTTGATCTTATTTGCATTCCAATTGTTACTGTAATGATAGTATTTTTGGTACCTTTGGTTTGGGGAAGATAACAAATTTAGAATTAATTCATCTGTGCTAGAATAGTTAAATCTAAAATTTTAGCTTGCCCTAACTAGCTCCGCCTACTTTTCCCCATCTATTTATAATATAACGGAGTTATTTTTTGCATGACTGCCGAAAACCTCGACATGGATTATTCTCAATATGATTTTAAAGACTCTACAGAAATGTACGTCCATCTTAGCAAGAAAGGCCTGTCTAAGGATACTGTAATAGAAATCAGTAAAATGAAAAAAGAGCCACAATGGATGCTTGATTTTAGATTACGTTCTTATGAAATTTTTATGCAAAAACCAATGCCAACTTGGGGTGGAGATCTTAGTGTTATTGATTTTCAAAATATTTACTATTATGCAAAAGCATCTGAGAAAGTAGAAAAGAACTGGGATGATGTTCCAGACAATGTCAAAGCTACATTTGACAAACTTGGAATTCCAGAAGCTGAAAAGAAATTCTTAGCCGGTGTTGGTGCACAATATGAATCTGAAGTTGTATATCACAGTCTAAGAGAAGACTTGGCAAAACAAGGCGTTCTCTTTTTAGATACTGATGCAGCTCTTATTGAACATCCAGAGTTATTCAAAAAATACTTTGGTAAAATTATTCCTCCAGAGGATAACAAATTTGCAGCATTAAACAGTGCAGTTTGGAGTGGCGGCTCTTTCATCTATGTTCCACCAGGTGTTCATATTGACATGCCCCTACAAGCATATTTTAGAATTAACGCAGAAAACATTGGTCAATTCGAAAGAACATTGATCATTGTAGATGAAGGTGCAGAAGTTCATTACATTGAAGGATGTACTGCACCTGTCTATTCTTCAGAATCACTACACTCTGCAGTTGTAGAATTAGTTGCACTCAAAGATGCAAAATTAAGATACACTACAATTCAAAATTGGAGTTCTGATGTTTACAACCTTGTAACAAAACGTGCTTATGCACATGAAGGTGCACTAGTAGAATGGATTGATGGAAATATTGGTAGTAAATTAACAATGAAGTATCCTGGAATCTATCTTATGGGTGAGAGGGCACATGGTGAAACATTATCCATTGCATTTGCTGGTAAAGGACAACACCAAGATACAGGAGCAAAAATGGTTCATCTTGCACCAAATACTACTTCTAAAGTCACATCAAAGTCAGTAAGCAGACTTGATGGACGTTCTACTTACAGAGGAATGTTACATGTAGCAAAAGGTGCTACTGGTGTAAAATCTACTGTAAGATGTGATGCATTACTCTTAGATGATACATCTAAAACTGATACATATCCATACATGGAAATTAACCAAGAAGATGCAACAATTACCCACGAGGCAACTGTTGGAAAAATTGGTGATGAACAAATCTTCTATCTTATGAGTAGAGGATTTAATGAGGAGGAAGCACTATCTCTAATTGTAAATGGTTTCATGGAACCATTCACAAAAGAATTACCGATGGAATATGCTGTTGAATTAAACAGACTCATCAAACTAGAGATGGATGACTCAGTAGGATAAACACTGTAAAATATAATTTTGATGAATCATGACTCAAGCACTTCTTTCAAAACTCAATACGACTCACATAGATGAGATTTCTTCATCAAGAAATGAACCTGATTGGTTAAAAGATTACAGAAAAAGTTCTCTATCTATCTATGATGGTTTGGCAATTGAGTTATCTTCACTTTACAA
>Ga0233439_10006036_pt1 | contig 10942 bp, 10 predicted proteins | sample SI_123_September_6_FD_182713 | JGI IMG/M metagenome (GOLD analysis project Ga0233439, IMG submission 182713) | Seawater microbial communities from Saanich Inlet, British Columbia, Canada - SI_123_September2016_100_MG | ecosystem: Environmental > Aquatic > Marine > Inlet | place: Canada: British... | reverse complement strand
TGCCAATATCATGGCTAATTGCCCCGATCAAGCGACTCGCTCGCAATGGGTACAACGGATTCTGGACCACGACGGTCACGGCGATGATCCTGGCGGCATTGAAGCCTGGATTCAGCTTGGTGAGGCGGTGGGTTTAACCCGCGACGAAGTGGTCTCAGAAGAACATGTACTGCCCGGAGTCCGCTTTGCGGTCGACGCTTACATTAATTTTGCCCGACGCGCAGACTGGCACGAAGCGGCCAGTTCTTCGCTCACTGAGCTCTTTGCGCCTAAAATCCATCAGCAACGCCTTGATAACTGGCCCGAAAACTACCCTTGGATTGATATGCAGGGCTATCGCTACTTTAAAAAACGTCTGACCGAAGCGCGGCGTGACGTCAACCACGGCCTTGAAATCACACTGGACTGGTATAAAACTCGTGAACAACAAGAAAAAATGCTAAGAATACTAAAATTTAAACTGGATGTATTATGGAGTATGGCCGATGCCATGACCATGGCCTATGTCCATGAGACACCGCCCTATTTTAATTTACCTGATTACCACTTATAAAATTAGTTTCCTGATTGGGATACTTGAAAAATTTCAAGAAACACTGCGGAGTTATTACCATTTAAATTAAATAAAATTGATGTGGATCAAAAGGTATTAGGAACTTTCGTTTTAAAATTATTCAAGTTAAATAGAGGGGTATATGTCAAGTGCCACCACAAAGTCTTGAGCATGACATAAAAAGGCTCCTTTTTTATTGATGAAATAATTAGTGTACAAGTTGAGAACTTTAAGTGGTATCTAAATTGATAGTTAAAGAGATGATTTAAGTTTTAGATTACTAACTCTTTTCAACTGTTATTGATTAAAGGTAAATGTTTTAGGAGAGGCTTTTTTATTATGGTTGAAGAATTTGAGAACGAAAAAATATCAGAAGTTACCAAGATCTTAATCGCATTTGTGTGCGTTATGGTCGTTGGTGGAATTATTATTGCCACATCAGGAGTGACAGAGGAACAGAAGGCCTCTAATGCTGTGTTAATGCAGTACAATAATCTATCCAGAATTGCCCAATACCAATGCCCCCGAGTCATTCTTAAGCATACAGGTGAAAAACCGTATGTTGTTAAGAATAGTGACTCGGATAAACAAAGCTATGTGACTTTAACGTACAAAGGTGATAATGAGTTTTCAGAATCTATTTGTACTGTTGATAGATTAGGAAAGGTTGCTAAATTGCTTATTGATGGTAAAGAAATAATATGAATGTATGTGGGTTTTATGTATGAGTAATTTAGCAGTGTTGAGGAAGAAATGAGAGAATTACTTTATTGGGGTACGCTTTATTGTTACTGACTGGGTGTAGTATGGCTACAACGACACATAAGCCTGTAGCGACTAAAACTTATCATGACACTTTTAATCTCCTCAGAAAGAATACCTTAATCATGAATAGTGCCATTTTCAGATTGATGCCTACTTTTAGGAGATTACATTAAATGTTTTTTAGACAGTTGTTTGATGAGGATACTTGGACTTTTACTTACTTTTTGGCAGACCCTGTTACCCAAGAAGCCGTTATTATTGATCCGGTTAAAGAGCAGATAGAGAGTTATCTGAATTTAATTAACGATATGGGGGTTACTTTAAAGTACGCGTTGGAGACGCACGTTCATGCCGACCATATTACTGCAGGTGGGTTATTGAGAAATCATCTAGGCACCCAAACCGGTGTCGGCGCAGCTTGTGGTGCAGAATGTGCTGATATTCAGATAAATTCTGGTGATGTTTTTTCCTTTGGAGAAGATGAACACATTAAAGTGATTGCAACGCCGGGGCATACCCCAGGGAGTGTTAGTTTTTATTGGCGCGATCGAGTTTTTACCGGGGATTCATTGTTTATAGGGGGCTGTGGCCGTGCAGATTTTCAAGGCGGTGATGCCGGTGCGCTTTATGATGGCATTACGACACAACTATTTACCTTACCCGATGAGACCTTGGTTTATCCTGGGCATGATTATCAGGGTAATGAAGTGAGTAGTATTGGTCAGGAACGTCGGTACAACCCGCGGTTAGTTGGGAAATCCAGAGCAGAATTTATTGATTTGATGAATAATTTAAATTTACCTAATCCTAAATACATAGATCAAGCGGTACCGGCTAATAAAGTGTGTGGGCTGGATGAGTCAGAACGCCAAGATGCAATCGTAAAGGGTCAATTTGGGAAGACTTCTTCTGTGGCATCAACGGCTACTTTAGTTTCAGAAGCGCGCCAACAAATTCGTGAGATTAGTGTTGATCAGGCTTTAGTGGAAATGCAGCAACTGACAAATTTAGTCGTCATCGATGTGCGGGAAGAACATGAATTTGTATCAGGGCATATTGACGGTGTGATACATGTCCCGCGCGGGGTTTTGGAATTTAAATTACAAAATATCAATAATTTGGCGGACAAAAAGACTCCTGTACTGTTATATTGCGGAAGTGGTGCTCGCTCTGCATTAGCGGCTGTTGCTATGCAACGTTTAGGTTATAACAATGTTATGTCATTAAATGGAGGTTTTAAAGCCTGGAGTGAGCAAGCGTGACAATAAATAGTCCCAAGAAGGGGCAGGAATATTTTTTTTGTTCATCGTAGTAGGTCTAAAAAATAATGACATTAACAAAAGCTGATTTTGCAGAGTTCTTGTTTAACCAAATTGGTTTATATAAGCAAGAGAAGTCGCTGAATTAACAGGTAAGCCTAAGGTCAATAGAGTCACTTCAAGCCCAGCTATGGGTTTATCAAGTGAGCCGCCGGTTAGATCGTTGGGAGAAGGGGTGTGCGGAGAACAAGATTTGTTAGGTTATATAATGCAAGCTATTGGGTATGAATATAGTTTTTCTACCACAAACGTTGAGGAAGGTTATATAAGTAAAAGAGGAATTGAGAGTTATGTATACAGCCTCTTAAAAGAAAGATCTAAAGAAAGATCTAAAGAAAGATCTAAAGAAATATCTGATGAGCAATATGAAAAAATTACTGCAGTTCAATCTTTTGTTCGTCATGCTGTGGTTTCTCATAACTCATTCATTATAGAAGTTAGGCAAGTTTTTGGGGGCATGATGACAGAACCCTCCGAGGGCTTTGACTTTTTTGATCCCATCGTAGGAGAATTTAGGACGGAGCTAGAGAACCAAGGTATATTTTTTGATTTTTGATGTGCCCTAATTTCCTTAACTGAATTAGTGTTTTTAATTGTTATCGTTTTGGTTGATCACCAAATAATAGATTAAGGGCGATCTGAATTTACACTAGATTACCTCTTGGTTCGAGCACAATGGCATGTCTAGTGTTCAGGAGGGACCCGCTACGATTTTGAGGGGTGGGGGGGTATTGATACATCTTCCGAAAACTGAGTTAAAACTGAGTTATTTATACTCATTCATACTATCCCAAACAACTTTACACTTAGTCTAATCCGATGTACCATCAGAAAAACAGGGATGTATACGTTGTTTGACAGAGTTTGAATAAGTATTGAACGGACTTTTAATGCGATGGTCGACGGTTCGAATCCGTCACGACCCACCATGTTTTTCCTTATAAATCGCGCAGTTAGCTGTTCCTAGCAACTGATTCTTTTATGCCTCCTGTTGTTATGTGCCCAAAAATGTGCCCATTATTACTGGAAATGTTGGCCGCATACTCCGCTAAATGCTCCGGTGCAAGGTGTGCATAACGAAGAACCATCTCATAAGAACTCCATCCTCCCAGTTCCTGTAAGATATTTAACGGTGTCCCGTTCTGAACGTGCCAACTGGCCCAAGTGTGCCGTAGGTCATGCCACCGGAAGTTCTCAATCCCAGCGTCTTTTAAGGCCTTTTTCCAGGCAGTTGACCCAGCTTTTTTAACGGGTTTTCCATTTCGTGTAAAAATGTGGGTATCGTGATTGCCAATGTTTTGGCGAATAACGGCTACTGCATCTTCATTGAGTGGAATGCCAATGGCCTTTCTTGCTTTGGCTTGATCAGGGTGTATCCAAGCGACTTTACGTTGTAGATCGACCTGATTCCATTGCAACCCAGTAACATTAGCTTCACGAAGTCCTGTCGACAGACTAAACCGCGCCATCGGTTCCAGATGGTCCGGGAGTTCCGTAAATAATCGCTCAGCCTCGGCTTGAGTAATCCAACGGATCCGTTTACCCGGTTCTTTAAGGCGGCGGATAGCCGGTGCTTTGTCGATCCACTCCCATTCCCGTTCGGCTTTACGAAGTACTGCCCTAATTAATGCAGTAATTCGATTGACCCGGGCAGAACTGGCTGTCTTGGACTTGGCTGTTATGACCTTTTCTATCTCGGCTCGGGTTACTTTCTCCAAAGGAAGTCCTTCGAAAAAAGGGTGAATGAATCGAAACATGGCAACATCATCACCGACTGATTTTTTGTCGGTTTCAGATAACCATTTAACGACAGCATCTTCCCAGAGATAAATGGGTCGGTGCCCCAACTGGACCTGATCCCATAGCAACGCCTTATGCTTGTCTGCTAACTCCCGTGCTTTTCGCTTGTCGGTAGTTTTAGTAGAGTTGCGTATTGCGCGGCCACTGGGGTCGGTAAACTTGTACCACCAGTATTGACTGTTTTTTCTTTTAAAGAGCATGCAGGGTATCCTCCTTGCCCTACATTCTGCTGTCTTGTAGGGTACTGCGATCTAATCCAATTAATCAAGTCTTCTTCGATAAAAACCCAGCATTTACCGGGTTTAGCAGCGGGTAGTTCACCGCTTCGAGCGCGCTGTAACACGGTCTGCGGGTGCATTTTCAAAAGCGTTGCTGCCTCATTCAAAGTCAACGTTTTCACCTTATTCGTCCTTAGAAGCCGGTAGAATCGTGACCGTTGGGTTCTTGCCATTGGTCCTGTTCAAAGTAATCAATTTTGCTTGCTCTAAACACCGCAATGCTCGGTATTTACAGTGCCTGGTGACACCAAATTTATTGAGAACAGTCTGGGTGAGTTTGATGGTGGGGACTGAGTTATTAAGCCCTGCCAGATACCAAAGGGCATTGCCCACCTGACAGGACTTACCGGGTAACTTAGCAGCCATTGCTATCCAATCTAATGGAATGGGACCTTTAATAAAATGTTCATTCCCATGATGACGAGGTAGTTTTCTTTTGGGTTTAGTCTTGACTACATTACCCTTAGGTAATGTCAGTTGTGCTATGTCTATAGGGGTCATAATTATTTAAGATACAATCATAAGAATATAAGAGGAGACGGGGGTGCGCTCATGCACAGGTTAGAGTGCATGAACGCACAGGTGGGGTGTGCATGAACGCACAGGTTGGGTTTCCAAATCATCAAGAATTCTTGAGACTGTTCCCCACATTTGAACTCCTCGTTCATCATGGTAGCGATCTGGGTAACGAACAATATCGACGTCGGAGCGAAGTGCAAAGCCATCCAACACAATGAAACTAGCCTCAGCCATCAGTGCCTGTGTCTTTTGGATATGCGCATCTAATTGATCGAGTGGTGCTTCAATCAGCAGAGCATCGTGAATCGGCGCACAAACCGTGATACCGGCTTCGGTGACCAGACAACAAGCCAGTCTGAGCATTTCGGCCCCGTTGGCTTGCATTGGAAAGTTACTTAACGACCTTGGGTTAGGGTTTGAGTTAAGTTGTAAGGTCCAGCCGAATACGGTCCAGAGTTTGTTGTATAACATGGCGTAATTAAGACCGTCTTCAGACCATCGCCAGAAGACCCGATAGGTATCACGGTGCAGACGTAACAGTTCTCTGGCGCGTATCACCGGCTGATTAATACGCAGACTTAACGACTCTGCTCCCATACCGTACTGGACCGCTAGCACGCAGGCTTTAAACTGTTCCCGTTCGGCTTTATGGGTCTTTTTTGTTGCATCAGAGGGTGCGGCACCGGCTTGGATGGCAAAACTAAGGTAAGGGTCACCTGAAGAGTAGGCTTCTTTCATTAATGGGTCATTCGATAATGCTGCGGCAATACCAAATTCCTGTTGGCTCCAGTCGATGTAGGCTAACCCATAGCCTGGTTTGGGTTTAATGAGGCACCGGAACCAGACTGCGGGGCCAAAAATGAACCGGGTATTGCTGGGTTGATTGCGACCGGTTCGGGAACGAAAAGGGGAGAGTAGACACCGGTTACGATTATCAGAACCTACAGCTAACTCAGAGAGCCGCATTTGCGATAAAGCGATGCGTAATTCTCGTAAAGGGGCTATTTGAGGGAAGGTCCTTGCCATGTCCTTGAAGGTATTGTCTTTGAGGTCTAATTTGCCACTGGGCAATACGGGCCAAGGGACATTGTTACTGATTAGCCAGTCTGCAAAGCGTTGTGCTTTAAAGGTTCGCCCTTCATAGACGCCGTAGTGTTGATCAACTTCCGCAATCAGTTGGTCTTGAATGGTCCCCCAATGCAGTTCCAGACGATTTAGAGTGTTACGATCAATCGGGATGCCGGCATGTTCTATCTGCGCAACCGCTTTCATGTATCGTCCTCTAAGGATGGCTCGGGGCAAATCAATAGTAGGTAACATGGCAGGCAGTAAACGCTTTAAAGCATCAACATCGCTTTCACAGTAATCTAAAAGGTCTGTCTTTTCCTGATGCGTGTAACCCCCAGCCCGAAGAGCCAGTTCTCGCATCGAGGCTTTATCTGCGGCCTCAATTGAGCTAAGACCGTAATAAGTTAAAGCGCCGACTAAACCGGCGCCACAAGGGGTTGCAAGCCCATTGGTGGTGTTCCTGAATTCAACGAACAAATCCAGCACATAACAAGGCAACCCCCAGCCTAGAGCCAGATGACAGTTGAATTCAGCACTGGCGTAATAGGCGACGAAAAGGGCATCTTTGCCAATGTTATAAGGTGGCTGATTTAGTTTTGCTATTTCATCAATCCACAAACGTATTTTCCGTCCTGAAAAGTATTCTAGTGCAACCATACAGCGGACTTCAGGTACAGCGCCCGAAGGCGCTGCATACTCGAAATCCACCAACCAGACCTCTTTAAAATCAGTTAATGAGGTCATGGTGTTATTCTCCTCGTAACCGTTTAAGAGCCGGGTGGTCAGAGTCCTTAATAAACCGTCCCTTAAAAGCAATCTCAAGGATTTGCCCTAGATCCAGTTCTGGCCACTCGGGTTCGGGTATTTCTCCGGTAGCCTGATAAACATCATAAGCCCCGAGACTCATATTGGCTGAAACGCGCACCCACTGTTTTTGCGCTAACGTAGCGGCTTCCATGGCACTTTCATTCCATTCATCAATTCGGCCATCTTCTCCGGGAAGTCTGATAGGCCAGAGAGAGACCACTTTTTGCCGGTTGATGGTGGTGAACAATGCTTTTGGTGTCAGTTCGCCGGGTAATTCATCCCACAACTCGGGTGCGACCAGAAAGGTTTCGCGCTCTTCTTTAAATTCTAGGACAGCGGTTTCAATATGGTAAGCAGGATCTGGATGAACCCGGACATAGTCCTGTTTCCCGGGTTTCCGTACCGGTATGGTGGTGGTGAGTTTTTTAACACCGGCACTGGCGCCATAGTTTTGAGACAGCTTTAAATTGGCGGGGTCAAAAGGGTTGGTAGACGGTTGGTCTTTGGTTTTAGCTTTTTCCACAATAAAGTCCTCTTAGTTACGTGATAACCGGCCACTTCTTGTAGCCTTGAGGGGGATATTAATTGGGCGATTTGGGCGTTAAAAGAGGGTGCGAATAGATGCGGGAATGTTGGAAAGTCTTGTAGAACGGGCGTTTACCAGTTTGGGTCGATTGGTAATTAGGGGGGAGGCTAAAGGAGGTCGAAAAAATTACCTTTTAAAAACAATTGGTTAAGTTGGGCGATTTGGGCGATTACTTGTTCGCCCAACTTTCTTCTATTTTTTCATGTTTTTTCGGATGGTTTCAGTACTCTTACCTCGTGCTATGTCTTTTTTTGCAATAATTTTTGCTATATCGGAGTCAGAAAGAGTTGAGCGTTTGTGCTTCATGTCTTTGTATTCTTTTTGCCAATCTCGATACATTTCCTGTGTTTTTTGCTTGTTGTATTCTCTTTTTATTGATTGTGAAGGCTGCGGGTCGGCAGAGGGTTCCCACGGTGGTATATCGTTCGGGTCAATTGGTGAACCCTTAATTTCAGCTATTCGGGATTTGAGGTGGTTTACGGAGGTTATTTTCTCTCGCCGTGCGGCCATGTCTTCTGGTTGTATTTTTTCTAGTTCGTCCAGTTTGTTTTCCAGTTCAGGAAGTTCTATGGAAAATTCACGGAAGGCTTTTTCGTATTCATTGTCGAGGTCGTCCAAGATAATCCTCTGAGTCAATTGTAGTCAGCTAATCGTACATGAAAAAACGCCTTTAAGGTTTATCGAATGATGCGCGAAGACCCAGGCCGCTACGTAACAACCCCGTAGGTACTTTCTGGCAAACAGCAAGCGGTCGTACAGCGGATTGATTACAGCGCATCGTGACTAGGAGCCAAGCGCCTCGATTCAGTGTTGCTACGAACACAGACTGGTAGACCCGTTCATAGAGCCTCGCGCTAGGGGCTAGACTGCCGACAGGTTTGATCGTTAGATTTGGGCCGTAGTGGTTAGGGGTAGTTGTACATCGGTGGTGACATCTATGTTCTGGATACTAGAAAGACATTTTTAGCGGCTTTGTGTTTTGAGACTTTTGCTTGGTGGCTCTTAGTTGGGTAACCGGTCTCATCCGTCTCATCGAGCTTTGCGGCCTTGCAGTTTCGCCGTCATTTCCCCCTCTCTATTAGGGCTGTTGAGGGCTGTAAAGGTTGTTGATTGTTTCGTTAAGTTGTTGTTTAAAAGCAACAAAGTAAGAGGGGTTAGTAGCCTCTGGTAACCGCAGCAATCAGTCCCGGCTGTTTTGTTGCATGGTGTGATCGGGTGTTAGTGGCGTGGCGGGAATGGAGTCGATGGGCTTGGTGCGTTGTGATGGTGGCGCCATATTAATGGTGTGGTCGGGGTCATAAAGGTGTATGAGACCCCGGGGACCCCCGCTAGAGATTAGGGAAGGGCGATTAGGACGATGGCTACCTCGTGGTTGGAGCGTTTTAAAGCAAACCTCAACCTTGTTTGTCACTTAGTGGCGATAGTCTGTGGATTAAAACCGCCGAGCTAATTAACCTAAATAGTAAACTTTAAGTTTATACTCTTTAAATGTTAGTTATTTATACTCAATTATACATAACGTATAGAATTTAGATTTGTGTGACCCTGTAATATATTAAAGAGGCTTAATAATGAGTGATATTTTAAATGATGTTTTAAGTGCTAATAGAGACTATGTCGAAGATTTTGGTGATAAAGGCGAATTACCTATGCCTCCAGGCCGTAATTTTGCAATTCTTACTTGTATGGATGCACGCTTAGATCCTGCTAAATATGCCGGATTAGCCGAAGGTGACGCCCACGTTATTCGTAATGCGGGTGGGCGCGCGAGTGATGACGCGATACGTTCATTGGTTATCTCCTACAAATTACTGGGTACCCGTGAATGGTTCGTGATCCATCACACCGATTGTGGAATGGAATATTTTAATAACGAAATCATGAGCGACTTACTCAGTAGTAGTCTAAAAACGGCTTCTGTTGATGCAGATGGCTGGCATGATTGCTGTGAAGGACCGGGTTCAACGGAAGGAAAATACATTAACTGGCTTACTATCAAAGAGCAAAGTGAAAGTGTTTTAGAAGATGTTGCCCGTATTAAAGCCAGCTCTATGGTGCCTTCAGATATTCCGGTTTATGGTTATATTTATGACTGTAAGTCAGGAGGATTAATTGAAGTTCCTGCGGCAACTGAGGCAGGACAAGCAAGATAATAAAAATGCAGTAGTACTATCCACGCATATAGTATAAACTCCGTTCTATGGTACGGAGTTTATACTTTTTTCACAAATTGTGATCTTTATGAATGAATAACATTAGGAGTGTTAATGAAAGGTATTTTATTGTTGATCGTAATGTTGCTGACGTTTAATGCACAGGTTTCTTTAGCGGCGGATCATCAGGCGGGTGTTAAATCAAAAGTGTTGTCCATGATGGACAAGAAGTCAGGAATGATGAAGGCTAAAAAAGGTTACGGTCAGCATGTTATGGCGTATCAGGCTGAATTACAATTGAATGATGTTCAGTTGGGTCAAATTGCACGCATCGTTGTTGTAGCTAAGCAGGGAAGTAAAGCTAAGAAGGCTAAGATGAAAAAAGCAATGATGAAATTAAAAAAGGCATTAGTCGCACCGACCTTCGATGCGGAACAAGTCCGGACATTGAATCAACAACACAATAAAATTCATACGCAAATGGCTACAAAGGGAATCGAGATGCGTCAGAAAATAGCAGCGATCTTAACGTCATCTCAACGGACTCAGATGCATAAAAGACTAACCTTATTAATGAAAAAAGATTAAATGTAATTGTACTTAAAACAGGAGAAAGAAATGAGAGGAATGATCTTATTGGGTAGCGCTTTGTTGTTACTGGCAGGGTGTAGTACGGCGGCAACGACACACAAGGCTGTAGAGGCTAAGGTTTATAATGAAACTTTTAATCCCCGTCAGAAAGAATATCCCAATCATGTCGGATTCAATGATTTACATATACAAGCTATTAGGCATTTAATGCCAGATACTGACGACGTAAACGATCCTAAATTACAAGCGATTGTTCATCATCATTGTAAAGCTTATGATGACGGTACACTGATTTGTATGATGTTCCATTCTGGAATGAAAGATCAAGACAAGCCGATTGGTTTTGAATACATTATTACCGGAGAGCAGTACGCCTCTTTAGATAAGGCTGAGCAGCGGTACTGGCATTATCATGCCACTGAGATCCCACGTGCCCATGCAACATTACCTGATTTAACGGCTGAAGAAGCAGGCCCACTTTTAGGACCTATTGGTTCTACTTA
>Ga0233439_10006032_pt1 | contig 10951 bp, 12 predicted proteins | sample SI_123_September_6_FD_182713 | JGI IMG/M metagenome (GOLD analysis project Ga0233439, IMG submission 182713) | Seawater microbial communities from Saanich Inlet, British Columbia, Canada - SI_123_September2016_100_MG | ecosystem: Environmental > Aquatic > Marine > Inlet | place: Canada: British... | reverse complement strand
TCGGATCCAAACGCAAAACCATCCTCATATTTGAAGAACTCTTCGCCGAAGGCTTCACGATGGAAGAAGTCCAGAGCGTTCGTTCGCCAATCGGACTCAACATCTCAGCCCGAACGCCAGAAGAAATCGCACTTTCTATCATGGCTGAAATCGTTGGTTTCAGGCTAGGTGGCGAAGGCGGGACTCTCAAGCTCGACCAAGGACTCATCGACAAGGCAGCCGAAAAGGCAGCTCGTAACGCCGATAAGCAGACGCCGGTAGGCGCCGACTAACGTGCCCGACTACAACGCAGTTGGAATACTGCTGGCAGCCGGTGAATCAAGTCGAATGGGCCGCCCAAAAGGTCTTTTGCCTTGGCGCGGCACAACTCTCATCGAATACCAGATGAACTCGCTCCTTCAGGGAGGCTGCGACAAAGTAATCGTCGTTACCGGCAAGTACGACGAAGAGATGGCTCCCCTGCTGAAGGATCGCCCAGGCATCATCAGGGCGTATAACCCAAAATATCTCGAAGGCAAAACCACATCGGTCAAAGCCGGGGTTTGGGAATTACCCGATGGCATTCACTCGATCGTGCTGCTAGCAGTTGATCAACCACGGCCAGCATGGGTTATTGAAAAAGTTCTCAGGACTCACACCGACTTCGGAGCCGACATCACCTCTCCCGGATACGACGGTCACGGCGGTCACCCGTTGATATTTGATGCTGGTCTGCGCACCGATCTCGCAGCGGTGAACGAAGAATCTGAAGGCGTTCGGGCGATATTCAAGAAGCCTGGTGTAGACCACCACCGCGTGAAGTTCGACTCAGCGGTCGTTCGCCTCGATATCAACACGCCAGAAGCTTACGAGGACGCGCTGGTGTCGTACACAGAACTCGCCAAGTCGAAACTGTAAGATGAGGCGATCATGTCGTCACCAACTCCTGTCCGAGATAAACGCTGGGTAAAACTTCTCTACTTGCCGGCGCTCATTTTTCTTGGGATCCCATCGCTTTACGTTTGGGCGCTCATCCACTTGTCGGCGATCGAGTTTGCGTGTGCCTGCACGCCGATCACGACCCCAGAATGGGCTGCTGGTGCACGAGTTTTCGGTGCAATTTTCACCGGCGTACCAGTACTAATCGCCGATTGGTTTGTAATCTGGAAGTACCGCGACTTCAAGCGCAAACAAAAATGGGAAAAGAAGTACACGGAAGCAAACACTCCGTGGTACTCAAAGACTGGCGAGGATCGACCTAAAGGTCCGATCAAAAACAAATACTATGAGCCTTAGAGATATCGATCTAAATTCTTACGGCGGCAAGCCGCTCGACGACGCCCGAGAATTCCTACAGCAAGCAGGAATCGATGGTTGGTTAACCCGAGACTATCGCAACTCAAATCCCGTCTTCGAAGCAGCCCTAGGCCGACACGTTGAGCATCTCACACGCCCCGTTTGGCTCTGGATTCCGTCCAATGGCGAGCCACAGTTGCTGGCACATGAAGTCGACACCGGGCGCATCCCTGCGGGATCACCCACCATAACCGCCTTCGGAAATCGTGATCAAATGATCGCCGGCCTAAAATCCTTCGTCGGGAACGCATCGAAAGTAGCGATGGAATATTCGCCGATGTACGAACTTCCACGGGTAGGACGAGTAGACGCCGGGACTATCGAGCTAATTAGTTCGCTCGGACCTGAAATCGTGTCTTCTGGCGATGTGATCCAGTACGCAACTGAACGCTGGACTCCCGAGCAGCTTCAGTCTCACTTCTTCGCAGTCGACGCGCTCGACAATATCGTGAAGCAAACGTTCAAGTACGTCGGCGAAAACATTCGCTGGGCGCTGACCGAGCACGATATTGCTGAGCACATACGGGGTCGATTCGATCGCGCCGGACTCGAATGGGACAACGGCCCGTCGGTTTCTTTCAACGAACACTCATCCGATCCGCATTACGATCCAATTCCCGGCGAAGCTGCTGTGATCAGGCGCGAAGGCTGGCTGCTGATCGACCTCTGGGCAAGAAAAAAGCCTGAGACGCCCGAGCAGCGAAACATATCTGCCGATATAACTTGGACAGCCAAGCTGGGCGGTCCCCCAACAGCCAAACAGCAAGAAGTTTTCGACGCTGTCACTGGTGCAAGAGACGCGGCTTTCGAGCTTCTTGAATCACGAGTTCTCGAAGGTGATAACCCGCAGGGCTGGGAGATAGACCGCGCCTCTAGGGAAGTGATCGAAAAAGCCGGGTACGGAAAATACTACGTCCACCGACTTGGACACTCTCTCGGTCACGATACCCACTCAAACGGCGTGAACCTCGACGATTGGGAGACTCACGACACTCGCACCGTAATCAACGGCGTGGGTGTAACTATCGAACCCGGAATTTACTTGCCCAACGAGTTCGGTGTCCGATCCGAAATGGACGTCTACCTCGGCGAAGACGGCCCCGAAATCACCGGCAACCGCCAAACCAAAATCGTTCAAATCAAGACTAGTTAGTTCAGTCGTCGGCAAATCCAACCACTGCATCCACAAGAACTGCCCAAACCTCTTTCGGCAACTCATGCCCCAGACCGTCGATAACTTTGTAAGATGCCCCCGGAATTAGACTGACGAATCCTGCACCATGATCGGTGTCGAAAAGATCATCGGCACCCCCTTGAATTACTGCCACAGGTAATTTCAATTTCCGAAGATTTTGGGCATGGTTTTGATACGCAGATTCCTCAATACCCAACATAAACGCGCGACCATGACGCGCCTGACCTGCACGGTCGTCGCAACGTTCCAGTGCCTCAAGCCTTGATCGCCGTTTGGTGGATTCATCGAATTCAAATGCAGTCCCAGACAATATCCGGTCTAGCTCAACGCGCTGGTCTATGTACTCATAGGGATTCTCCGAAAGTGGGGTCATCAACGCATCCATGGAAGCCGACGGTTTGAAGAGAGCGGCGTTTCCGGTAGTCGAGATGTACAAACATAAAGTGGCGACTAATTCAGCATGTCGAATTGCCAATCGCTGAGCGATCATTCCACCCATCGATCCCCCGAGAACATGCACTGGTTCGTCGGCGATATGCCGAATCAATCCAGCAACATCGTCTGCCATATCATCCAGCGTGTAAGGATCGGCTTCGTCATTCTCGAGCTTCGATGAAGTGCCGACGTCCCGGTTGTCGAACCTAATAACTCGAAAGTCGTGTTCGACGAACTGCTGGCAAAAGCTCTCACTCCACTCCAACATCTGGTTTCCGCCACCAGCGATAAGAATCAGCGTTTTAGATCCGTCACCGAATACCTCGTATGAGATTTCAATTTCATTGACTGTCACGGACTGGATCATTGCAACTTACTTTCTTTATTCGTGACCACGAACGTGCAGGTTATCCGACCGACTATGCTCCTGTCCCCAACCCCAGATCCCTCGGATGCACTCGGGCAGTCAGCTGGTCGCTGTTGAGTGCGGACCCAGTGTCACCATTCCAGCTAAATAATCACCTCGACACCAACCTCAGCTGCACGTTTTCGAATCGCTGCGTACTGGCCGTTTTCGACCGGCACACCGTTCGCCAATCGATCATCCATAGCATCGGCTTCGGGATCTCCAGCCACCAAAACTTTCTCGACACCCGGAAGTGGCGGTGTGGCGTGAAGCTCACGAATCATGTCGTCCATCATCGCCTTGAAATCGTCGATGTCACGGAATTTTGCGATATCAATCGCCATCACCCAGCTCATGTTTTCGCCGCTCTTGAGTTGCGAGCTGAACCCTCCGCCCGAAAGAACACCGCAAAGAATGTCGACCATCACGCTGAGTCCATAACCCTTGTGGGAGCCCTGCTCACGAGTGTTCCCTAGCGGATTCAACGCCCAATCTTTGTTCTCACCGTTTGGCGGCTCTGTAATTTCGCCACCTTCAGGAATGGTCACTCCCCAGCCAGCGGGAATCGGAACTCCGATTCTTCGAGCAAGCCCGACCTTGCCGCTTGCCACAGTCGAAGTAGCCATGTCGAGAAAGAAATCACGCTCTTCGCCAGCGGGTGCAGCGAATCCAATCGGGTTAGTACCCAACATCTTCTTCGCACCAAGAGCTGGACGAACAGCAGGAGCCGCCGTGGTCATCGACATGCCGATCATGTCGTGCTCTAGCGCCATAGAGGCGTAGTAGGCGACCATGCCGACGTGATGGCCGTCTTTGATGCTCACCATCCCCAGCCCGTGCTTCTTCGCCTTCTCGATAGCTATTTCCATCGCTTCGTAGGCAGAAACCAGCCCAATGCCGTTGCCACCGCTGACCAGCGCAGTGGTTTCAGATTCGCTGATTACAGACGTTTCTTGCGGAACGGTATAAGTGCCATCAGCGGCATTCTTCGAGTAGCCAACGACATTTGCAACACCGTGTGTATCAACTCCTCGAACACTAGCTGCAACAAGAACCTTTGCTGCAATTTCAGCGTGTCGTTCTGAACACCCGACAGCTTCAAAAATTGATGACAGCTGTGTTTGCAGTGCTTCTGCTGGCACACGAGTCGAATTGGAATCGTTGAGTTTTACTTTGCTGACCATTAGATAAACACCTCGACGCCTAGCTGAATCGCTTTTTGACGCATCTCGTCGTACTGACCGTTCTCCACTGGCACGCCGTTAACCGTTCGATCATCCTCGAAATCAGCTTCAGGGTCACCTGCCACCAAAACTCCGTCTTCGCCCGGCAGTGCTGGCGTGGCGTGAAGTGCGCCAACCATGTCGTCCATCATCGCCTTGAAATCATCAACATCCCTGAATTTCGCGATATCGATAGCCATGGTCCAGGTCATGTTCTCGCCACCCGAAAGCTGCGCACCAAATCCACCGCCAGAAAGCACGCCACACAAAATATCGACAACCACTCCAAGCCCGTAGCCCTTGTGAGCTCCCTGCTCGCGCGTGCCGCCGAGCGGGTTCATCGCCCAGTCTTCACCCCTATCACCACGTGGCTCGGTAAGCGGTTCGCCTTCAGCAGTAACCGCCCAACCAACCGGCATCTGAACGCCAAGTCGTTTTGCCAGTCCGATCTTCCCACTGGCGATAGTGCTGGTCGCCATATCGAATATGAAATCTCTCTCTTCACCCGCCGGTGCACCAAATGCAATCGGGTTCGTGCCGACCCTAGGCCGGGCACCGAGGGCGGGTCGCACACTGCGGCTGGCGTTGGTCATGGTCATGCCGATCATGTCTTCAGCAACAGCCATCATCGGGTAGTAACCAACCATGCCGATGTGGTGACCATCTTTGATCGTGGTCATGCCGATGCCAAACTCACGTGCCTTCGCTATCGACATCTCCATGCCCTGATGAGCAGCCACAAACCCCAATCCGTTGCCACAGCTAAGAAGGGCCGTAGTATCGGTTTCGGTGATTATCTCCACCGTCTGAGGAACGGTGTACTCGCCGCTCTCGATCGATTCTGCGTACCGCACCGCGTTACCGACTCCGTGGGTTTCGACTCCACGCAGGCTCGACGAAACGAGAATTTTCGCAACGATATCGGCGTGCTCTTCTGGCGTGCCCACTCCCTGCAATATTGCCGAAACCTGCTTGTGCAGATCGTCTTTTGGAACTCGGATAGAGTTCGATTCGTTGAGTTTCAGATAGTCGAGTGCCACAGACGTTTCTTTTCACTTGGCTTGCCGATGCTCATCGCCGTATGGAGAGCATTCCGGCGGCGAGTGTACGCCAGCCCGGGCGAGTTTGTGCTCATACTGATCATCATCCTGAGCCCCTCCGAAGGGTTCCTCCGATTGCCCAAATATCTCGACCTTGTCATTGCGAGGAGGAAGGACGTGGCAATCAGCAGTCTGATGAACGCTACCTCCTGTCAAGAAAATTGTCAGCAGCTGAACGTGATTGCCACGTCGCCGAACTCCTCACAATGACAACCGCAGCAGCGCGCCACCCATTCCGTAAGTTGACACTTACGTAAGAATATGCTTACATATATGTCATGGAAGCCGCACTCAAAGCAATGTCCGACCCCACCCGGCGCGAAATTCTTCAGCTTGTTCAGCACGAAGAACTAGCCGCCGGGGCGATAGCGTCGAACTTCACCGTAAGCCGACCCGCAATCTCGCAGCACCTTGCAGTGCTCAAATCAGCGGGTCTAATCGACGAACGAAGGTCGGGCGTAAAACGCCTGTACCGAACGAAGGTGGAAGGCATGGCAGAGCTAAAAGCGTTCTTAGAGATGTTCTGGGACGTGCGACTCAGTCGACTAAAGGCTGCTGTAGAAGCAGATACCAAGAAAAAGGAAACCTGCGATGACAACACCAAAAGCTGACACTACGAGTCTTACGCGCCAGATAAGCATCGACGCCCCAGCGGCGACGGTATTCAAGTACCTGATCGATCCAGAATTAATGTGCACATGGATGGGTCAGGCTTGCGTATTCGAGCCGTTCGAGGGTGGCGAGTACCGCTGCGAAATCAACGAGAACATCGTTGCTGGCGGCAAGGTACTGGAAGTCGTACAAGACCAGAAGATCGTCTATACGTTCGGCTGGGAGGGTGGCGAAAATCCGGTGACAGTCGGGTCTTCGAAGGTTGAAATCACTCTCGAAGAAAGCAACGGTTCGACGCTAGTAAAACTGTTCCATTCCGAACTTGTCGCAGCGGTCGAAGAACACGGCGGCGGCTGGGACCACTACTTGGCTCGACTTGCTACTGCAGCGACCGGCGGCGATGCGGGTCCAGACCCTGTAGCCAACCCACCTGCCGACGCCTAACGATCTACTCTCGCCAAAATTGGCGCACAGCACGGAACGACTAATTGGCCCACGCCCGACCGGGACCGTGGGAACGACAAACAACGTCCACAAGGAGGCACAAAATGCCACGATTCATAGACATACATAACGAAATGCCCGAAATGCCAGCCGAGATGGTTCAGCAGGTTCAAGACAGAATTGCCAGCGGTGCAGCCGACGAGTTCAACGCAACAGCAGTCGACGTTCTCGCTGGCACCGATGGCACAGCCTTCTGCATCACCGATGCACCCGACGTCGCTTCTGTCGTCAACTCGCACACCTCAAAAGGCGTGCCAATGTCAGCCGGAGACGTCCACGAAGTAGTAAGCATGGGCGGCAAGTAGTAGTTCAATTGGCAAGAGCCAACTACTGAAGTGTTGTCATCCTGAGCACCGTCGAAGGGTCTCAGACAAACTCGAACAATGACCGAAGCGGGATTGCTTCGGTCATTGTCGTTAATGTCACTGCGAGGAGTAACCCTAACCCAGCTCAGTCCCGATCCCACGCTCCAAAGCAAGCTCGTACAACCGACCGCATACCGCCAGATCTTCGAACGCCACTCCCTGCGATTCGAACAACGTCACATCATCATCCGAGTAACGCGCCGTTCGCAGCCCAGCCACGATCCGATCCAATCGAACCATCGACTCCCAAGCGAATCGCCCCACTTCGACAGCCCGCATAAGCTCACCGCACTCGATTCGAGTCTGATCTATATCGTCGCACGCCACCAGATCGGCCTTCACAATCGCAGCCGTATCAAGCTCACGCTTCATCCACGAATTATTTCCAGCGGCGTTAATGTGCATACCCGGCTCGACCATGTCGCCAGTAATCACTGGTTCAACAGAAGAAGTAACCGCAACTAGAACGTCCATACCTTCGGCAGCAGCTTCCTTCGAATCGACCGCCACAACGTTCACCCCGAGTCGCTCACTCATCGTCGAAGCAAACTTTTCTCGCTTTTCAGCAGTTCGAGAAAACACCTTCACATCTTTGATATCTCGTACCGCACAAACAGCCTCAAGCTGAGTCTCGGCCTGATAGCCAGACCCGATAATCCCGACCGAAGAAGAGTTTTCTCGCGCCATGTACTTCGTAGCGATTCCCGATGCTGCACCAGTGCGAACCTGCCCCATCCGACCCGCACCAATCAATGCCAGCAAGCCTTCGCCGTTCGTGCCGTAAAGCGTTACTCGGAAGTCGCCGGACACGTACGACTTGTGCCCTGCCCAACCCTTTTCGGGCCATGTAGCAGCCATAAAGTTCATCGAGCCATTCCCAGCAGCTAAACGATGCCGGGGCTCGTTCCGAACCTCACCTGCCGATCGTGCCCTGAACACATCATCCAGCGCTTCAAGTGCCAAATTCATGTCGAGCATCTCATTCACTTCAGCTTCGGTTAGGTACAGTCGCTTTACGTTCTCAGGCATGGTCGGTGGGTTCCTTGTAATGGGTAATGGCTGTGGATTCGAAATGATCTCAGCAAAATTACCGTTCTATCGGCGAGTCTGATCTGGACAGACCGATGCGGGCAACTAGAATACCGCCCATCAGCACAATGTCGATAATTTTCTTTTCAGTTAGTTCGATATTTCCAGAGCAGCAGTAGCAATCCGTTGCGCCACTTAGCAGCGAGGTAATCAATGAGCGATAGCCAAATCAAAGCCCTTGTGTTCGACGTGTTCGGCACGGTTGTCGATTGGCGTACTTCGATCTCTCGCCAGGCCGCCGAATTTGGCGCAAAGCACGGCGTTGAAGCTGACTGGCTAAAGTTCGCCGACGACTGGCGCGCCGGTTACGGTGCTGGCATGGCGAAGGTGAACTCTGGCGAAGACGAATGGAAGATCGTTGATGAAATTCATCGTGAACGACTCGAAGTAATTCTCGATGAGTACGGCTTTCCGTCGATTGGCGACGCTGAACTAACAGAATTCAACAAAGCCTGGCATCGACTCGATGGCTGGCCGGATTCGACCGCTGGTCTCACTCGACTCAAGTCGAAATTCATCATTTCTTCGCTCTCGAACGGCAACATAGCCCTACTCACCAACATGGCAAAGTACGCCAATCTGCCGTGGGATGCGGTGCTTTCGGCTGAACTCGCTGGCAAGTACAAACGCCATCCTCGGGCGTACACAAAAACGGCTGAATTGCTCGGACTCGAATATGACGAAGTGATGCTAGTTGCTGCTCACAATGACGATCTACGAGGTGCTATAACAGCAGGCCTAAAAGCAGCGCTTGTCACTAGACCCGATGAATTCGGTGACGCCAAGGAACCTGACCTCGAACCAGACCCCGATTTCGACTATTTCGCAAAAGATTTTCACGACTTGGCAGACCAACTAGGCTGCGACTAAAAGCCAACAACCCCAAACTGACCCATCAACCACCTGAGGCGCAAACGCCTCACGCTAAGAGAGAAAAAATGAGCTGGGATTTTGAACATGCGGCGCCGGTAATCGGCTCCATCACCGAAGGCAACGCCTGGAACGGCGAGAAGCTGCTCTACTCCAACATCGCCATGAACCGCATCATGTCGCTCGACGTGAACTCGGGGCTGGTCGAAGTATTCAAGGAAAACACCGAAGGCACCAACGGCCTGAACTTCGATAGCGAAGGTCGACTATTTGGCTGCTCAGGAGATGGACGAGCAATCGTCAGATTCGACCCCAACGGCCAAACCGTTGTTATCGCCGATCGTGTCGACGGCCAGCGAATCAATTCACCCAACGATCTTGCGATCACGCCTTCTGGATCGATCTATTTCTCCGACCGAGTTGCCGACGTCAGCCCCGACAACGGAATCACCTACTCAGCAATCATTTCAGCCGAGCCGCAGGAAGACGGAACTTACAAAACCGTTCGCCGCACGTTCGATTCCAGCATGCCGAACGGTCTGCTGTTCTCTGCCGATTACAAGACTCTTTACGTAGCTCAAAGCGACTACCGAGCAAGCGAAGATCGGCATTTACGAGCCTACCCCGTGAAAGACGACGGCTCACTGGGCGAGTACGAACTGCTTCACGATTTCGGTCCGCACCGCGGTATCGATGGCATGACGCTTTCGAGCGAAGGCAACATCGTTGCTTGCACGGGTTGGGAGCTTTCTGGCCCCGGCGGCATGATCACTATCTTCGATCCCAAAGGGCGAATCATCGAGACTCACCCAACGCCAGCTCAACGCCCAACCAACTGCACGTTCGTTGGCGAAGATCTCTACATTTCGTCAATCGAAGGCCACTGCCTAGTCGCCCGCAACACTGGCATGACCGGCCACCTGCTCTGGCCGAACTAAGAGCTGACTCGACCGCCTTCTACCATCAATACAGCCAGCAACTTCTCAAGCTGAAATCAAAATACTGGAATCAAAAATGTCCGAATGGAATTGGACTCAGATCGCAAAGCACGAATCACTGACCGAAGGGCCAGTGTGGGACGGAAAAGCCCTGCTCTACAACGAGTGCGCAGCCAGCACTACGTTCCGCTGGGATCCCAAGACGAACGAAAGCACCGTATGGCGCACTAACACCGGCGAAACCAACGGCATGACTTTTGATCGACAGGGTCAACTGTTTTGCTGTGAGGGTGGAGCGCACCGAGTAACGAAGATCGACGCCGAAAATCCCGATGCCGACCCGCTTGTACTGAGCGATGCGTTCGGTGGTGAGACGATCAACTGGCCAAACGATCTAGCTGTCGATCAGCAGGGTCGAGTCTATTTCACCGACCCAAACTACACCGGCGGCCCGGGCAATCTCGAGCACGAATCGGTCTACATGGTCGAGCACACGTTCGGCGGAAACTGGAACACCACCCGAGTTACGTTCGACACTCACAAGCCGAACGGCATCCTATTTTCTATTGACCAGAAGACTCTGTTCGTTGCCGACACCCCAAACGGTGCGGACGAGCCAAAGCGGCTTCTCGCCTACCCAGTGAACGACAACGGAACGCTTGGTGAAAGTCAGGTTTTGCACGATTTCGGTCGTGGTCGAAGCATCGATGGAATGACTATGACCTCTTCGGGAACGATTCTCGCTACAGCAGGATCGAACTCATCTGGTGGCCCCGGTGCGATGATCTACGAATTCGAAACATCAGGTCGAGTCGTTCGCACGCACCCGACTCCCGCCGACAACCCACCGAACTGCACGTTCGGCGGGTCATCGCTCGG
>Ga0233439_10006023_pt1 | contig 10959 bp, 8 predicted proteins | sample SI_123_September_6_FD_182713 | JGI IMG/M metagenome (GOLD analysis project Ga0233439, IMG submission 182713) | Seawater microbial communities from Saanich Inlet, British Columbia, Canada - SI_123_September2016_100_MG | ecosystem: Environmental > Aquatic > Marine > Inlet | place: Canada: British... | reverse complement strand
TTTTAAGATTATTTTCATACTCTACAAAACATAACGGCTTTGTATATGAAGCTTGGTTAGTAAAAAGGTTTGAATAATATACTTGATTTCGGGTATTCATGCACATAACCCATGGTTTTGTATTCGGCAAGATACCCTCGGGTAATTTTCTTGTGGACGTTTGCCCAGGTTGATTGGTTTCGTTACTATTAGATCCGTAACTAAATAACATCTATACTAACTAACTAACTAACTAACTAACTAACTAACAAATTGATTGTATATAATATAAACGCCTATAAGTTATTACTATAGTTTACGATATAATAACATCTTGTTATAAGATATTATCCGCAAATCATCATGTTCACATATCTAGACGAGTTAGATACTCTAGTAGATACATTGCATGAGATAACGTTTGATAATATTCCTTCTTTAGAAGACGAAACGTTAACTTACGAAGAAAAAACAGATATTGTAAACACCATTATACAACTGATGTTCGATTATACGTGTCAAAATCCAGAAAAGATACACTGCCCATCATTTCACGAAGAAATGATGGAGGCAGTAGAAGACCTCATTGATGAAACTAACGTAGAGAACCCTGGATCTAGCATTGTAAATGAGAATGTGGAAGATAATTCATTAACAGAAATTGTTGATCATGCAATTGATATGTTCTACATACAGGTAATGCCTAAGAGATCATATAACACAAACTATATGACAACCGATACCGCCCAGGTGATGTTCCCGTGCAATGATGATAAAAGAGCAATTTCAACTACTCTGCGGCATTTAAAAGAAATACCTCAGCCAGAACAGCGAACAATGGAATGGCACACGTATCGTCATAACTTTATTACGGCAAGTAACGCATCTAAAGCAATCGAAACAGAATGCACGCGAAATCAGATTATATTCGAAAAATGTAAACCAATCACTATGGATACAGTGATGCCAAATCTCACAGGAATTCCCATATCCAATTATCCGAAATTAGATATAGTTAAGTTTGCAAAGACATCTGAAGAGTTAGAAATCATTCAATCGAGAATATTCTTAGCTGTAAATATTAACACACCAATGCATTGGGGACAACGATATGAGGCGGTGTCTACTATGTACTATGAGATGCTACACAATGTAAAGATTGGGGAATATGGATGTATCCCACATCAGAAACACAACTTTCTTGGTGCGTCGCCAGACGGAATTGTAGAAACTAGAGATAGTCATTTGTATGGCCGTATGCTTGAAATCAAAAATATAGTAAACAGAGACATAACTGGCATTCCTCTTAAACCATACTGGGTGCAAATGCAATTGCAGATGGAAGTTTGTGGTCTAGATTATTGTGACTTCTTGGAAACCAGATTTATAGAATATGAAAACAAGGAAGAGTTTGAAGAAGACGGAACCTTTCTAGAAACCAAACCATTGGATAACAATACTAAAAGTTCTTACCTGAAAGGTATCACATTGTTCTTTATAAATAAAGATAATCTTCCTGAATATGAACACAAACCGCTTGATATGGCAGAACCCGAATATAAAAACAAATGGTTCCCTACAACTATTCAAACACATCGTGATCGCGGACATTACTTAGTGCACACTTACTACTGGAAACTTAAAGAAATAAGTTGCGTATTAGTATTGCGGAACAACTTATGGTTTGAATTAAACCTACCTACGTTTGCAGAAACATGGAACACTATTTTGAAAGAACGAAATACAGGATATGCTCACCGAGCTCCAAAAAAAAGACCTCAACAAGAAAATGCAACAGGATGTTTGATACAACTTGAACCAGAAAATGAACCAATAAATAAAATAAATAAAATAAATAACAAAACTATTCCTGAAATATTTGCCGAACTTGACGAAAATAGTGATAATGACAGCAAGAGTAGCAACTCGGATATTATCGAACTGTCTGCACCATCTCCTTCCCCACCTCAACCACCTCAACAAAACGTCGTGACTGGATCTCCTGCCTTAGTTATGCACATAAGAACAGAATCCATGGACGAAACACATATATAAAATGTATGTGTATTTAATACATTAAAAATGATAGCATTATGCTATCATTTTTATTACATACGGTATATAACTTTTGTTATGATGCATCTGAAGAATTACACCCTTGAAGATAAAGGTTAGAGATAAATCTATACTATATATATTGAACGGGTTATGTCGACTTTTAGTTCATCGGGATCTATTCTAGATAGTGAAGATGCTTCTGATATGATTGTCATGAAAAGGAGTGGTCAGCCAGAGAGTATCTCATTTGATAAAATATTGCGTCGCATTAAAAAAATAGGTTCCGAAGTAGGAATAAAACTCAACTATACCTCTCTTGCGATGAAAGTAATTGATCAGTTATATAATAACATAAGCACCACAAAAATAGACGAACTTGCGGCAGAACACTGTGCTGTCATGTCTAGTCAACATACAGATTATGGTATTCTTGCTGGACGCATTGTTGTAAGCAATCATCAGAAAAACACATCTGGGTCATTTTGTGATATTACAGAACAAATGTACCTCTCTCATGAAAATGGAGGTGCAAGAATATTGAATACTGAATACTATAATGTAGTATGTAAGCACGGGAAAGAGATCGAGGAGATGATTGATTATAATCGCGATTATTTGATTGATTATTTTGGTTTTAAGACATTGGAAAGGTCTTACCTGTTTAAACTAAATGATATTCTTGTAGAAAGACCTCAACATATGTGGATGAGGGTGGCAATCGCAATACACGGAACCGACATGGAGGCAGTTCGGGAAACATATGATCTCATGTCTCAAAAGTATTTTACACATGCTACTCCAACTCTTTTTAATGCAGGAACACAACGCCAGCAAATGAGTTCGTGCTATTTAATTGCGATGGAAGAAGACAGCCTAGATGGTATTTTTAATACATTACACGATTGTGCTCGCATTTCCAAATGGGCAGGCGGCATTGGTCTACATATTCACAACATTCGCTCAAATAAATCATTGATAAAGGGAACAAATGGATTATCCCACGGCATTGTTCCTATGTTAAAGGTTTTCAATGATACAGCAAGATTTATTAATCAAGGCGGAAAAAGAAACGGATCATTTGCTATTTACATTGAACCATGGCATGCTGATATCGAAGAGTTTCTAGAAATGAAAAAGAACCACGGAGATGACGAAATGAGAGCAAGAGATCTATTCTATGGATTGTGGATACCCGACCTATTCATGAAAAAGGTTGAAAATAACGAAGAATGGTGTTTATTTTGCCCAGACAAATGCCGTGGACTTAGTGATGCAGTCGGGAACGAGTTTGAAACATTATACAGCGAATACGAAAAAAATAATATGTACAATCGACGGGTATCAGCAAGAGAACTATGGTATCGTATACTTGATTCGCAAATGGAAACTGGAACCCCATATCTGTTATATAAAGATGCGTGCAATAGAAAGTCAAACCAACAAAATCTAGGGGTGATTAAGTCATCAAACTTATGCACAGAAATCGTTCAGCACTCGGACGATAAGGAAACTGCAGTATGTAACTTGGCAAGCATTGGTCTTCCAACTTTCGTTGATGCCGAAACAAAAACATTTGACTACGGAAAGCTGCACGAAGTCACCAAGGTGATCACCAAAAATCTAAACAATATAATTGATTTCAACTTTTATCCAACCGAGAAAACAGAGAAAAGTAACCAACGCCATCGACCAATCGGAATTGGTGTCCAGGGATTGGCCGACACATTCGTTTTAATGGACATCGCTTTCTATAGTGACGAAGCAAAAGAGGTGAATAAACATATTTTTGAAACTATCTATCATGGTGCGATGGAACGTTCCTACGAATTAGCAAAGCAACACGGGGCATACGAAACATTTGTCGGATCCCCTCTACAACTCGGAAAGTTTCAGTTTGATCTTTGGGGAGTTGAACCTAGTGATAGATACGACTGGGAGGATCTTCGGAATAAAATTAAATCTAGTGGTGTAAGAAACTCATTACTTGTTGCACCCATGCCAACAGCTAGCACGTCACAAATATTAGGATTTAACGAATGTTTTGAACCATTTACAAGCAATCTTTACAGTCGCAGAACACTCGCGGGAGAGTTTGTTGTAGCAAATAAATACCTCATGAAGGAGCTTATTGATCTCGGTATATGGGACGAAAAAGTAAAAAATCATATCATTGCAAATAAGGGAAGTATACAACAACTTGATGGTGTGTCTCAAAAACTCAAGGATAAATATAAGATTGTCTGGGAAATGCCCATGAGACATATAATTGATATGGCCGCGGATAGGGGAGCATTCATATGCCAAAGTCAAAGCATGAACCTATGGGTAGAAAAGCCAACGTATAAAACACTCACATCGATGCATTTCTATTCATGGAAAAAAGGACTAAAAACTGGCCTTTATTATCTACGCCGTAAGGCAAGCCATCATGCACAACAATTTACAATCGAGCCCACTAAAAAGGTAGAACCTGCCAGCATAAACGAAGAAGTATGCGAAATGTGTTCGGCCTAAATTGATTATATTTTATTTGATAGTTCACCCCAATCAAACAACGATAATTAAATAACATAACCTATACGATTATGTTATCTAATGCCGACTCCAGATACATGGAGCTCGCCATGGAAGAAGCAACCAAATCTCCAATTAGTTATCAACTGGGGTGTATTGCGGTTGTTTCGGGAAAAATAGCTGCACGAGGATTTAACCATTACAGAACCTATTCAAAAGATGGCATGATTGGAGACTCTTGTTCATGTCACGCAGAAATAGATGTTCTCAGAAAATGTCTCAAACAAAACATTACCAAAAAGATAAATCTATACGTTGCACGCGTATCTCATTCAGGACAACTAGTTTGCTCAGCTCCATGCATAGAATGCTTCTTAAAAATGAAAGATTTTAAGATAAGAAGTATTATTTATGCTGATCATCAGGGAAATATTATCAAGCGAACGGTCGATGATTTCCACACTTCCCATAGAACAAGCGGACAAAGAGCGATTAAATCAAAACGGGTAAAGTGCTACGTATAAGCAATGCAATACACTATCCGCTATCTATATTGTCATACTCATTATTTACTGTGTATTGTTTACATAATCCAAATGTTTTTCTATGCCACGGACTTAACCCATATTTCATAATACCTTCTCTATGTTGGGTGGCGGCATAGCCTTTGTTCCCACGAAGAAGATACCTTTCATCAAGTTCAGGATGATCGTCGCACATATTTTCAATATAACTATCTCGCGACACCTTTGCGATAATAGACGCCGCTGCAATACTACTATACAAATTATCACCACCCTTTATACATTCATGTGTGTAACATTCAAACTCTGCTCTTTTCTTATTCCATATGTTATGACATTTAAAATAATTTCCATCAATTAACAAAAGGGTTTTATCGGGATTTAAATTATTTCTATCAATAAGCTCCTGAACGCAATCATGCATTGCCTTCTGAGTAGCCTGTAGAATATTATTATTGTCAATCGTCTTCTCATCTTCGTATTTTACTGTCCAATCAGTGCAGTTTTCCAATATGTACTGGTACGTTTCGTTCAGTTTTTTACTTGAACTAAACCGTTTACTGTCTTTCATGAGTGAATATGTGTAAGTGTCGCTATGTTTAGGTAAAATAGCTGCAGCAACATATACTCTTCCGAAAAGAGGGCCTCGTCCTACTTCATCCACCCCAATTTCCACAATTTCAGGATCTTCGTTATAATGATGCCGCGTTGTAGCCATTATGATATATATGATATAAACTTTATTATGATAGAATAAACCCACAATTGTTCAATTTATCTTCATCCCATATAATATTTTTACTCTGTAAATATATATATACAAGGAAGAATGAAACGGATTACTATCACAACATTAACAATCGGACTTATTTCATTAGTGATTCTTCTTATTGCAACTATGCTTGCACAGCGTATGTCTAAAGAAGGTCTTGCAGGTGCAGGAGGAATATCCGCAAGATTTTTTACTAGTGGAACTATGCAAAGAGATGGTGGACCAAAACTCACCCTTGATAGCAACTTAACCGCTTCTGACGGTAAGCCCATGTTTGATGTCCCACTACCAAAACAAGGACCAGGCGAAACTTGGGAGGATTTCCAGAATAGATTATCTAATGAAAAGTACGGATGGGGTAATTACTATGTTGATGTATATGAAGATAACACCTGGTATGAATTAGAATATGTAGACGGCGAAAATAAATTGGCTGTAAACAGTACTGGTTCCGTGACCATCAAATATAACGATTTTCTAAATGAAGGTCTTTCTTTCGATGACACCGAGTTTAAGTCATGGAACAGAAAATCTCCATTGAGAATTACCTTAGATTATGTTCGAAAAGATGATGAAAAAAGATACACTAGTTCATACTATTTTTATGATGGCATTTTCACATATGATTGGCCTCCTCCAAAAGTGCCTGCTGATCCAGTTTATGATCCAGATACCAGAGAACGTCCTGCTGCTTCAGACCCAAATAATTGGTCGGAGGCGGACATGGTGAATGCGAGCGAAATGGAAAGACTGGGTATGCCAATAACTATGGCTGATGAGCACGGCATGGGAGGACACGGCATGGGAGGACCTGGCATGGGAGGACCTGGAGGAAGACGTCCTATTGTTATAAATGTAAATAATACTGGGGGAGCTTATGCTCCACAAGGAAGTATGGCGCAACCCGCTCAATCTATGTCTCCAAGCGAACTTCATGTTACTCACGAATTAAGCAAAAATGCTGAGAAAAAAATCACAAAAACTATGAACTTTATGGAGTTTGTCATAAAAAGTTCGCAAAAATAGAAAGACATCATAAATCTGAAATATATTATTTATCTTTATAAAATATATAGTATACTTGAATATGAAGTCGATTTCTATTAATACTCTAATAATAGCTCTAGCGGCACTAGTTTTCATGCTTGTATCAATTATGATTGCACAATGCATGTCACGCGAAGGTGTACAAAACAGTGAGGTGTATTTTCCTCCCTTTCCTCCTCCTCTTTCTCTTGTTGATCCTCCTCCTCCTGTTTCTCTTGTTGATACTCTTCCTCCTGTTTCTGCTGCTGCTCTTCCTCCTCTTTCTCTTGTTGATTCTCTTCCTCCTGTTTCTTATCTTCGTCGTATTCCTTCCTCGCCCAGTGGTTCCCCCGCAGCGGGTCCAGCGGGAACCGCCGGTCCGATGGGAACCGCTGGATCGATGGGGCCCGCTGGACCTGCTGGAGCTGATGGACCTGCTGGAGCTGATGGACCTGATGGGCTCGCTGGACCCGCTGGACCCGCTGGACCTGCTGGAGCTGATGGACCCGCTGGACCCGCTGGACCTGCTGGAGCTGATGGGCTCGCTGGAGCTGATGGGCTCGCTGGACCCGCTGGACCTGCTGGAGCTGATGGGCTCGCTGGACCTGCTGGACCTGCTGGAGCTGATGGACCCGCTGGACCCGCTGGACCTGCTGGAGCTGATGGGCTCGCTGGACCCGCTGGAGCTGATGCTGTCAATAGTGCATCTCCTGTAAACTTTGTTAACTCCCAGCCTCTTGTAATAACCCACGAATTAAGCGAGGATGCTGAAGAACAACTTACAAAGACAATGAATTATTTGGAGTTTATTATCAAAAAATCACAAAAATAAATCGATCTAATGATATATTATCTACTATATATTCTAAACGTACAATATATAGCAGTCTTTCATATTATACAATAGATACAACTATGTTTTGTAGCTCACGGATTAAAACAATTGGAATAATAGCCGCACTTATTATTATTATTACATCTCTCGTGAGATCATGTTATCGCTGCGAAAAGATGAATGTAATTGAAGGAATGACAATTAAGGAAAAACGAACACATTTTGATAACGATCATCACGAGAAAATGTATCTTGCAGAGAAAATAAAGAAGGTAGAAACATTTGAAGAGAAAAATCAAGATGACCCGTCTAAATTAGATACAATGTGGACATCTATATACGAACAACCATCTGTTGAAGATGCCAAAAATAAATTACTATTATATGCAAAAGAAAATAATATCCATGAGACAGAGTTAAACCTGTACAGCGATCATGATATAAAAAACATCTATGCAATAAAAGCATTACACAATTTAGCTGTAAAAATACAAACAGATGAGTATGGATACAAATATCTAGCAGATACACCCAAGAACTGGGAGATGCATAATAATATTATCAACGCATCGAGTATTGCTGACGCAAAACAATTGTATACGGAGTATGAAAAAAAATACCCAGACTTTTATAAACAGCCTGAAAATGGAAATACTAATGAATACCCTAATGGAGAAGAAGAACACCATAATGGAGAAGAAGAACATCATAATGGAGAAGGTGAACCCGACCATAATGGAGAAGACGGTCTATGCACAGAAAAAGTATGTGATGCGGGATATAAGTTTCGATTTAAAAATACCTTTAAAGTTGCGACAGTTGACGGACGTGCAACATTTTTATTAGAAGAACTTGAGCCAAAGATTGTTGACATACTAAAAAGCCAAGGACAAACTATAGATCAAGATCAAGAGCCTTTTAACATTATGCGCGAAGTTGTTCATAACTGGATGTTTGAGTTCAATATAGATGGCACGCCTTCTCGTTTTGCACCCCTTATGAAATGCGATCACGATTTCAGTGAAAGTAATGGACAACCAACTATAAATATCAAAACATTTCCAGAATCTCCATTTGTAGATGGGGATGGTTCCGAAAAAGAGATTTCATGGTATCAATGCAGTGAATATTCATCAGAGCCAGACGTGAACAAACAGCAACAAGAGAAATCTGTGCCTGTGCAGGAAGAGAAATCTGTGCCTGTGCAACAAGATAAACCTGTGCAACAAGATAAACCTGTGAAACAAGATAAACCTGTGCAACAAGATAAACCGGTACAGGAAGAGAAACTATTTATACCACATGATGCTGTCGAGGGAGTGTTTACTCAACCCGGAAGTGCTTTTGATAACGGCGACCAGATGTTTACTCAACACGGAAGTGCTTTTGATAACGTTGTAGATAACAGTGCACTAATTGCCCCCCCAGGTATATTAGGACCATCTTCCCTTACGCCACCAGACACACGACCTGTCAACATTATTATTACAAGTAATGTGGGACCATATGGACAGGTTGCCAATCCTCCACAACCTGTCCAGCAACAAATGAACTATCGTCATGAAATAGGAGAGAAAACAAATACACAAATAAACAAAACAATGAGCTTTATGGAACACGTAATGACTACTTCTCAAAAATAACTATATGTAGAGAATACTTAACATATGGATTTTTGAATGATACTATATATTTTTAACTGTACACAATATATAGTACAAATCACATGGATACGAACTCAATAATAATATTCGCAACTGCCATCGTTATATTTATGATATTACTTTTCGCAATTATTAGAAATAAACGGTGTCCTCGAGAAGGCATGGAGGGATTGAGCCCCGACGCATCAATGCAAAAAGCACTTGCAAATGGAATTGTAATTAACACGCCTTCTCCAACTAGCCAACCAGCGACTGGAGCTTCCCAGCCTGGCAATATTGTAGTGCAGCACGACTTAGGAGAGAAGGCGATGGCCACTTTGGAAAAAACAAACGATATTCTTGCAAAGATCGACTTAGTTAATGTAGAAGAAAAAATGAGGGCGACCACCGAATCTAGAGATGGAGCAATCGATAACTACAACTACTTTAAGAAAAACGGACTACCTCTTGTATACTACGGTCCAGGTGGATCCAACGCAAAGGTTCTAACACACGGCGGAAAATTTGCTATTGTTGTAGTCAAACCAAATGGCACGACTATGAACTTTGTGGAAAAAGACAAGTCATATGAAGGATTTTTCGAGAAGGCAGTCATGCCCAAACCAAATAGTCAAATGCCAACTATCCCCAAACAACTTTCAAATATTAGTTTTTACGATGATAATGGAAACGTTGCAAAGGTCTATCGTGCACAAAACGGCGAGTTTATTGTCCAAGTAGATCAGGCAAATGGAATGGAAGTTATATATACTCCAAACAATATGTACACCTACAACACGAAAAGGAGCAAATCGTTCCATATTGGAAATGGAAATACGATAAATGATAAACAGTCCAGTCTCAAAACTTTAGAACTAGAAGATGGTGAGTTAATAAATAATGTTAACAACAATAGCATTGCTAACGGCCTCCCATCTAGTATGATCCCAGCAGGAGAGGAGGATAAATACATACTAAAAACAGAAATAGTTCCTCCAGTGTGCCCACGTTGTCCATCTATTTGCAGTTCAAATGCTGATAACCAAGAACCTTCTTGCCCATCATGTGGAAAATCTGGAAAGGGTGGATGTAGCTCTGATGTAAGTTGTCCTAACGTATCGGGTGGTCCTAATGATAATATCTCACCCAACAACGCATATGATCCAGTAGATAACAGCACAGATAAGTATTCGCAATACAGACACAATAATAAGTTCTTACCAGTTCCTATGGTAAGCGATTTCAGTAATTTTTAAGTGTAAGTAATGATTATAATAGAAAAGACCACATGATCCCCAAAAAGTTTATTCCGAATGTCAATAAATATACCACTGCAACATTGTATCCTAGAAACATTGACCCAAATACAGATAGGATGATGAGTTTCAAATAGAAATAGTTGCACGCAATACAAAGATTACACCCTTGAAGATTTAAAACGCCGTTTTTTGAAAATATAATAAAAAAGATATAAATATTTATTATTATATATAGTATCGTAATGGATAAAGATGAAAAAATAAAGAAATTAGAAGAAGAATTACAATTCACTCAACAAGAACTTCAATCAACCAAAGAGCATCTCAAAAAATACACAGCACCATCAAG
>Ga0233439_10006021_pt1 | contig 10961 bp, 15 predicted proteins | sample SI_123_September_6_FD_182713 | JGI IMG/M metagenome (GOLD analysis project Ga0233439, IMG submission 182713) | Seawater microbial communities from Saanich Inlet, British Columbia, Canada - SI_123_September2016_100_MG | ecosystem: Environmental > Aquatic > Marine > Inlet | place: Canada: British... | reverse complement strand
GTCAGCGCCTGGATTTTGGGGCATTTCCAAACGACACTTGCAGATTATGCCGCTGTTATATTTTTTATTCCGTTTGTAATCGGCTTGGCAGGAAATGTGGGGATTCAAGGGGCCACTGTTATTGTTAGAGGGTTGGCGACCGGCGATATTCAAAAAGACAACCTAGCCAAGGTAGTAAAAAGTGAGATTTCAGTGGGAATTTTAAATGGCGTGATTTTTGGATTAATGTGTGGAGGTCTGGTTTACTTGACTTCCGAATCTCTACTGCATACCAACCCTGTTCTGGGTTTGGCTGTTGGGACAGGAATTTTTCTGGCTGTATCCATAGCATCCCTGATGGGTTCGCTAACTCCAATTTTATTTATCAATATGGATATTGATCCTGCTATCAGTGCCGGTCCAATTATTACAGTTATCAACGATATTCTCGGGCTGGCTATTTATCTAGCAACAGCCGCCTACTATTTTTCGAACCTATAATCAGTTTATTTCTCCTCCTTCAATTCCACTTCTATCAAAGCAGTATCCACTTCAACATAATCTCCTTCCATCACATAAAATTCTTTAACCCGCCCTTCCACTTCTGACAATAAGGTAAAATATCCCTCAGAAATAATTTCAGCAACAGGCGTCCCTGGAACCACTTTATCACCTTGATTGACAAGATACTTATCAACCTTGCCTGATGTCATGGTGTTATACATAGCAGCCATGACAATATAATCCTCCATAAGGACATCCTCTCTTACCAGATATATATAAAAAATTTATTCCGGGAATATTAATAGTATAATTAAAGGAACCCTTAACCCCACTTTTACCATGAAACTAAAAACCGGTGATGTTCTTTATGAACCACTATCCAGAAATACTGGAGAGATAACATCCATCATTGAGCACCCTGTTGGAAAAGTAGTTAAAGTGCGTTGGCGACTGGATGGTCAACTTCCCCATGATACCGAATTGTTTTACAAAAAAGTCCAAAAATGCGTTCGGGAGGGCTACTATCAACACACTCCAAAAGATTCCGTTTAACAGCTTTTAATGCTTGTAAACAGTGTGTGAAGGACGACCTGCAAGAATATTCTCCTTACCCCAATTCACCACACCTTTAAATTTATCAGATTGTATAAATTCATTGTAGGCGTCCTCAGAATTCCATTCTGAAACGATCAAGTATGACTGGGCATCACTAACATCTTTATACAAGGAAGATTTGGAATGCCCCTCCATTTCATTCATCACCTTTATTACTGCGACAAAAGCATCCTCAAAAATCTTTTCTTTACCAGGAATCATTTTATAGTTCATTCCTATTGTGACCATTTCTTTCTCCTATATTAAACAACTAATAATTGTTAAATCTATCAGGCTACGAATTCCAATTGATCTAGTGTAGTTTCCTGTTTCAATTTAATTGATTCTAAGCCAAACATACTTTTTATAAATGCAAGATTCTCTTTTTTATGCCCCAAATAATTAGATAGTCTTTTTGAAGGCACCCGTAAAGTAACAGATGACGGCATCTGTTTTACCGTCTGAAGCAGTTTTATCATTCGGTCTCGAGCAATCCGGCTATCAATCAGGTAGCGGAACGAAGGATGCATGGGTCCATCCACATAATTCTCCAGCAAGGACGGGTCAGGATGCAAACCAACCCGAATCACCGGGATATCAGCCTTTTCAAAACGGACAACAGCTTCTTTAACAACTTCAATCATTTTTTCCAAACTCCAGGGTATAAATGTACCCTGCTGATACATACCATATAGACCTGTATTTTTAATGACCAGAGTGGGATAAATCCTGACAAAATCAGGACGGAAATTTATAACATCGTTTACCGATTTTTTAAAAATTCTTTCACTATCCCCAGGAAGTCCCGGCATTAATTGTAACCCTAAACGAAATCCCTTTTTCCTGATATTGGAGACTGCGGACTGTACCACCTCAAAAGAGCATTCCCGACCCACTTGTCTGAGAACCTCATCATCCGTGGATTGAATTCCCAACTCGACCGTTTCAACTGAATATTTACTTAACAGGGAGAGTCGGGCTTCATCAATAAACAAAGCGTGAGTTGAAACCCTGATGGATTGAATTTGTTTTGATAAAATCCAGGGTTGGACTGAGGAAAGTAAATATTCCTGACGTTCTGAAGGGATACCTGTAAAGCTTCCTCCAAAGAAGGCTAATTCCCTTTTATCCGGAAGGAAATTGTGATCTAAACCTTCTAAATAAGTTCGCAAACTTTCTCGAATCATATCCCTGTCAGCCTTATTATTCGATCCCGTAATATTAGACTGATTGCAAAAGGAGCATCGGTATGGACACCCCTCATGAGATACGAAAACAGGAACGATTAAATACTTTTTCTTCTTCACAAATTTTTTTTCAAGTAATGGATAAGAGGGTTAACTTAAAACAAGCTGGACAGGTAATTTAAAAACTGGTTAAAAGATCGCCAAATCCCTATCAAGACAAGAACTAAAAAAAAGCATCCCAAAGCCACGCTAAAACCTAATATGATTTTTGAACCAATAGTTTCAGGTTCAAAACGCGGGGGCTCCCTGTCTTCAGGAATAGGATCCCTTTCATAAGGAAGTCGTTTATTAACCATTTTGAGGGTGTTTCAAGTTCACAGGCGACGATACATTTTTTCAAACTCAAATTTAAAAGCCGCCATGGAAGAATTCATTTCATCCAACCTTTTAATAAGCACTTTAATAAGGTGGTCTTTAAATTTATTTAAGATCGAAGGGTCCAGAGTTTTTAACAAATGACCATCCATTTTCAGAGCAATCACCTTATTTTTGGCAATTACATTAGTGGACCTGGTTTTTCCGGTAATTAGTGGGACTTCGCCAAACATGGCTCCAGCCTTCAATGAATTGAGCTCTGCATCCGGCACTTCATCCTTGGTGATAGCCAAAGTTCCCTTTAACAAGATAAAAATAGTAGAATCTTTTTCTCCTTGGCGAATTAAAAAATCCCCTTTTTTATACTCGATAATATGACTATCCAAATTCGCAACAGTCTTCATTTCCTTCAATGAAAACGGTTTGAAAAAAGATATTTCTTTCATCAGTTTTACTATTTCCTGGTCTCGCATCGCTATTTCTTTATATTATTAGTCAAGTTTAATGGAATTCCATTGGATTATTAAATACCCCGGTTTCATTTTTCACAGCACTCAAAGTACCCATCCTCAGTCCACTGGATAGTAATATAATCAGGGAAAACTGTATCCTTGTCAAAATTGGCTAATTCTATCTGATCACAGGTTAGGTTGACAACACCTTTTAAGTTTGCCCCGTGTAAATAGGAGTCCATAAGTTCAGCACCTTCCAGATTGGCATCTGCAAGGTTAGCTTCGCTCAAAACGGCCTGGGTCAAATCGGCATCGACCAAAGTGGCTTTGCGGAGATCCGCTTTTATTAGATAAGCGGCGGATAAATCTGCCTGGGTCAAATCCGCATTGTCTAATTTAGCCCCCATTAATTTAGAGTTGCTAAGATCGACTCCCTTCAGATCACTTTTAGTACTCTCAATATCTTTCTTTCTTAAAATCCAATCTTCCAGCATGGTATTTAATAAACTCGGTTAGCTATTTACAGGGTTTTACTATATCAAAAAATATATCAACTTAAATACAGGAAATGCTAGCTGGTACTTGATGAGTCCAAAAAACTTTCCAGAGCTATTTTTGCCGCGGCTTGTTCTGCCTCTTTTTTACTTTTCCCAAAACCTTTGCCCATCACTTTGTTCTTTATTCTTACATCAACCTCAAATTCTTTTGCATGGTCGGGGCCAATTTCGTTAACCACCTTATAAGAAGGTGTGCAAACCAGTTTATTCTGCGTAATTTCCTGCAGGTCACTTTTAAAATCCCTGAATGACCATGAATTCGCAAAATTCGATATTTCCACTTGCAACAATGGAAGAAACACCCTGGATGCTGATTCCAAACCTCCGTCCTTAAACAGGGCACCCGCTACAGCCTCAAAAGCATTTGCAAGAATTGAAGGTTTCTCTCTCCCGCCGGACAAATTTTCTCCCTTACCAAGAAGAAGATATTTGCCTAAATCAATTTTCCTTGCAAGACCCGCTAAACAACTCTCATTGACAACCGCGGCACGGATTTTTGACAAGGTTCCCTCGGCATAATCAGTGAATTGATGGATTAAATAATCACTGACCAAAATATCAAGAACAGAGTCGCCCAAAAACTCAAACCTCTCATTATGCTTGAGATTTTCGCTTATTTCGTTTACGTAAGATTTATGAGTCAGAGCTTTGTTAAGGAGTTTCAAGTCGGAAAACTCATAACCGAGGGTTTTCTGCAGGGAAGCAACTTCCAGGGCACGATCCGAAGAGACTTCAGTCATAGGGGATTATGGTTTAAATTTTCTTAAAAATAAGAACCCCGTTGGTTCCTCCAAAACCAAAAGAGTTTGAGACACACACACTTAAATCACTTTCGCGAGCCTCATTGGGAACATAATCCAAGTCACATTCTGGATCAGGGGTGTTGTAATTAATGGTAGGCGGTATTACACCTCTCTCCATAGCAAGAAGAGTAAATATTGCTTCTACGCCTCCTGCCGCACCCAGTAAGTGGCCAGTCATGGATTTAGTGGAACTGACGGCAAGCTTGTATGCATGATCGCCAAACGTTGTTTTAATAGCTTGAGTCTCTGTTGCGTCCGCACCGGTAGAAGTACCATGAGCATTAATATAATCCACATCTTCTTTATTAATTCCAGCATTGTTCAAGGCAAGCTTCAGACAACGCGAAGCACCCTCGCCACTGGGAGAAGTCGCCGTAATGTGGTAGGCATCTCCATTGAGCCCATAACCAATTACTTCACCATAAATTTTGGCCCCACGCTTTTTGGCACTTTCAAACTCTTCAAGAATAAGGACACCGCCCCCTTCACCGATGACAAAACCATCTCGATCTTTATCGAAGGGTCGGCTGGCACCTTGAGGATCATCGTTGCGGTGCGATAAAGCCTTGGAGGCATTGAAGCCTCCAACACAAAGCGGAGTGATTACCGATTCAGTGCCTCCGGCAAACATCACATCTGCATCCCCATATTGAATAAGTCTTGCGGCTTCGCCTATAGAATGGGTTCCCGTTGCGCAGGCTGTAACCACACAGGAATTAGGCCCCTTGGCACCAAAAGTGATTGATACCTGACCAGAAGCCAAATTAGCAATCAACATGGGAATAAAAAAAGGAGTGATTTTTTTCACTCCTCTTTCCCTGGCAATATTATGGTATTTTTCAATCGCGGGCAAACCGCCCAAACCAACCCCGACTATAACGCCAACTCGCTCCGCATTTTCATCAGTAATTTCAACTCCGGAATCTTCCAGTGCCATTTTGCTACAAGCCACGGCATAGTGGATAAACCGGTCCATTTTCTTTACATCTTTGTGATCTATATATTGTTCCGGATCGAACCCTTTGACTTCGCCAGCTATTTTAACAGGGAAGTCATCATCAGGAGTGAAAGTTTTGATGTAATCTACCCCTGAACGGCCTTCAAACAAAGCCGTTTCGTTATCCTTTAACCCAAGGCCCAAGGGCGAAACGATCCCCAAACCGGTAACGACAACGCGTCTTTTCATACATATTTCCTGGGGATTATTTTGACTAATCAGTTGGTCCTACTGTTAATATAATTGGTGGCATCCTGAACCGTGGCTATTTTTTCAGCCTCGTCATCAGGAATTTCAATATCAAATTCTTCCTCAAGAGCCATGACCAATTCTACCGTATCCAGAGAATCAGCCCCCAGGTCATCAATAAAGGAAGCCTCGGATGTAACTTGTTTTTCATCAACACCCAACTGATCTACAATAATTTCTTTAACTTTTTCTTCAACAGACATAATATTTCAAACTCCTTATTGGTATCACATCAACATACCACCATTCACATTAATGACTTGCCCTGTAATATAACTGGACCTATCGGAAACCAAAAAACTGACACAACGTGCAACATCATCAGGCAACCCCAGCCTAGCCAGGGGAATTTGTTCGATCAATTGTTGCCGCACCGATTCATCCAAAACCCGGGTCATCTCAGTATCAATAAAACCGGGTGCCACAGCATTCACTCTTATCCCTCTTGATGCAACCTCCCGGGCCAGAGTTTTTGTTAAACCGATTACCCCGGCTTTGGATGCAGAATAATTGGCCTGACCAAAATTCCCCATCACCCCAACGATCGATGCAATATTTACAATCGCCCCACTTTTTTGTTTCATCATTTGCTTTGCCGCCTGCTGGCTACAAAGAAAACTTCCCTTCAAATTGATATTAAGAACGATGTCCCAATCTGACTCCTTCATTCTGATCATCAATCCGTCACGGGTAATCCCCGCGTTATTAACGACTATATCTACCGGTTTTTTATCTTTCAGAATGGAATCAAAAACCTGTTTCACTTCATCCTGATTTGAGACATCAATTTTAACCGCAGAAGCGGACCCGCCACTATTATTAATGGCCTCGGCTGTTGCCTGCGCCCCTTCCAGGTTGACGTCACCCAGCACGACATGTGCTCCTTGACGCGCTAGGTCCTCACTGATGGTCCTGCCAATCCCTTGGGCTCCTCCCGTTACCAAAGCAACCTTGTTTTCCAATTCCATTAAATATTCCTGTTCAATCAGCTAAATTAATTTCCGTTCAAGGCGGCTAAGGATTGCGACAAACTCTCTCGGTCTCCCACCTGATAACAATTGATATTTCTGTTAAACCTTTTAATCAGTCCGCTTAATACTTTTCCTGAGCCCAACTCTATAACAGATTCTATCTCCTGATCCACCAACACCTGCATCGTTTCAGACCAACGAACGGGAGAACAAACCTGTTTTATCAGAGCAGATCTCGCTTCACTCCCTTTAGTAATGGGTTTGGCCTCAATGTTGGTGATTACAGGATAGGACAGGTCGTAAAATTCGGTTTGCTCCAATTCTTTTTGAAGCTTCATTTCAGCCGGTTTCATAAGAACACTGTGAAATGGCGCACTCACCGGCAAGGGTACTGCTTTTTTAGCGCCCGCCTTTAAAGCTTTTTCTGAAGCCTGCTCAACGGCTTCCTTATGACCTGCAATGACTGTTTGCACAGGACTGTTTAAGTTTGCCGGCTGAACTATAAAGGAGTCCTCAGAAATTTGATCACACAACTCCTGAAGGGCATCTATCTCCAATCCAATAATGGCGGCCATTGTTCCTACCCCTACAGGAACTGCCTCCTGCATGAATTGGCCTCGCAAACGAACCAGTCTTACCGCATCTTTAAATTGAAGAGCTCCTGCTGAGACCAGTGCCGAAAATTCACCCAAGCTATGGCCCGCCGCAAGTACCGAATCTATACCATTTTCCCTTAATATTTTCAAGGCCATTGTACTATGCACCAGTAGCGCCGGCTGGGTATTTTCTGTTAATCTCAAAGTTTCTTCTGGACCATTAAAACAAATACTTGCAAGGTCATACCCTAAAACCTCATTGGCCTCTTCCATAAGCTCACGGGCTGATGGCACATGGTCATAAAAATCCTTGCCCATGCCAACAAATTGAGAGCCCTGACCGGGAAAAACAAAAGCTATTTTTACCATTTGATCACCGCCGATCCCCAGGTCAGTCCCGCTCCGACTGCTCCCAGCACAGAAGTTTCCTTTGGTTTAATACGACTGGTCCGTCTTGCCTCATCAATCCCTATCGGGATGGAGGCGGCAGACGTATTCCCGTATTTATGAATATTCATGAATACTTTTTCCATTGGATAGTTAAGCCTTTCGGCAACAGCACGGATTATTCGTTGATTGGCTTGATGGGGTACCAAAAGACCCACTTTCTCCATACTAAGGCCATTAAACTCCAAAGCTTCTCGAATTACATCTGTCATTCTTTTCACTGCTACCTTAAAAGTCGCATTGCCGGACATTTTGATAAAGTAGTTTTTATTATCTATATCCTGTTTATTAATTCCTGTCTTGCCAATGCCGCCTGGTACACAAATCAAATCTGACAAACTTCCATCTGAATATATGTGTGTGGATAATATGCCTAAGGGCGTTTCCTGCTCCACCCGCTTCAACAAAATGGCCCCTGCCCCATCTCCGAATAAAATACAGGTCGCTCTGTCCGACCAGTCAACTATCCTGGAGTTGACCTCGCTACCAATGAGTAAAATATTTTTGTAACGTCCCGTTTTCAAATATTGTTCAGCAATAGAAAGACCAAAAATAAATCCCGAACAAACAGCCGAGATATCATAAGCCGCAGAACCGAAAGCATGAAGTTCCTTTTGAACAAAACAAGCGGTTGAAGGAAATAACACATCCGGGCTGGAAGTGGCAACAATGATCAAATCTAATTCTTCCGAGGCCACCCCCCCCTCTTCCAAGGCTTTTCTACCAGCCTTAGCCGCCATCACCGATGCGGATTCTTCTTCCGAAGCAATCCGGCGCTCATGGATTCCCGTTCTCTCGGTGATCCACGCATCGGATGTATTCAAGGTTTTTTCCAATTCCTGATTAGTGAGGATTTTTTCCGGTAAATAAGAACCTGTTCCGGCAACTACAGCTTGAAAATTATTATTATTTGTCATTAAAGTATGGGGTTATCAGGATTCGTCGGGGCTTTTTTCCGGGGGCAGTGGTTTTTCTTTTTCAGGGTTTTGAGTGGGTTCATCTCCAAAAGCAATGCTTTTGATCTGATTCCAAATAGTCCCTTTGGCCGCCTCTACATCCATTAAATTTGATTCAATGTCTTCACGGATATGTTCGGTTATCTTCTTCTCGCTCAATTCGGAAGCCCTGTTGATAGCATTTTTGATTGCTTTTGGCGATGAGCTCCCATGAGCAATAATAACAACTCCGTTTACTCCTAAAAGAGGTGCTCCTCCAGTTTCTGAGTAATCAACCTTTTTCTTGAATTGGTCCAACTGAGGTTTTAATAGCAGGTAACCCAGTTTGCTGGCCCAATTACTCTGAAACATTCTTTTAAGATTTGCTCCGATCATTTCGGCCAGGCTCTCACTGATCTTGAGTGCCACATTTCCGGTAAATCCATCACAAACAATAACATCCGCATTGCCTCGATAAACTTCCTTACCTTCTATATTACCTATAAAATTAATGTGGCTGGACTTAAGCATTTGAAAAGCCTCTTTGACAATTTCATTACCCTTTCCATCCTCTTCACCAATACTGAGCAACCCCACGCGGGGGTTTTCCTTTTCAAGAATGTATTCGGCAAAAACATGCCCCATAATCCCAAACTGAAACAACTGATTGCTTTTGCAGTCCACGTTTGCACCCGCATCCAAAAGAATTGCATTGCCTTTCAAAGTAGGTAACTGGATGGTAATAGCAGGTCTATCCACTCCTTTTAGAGGTCTTAATATGACCGTCGAATAAGCCAAAACTGCACCCGTATTGCCAGCGCTTACAAAAGCCGATGCCGTCCCCTCTTTTAGAAGGTCCAGCCCAATCTTCATAGAGGATTTACGTTTGGAGCGAAGAACTTTCCCGGGAACGTCATGCATTTCCACAACCTCATCGGCGTGGACTACCGTAATTGGAAGCTTGTGATCAGGGTCCAGACGGTCCAGGACTGCTTGAACCGTATCGGATAAGCCGGTGAGAATGATTTCAGTATTATATTCCGTTGCCGCAAGAACGGCACCTTCCACGGCGGCTTCGGGAGAATGATCGCCACCCATGGCGTCAACCACAATTTTCATCTATGCACCTGGCTCCTTTCCACTAGCCGTGGAGGCCAATAGCGGTGGCTTGTTAAGCCGCGAAAACTTTTTGCTAGCCCAAGAAAGTTGTTGCACTTTTCCACCGGCGGCTCGCCGGTCAGAGGGCGTTGGAAATGTTTTAGCAGGAAATGAGTGACCAAACAGTGATAAGACAGAGGTATTAAACCGCTTCGACTTCCATCACTTCTTTGCCTTTGTAATAACCGCAATGCGCGCAGATATGATGCGGGCGGGCCATTTCGTGGCATTGGGGACACTCTACATAGGTAGGAACGCTAAGGGCCAAATGAGACCGGCGCATTCCCTGTTTAGATTTAGATGTTTTCTTCTTTGGGACAGCCATGATATCTCCCTATTTCAACTTATCTTTTAATTGTTGTAATACTGCCAAGCGTGGATCGCAAGACTCTTGCTTTTCGCAACCACAATCATTCTCATTCAGGTTCGTCCCACATTGCGGACATAACCCTGCGCAATCTTCTCTGCACAGCCTGATTTGTGGCAAACTCAATAATATCAAATCTCGAACCGGAGAAGACAGATTAATTTGCTCGTCTTCGTAGAATTCCTGTTCAAAATCCAAAACATTCAATTCTATTTCATTTGCCAACTTAGCATCCTTCACCGGAGGCAAGAAATGAACTTGTAACTTACTTTTAACCGTAAAACTAAAATCACCCAGACAACGGGAACAGGTTACAGAAAGGCCCGTTTCCAGCAATCCATTACATAAAATTTCCTGACCGGTTTTTTCTAATTTTCCCTGAACCTTGACATCTTCAGTTAATTTGCAGTCAGGCGAGTCAATATCAAAATGCTGTTTGCTCTCAAGCACTTCAAAATCCAAACCCTCTCCATAGATTTCATCAATTTTAAAAATCATGACAAACCTTTGAATTAAAACCCTTTTTAATACCGGAAGCTCAATTCAGTAAGGAGGGATATTGAGGGAGAATGTTATCTTTTATAACAAATTCAGTCAAGAAAATAATTACCCGGATAGCCACTGGCGACCTGACGGTTAGCCTGCTCTGGGATGAAACTGATCGTGAACCTCAAGCATTCTTTTTTCAAGAATATGAGTATAAATTTGTGTGGTTGAGATGTCGGCATGGCCCAGCATTTGCTGGACGGATCTTAAATCGGCTCCTCTATCTAACAAATGTGTGGCGAAG
>Ga0233439_10006019_pt1 | contig 10963 bp, 10 predicted proteins | sample SI_123_September_6_FD_182713 | JGI IMG/M metagenome (GOLD analysis project Ga0233439, IMG submission 182713) | Seawater microbial communities from Saanich Inlet, British Columbia, Canada - SI_123_September2016_100_MG | ecosystem: Environmental > Aquatic > Marine > Inlet | place: Canada: British... | reverse complement strand
TCGCGCCGTGCCTTCGCCGCCAACAGCATGATCCACCCGCCCATGGACGACCCGACGATGATTTGTGGCCCTGTTGTAATCTGATCCAGGACGGCCAGGGCATCATCGGCCCACAGACCGATTGTGCCCTTTTCGAACTGGCCGTCCGATTGGCCGTGGCCACGATAGTCAAAACGTGTATATGTGCGCCCGGATGCTTGGCAGGCAGCTTCCAGGGCCTGTGCCTTGGTGCCGGTCATGTCGGACATAAAGCCACCACAAAAGATCACACCGGGGCCTGTGCCTGGGGTATGATGGTAGGCGATTCTGGTTCCGTCCTCGCGGGTCAGGAACGCCGGCTTCGTATCGATCATGATGGATACACCTAATCTAAATGGACAGTTCATTGCAGTCTAAGGCGCAACCTAGCATTCCCGACCCCCCCGCGAAAGCTGGTGCGGAAGCGGCAGGACCCGCATCCGGGCCACTGGTTTTGCAAGTGTTGCCGGCACTGGAAATGGGCGGCGTTGAACGGGGCACTATACAGACTGCCGCCGCGTTAACGGCTGCCGGCTGGCGGGCCATGGTTGCATCGTCCGGCGGCTTGATGACCCATGAATTAACACGCATCGGTGCAGAACATATTGCACTGCCATTGGCTGCGAAGCGGCCGTTCCGCATGCTGCGCAATGGCGATGCTCTGGCCAATCTGATCAACCGCCACGGCATTGATTTGATCCATGCCCGCAGCCGGGCCCCGGCGTGGAGCGCATTGAGCGCTGCCCGGCGCACGTCGACGCCCTTTGTCACGACCTTCCACAATGCCTATGGCCACAACAAACTGAAACATTACTATAACGCGGTTATGGCGAAGGGTGACAAGGTCATCGCGATCTCCGATTTCGTCGCCCAACATGCCCGCGAAGTCTATGGCGTGCCTAACCACCGTTTGGTGACAATCCATCGCGGTATTGACCCAGACTTGTTTGACCCCGCCAAAGTCAGTGCGGAGCGCATTATCCAGGCCGCCCGGCCCTGGCGGTTGGACGACGACCGGCCTGTTATCATGCTGCCCGGCCGCCTGACCCGGTGGAAGGGGCAAGCCGTCCTGATCGATGCCCTGGCGATCCTGGGGCGGAAAGATATCTGCTGTGTTCTGGTCGGCGGCGATCAGGGCCGCACCGCCTACCGTACGGAGCTGGAGGAACAGGCGCGGCGCAAAGGCATGGACCAGGTGGTCCGTGTGGTCGATCATTGCAGCGATATGGCGGCGGCCTATATGTTGGCCGATGTCGTCGTTTCAGCCTCGACCCACCCGGAAGGCTTTGGCCGCGTTGCGGTGGAAGCCCAGGCCATGGGCCGTCCGGTGATCGCAACAGATCATGGCGGCGCGCGCGAAACCGTCTGGCCCAATGAAAGTGGCTGGTTGGTGCCGCCCAACAATGCAGAGGCCCTGGCTGTCGCCCTGGAACGGGCCCTGAGTCTGAGCCAGATAGAGCGTGAGACAATGGCCGCCAATGGCCGCGACAACGTCATGGCGAACTTTACGGTGTCTTTGATGTGCGACCGCATCATGGCCGTTTACCAATCCCTTCTTGGCTAGATCGTGGCGCGTTTCGAAATGGCGGACGAGAAGGTCCTGGTTATTCGCCATGGCGCGTTGGGCGATCTGGTGCAATCCACCGGACCTTTCAAAGCGATACGGGAGCATCATCCCAGGGCGGAAATCACTCTGCTGACAACGCCCCCTTTCGCGATATTTATGCGGTCCTGCCCCTGGTTTGACAGCGTCTGGCAGGACCATCGCCCATCCTGGCACCAGTTGGCCGATTGGCTGCATCTGCGCCGGCGTCTTCGGAATGGTGGGTTCGCAAGGGTCTATGATCTGCAAACATCCTCCCGCTCGTCCCTGTACTGGCATGCCTTCGCTGCCCGCCAACGACCCGAATGGTCCGGCATTGTACCCAGGGCTTCCCATCCGCATGGCAATCCGGATCGGGACGATATGCATACCCTGGCCCGCCAGGCCGATCAGTTGGCCGTGGCCGGGATAGCAGCGACCCCGCCGCCTGATTTGTCCTGGGTTACATCGGATGTGGATCGGTTCGAACTGCAACTGCCCTATGCCCTTGTGGTGCCGGGCGGTTCCGCCCACCGCCCGGCAAAACGCTGGCCGGCGGATTATTATCTGGACCTGTGTCAGCGCCTGCTGGGCCGGGGCATCCAACCTGTCCTGATCGGTGGGCGGGATGAGGAATACCTGGCCAAGGTTCTGGCGGAGCAATGCCCCGGGGTGCGCAACCTGACGGATCAAACGAGTATAGAAGATCTAGCGGTCCTGGCCCGGAATGCCAGACTGGCGATCGGCAATGACACCGGGCCCATGCATGTGGCCGCCGTGGCCGGTGCGCCGTCGTTGGTGCTGTTTTCCAACCAATCCGATCCGGATTTATGCGCCCCCCAAGGTGCCAACGTCAGAACCTTGCGGGAAGGAGACTTGGCAGCACTCTCTGTTGACCGGGTCTGGGCTGAGGTTGAGACGCTATAACAGTAGATTTTTGACGACAGGTCTTTAACGGCAGATTTTTTGTAGGGCCATCCAGTCTGTATCGTTGAGGGCGCGTCGGCCGGTTTCGGTATTCTCCGCTGCTTTGATGCGTTCCTTCAGGGGCGGATGGCTGGAAAAATATCCGCCTATTTCCCCGCCTATTTCCTCGCCATTTTTCGCAGCCGGTTCCAAGCGCGCGAAAAATCGCGCGATGGCGCCCGTGGATAAGCCCGTCGTGACCATAAGGTTTCGACCGTAGGCATCCGCCTCCCGCTCCATATCCCGGCTGTAACCCAGCAACAAAAGAAGCCCGCCAACGTCCCCCGCTATGCCCATCAAGGTTGAGCCTTCGCCAGTGAACAGATCCACCAGCATGCCAATACCTGCAACATGGATGCCGATTTGCAGGGGGTGGCGACGGCTGACATGACCGATTTCGTGGGCCAGGACGGCGGCGACTTCATCGCTGTTTTCGGCCTTTTCCAACAAACCACGCATTATGACGATGTGACCGCCAGGCAGGGCAAAGGCGTTGACCTGGGCTTTGTCGGCGACCACCACGTTCAGCTTTAGCGGCGGTGACAGGCTGTTGGTCAGGCGTTTGGTCAAGACGGCCAGGGCCGCTGTGCCCGAGGCATCCTTGCAAATGGGTACACCGGACAATAATCGGCCACGATAAGTTTCGCCGAATTTCTGGGCCCATTGCGCCGGCACCAACTGCGCCAGTGGCGCGGATAGGCGTGGGATACCCTGCCAAAGAAACAGGCCCAGGATGCACAACACCAGGATCACCAGGGCAAGATTTCGTCGCAAGGTGGGTTGGGCAAAACCGGTGAGAAACAGTTGCGGTGCCTGCCGCCTTAAATCATCTACAAATTCGGGGCTGGCGACGGAAAGTCGGGCATCCGGCATGGTCTGGGATGTCAGGCGAAAAGGCGTATCGGCACGCGGTGGATCTATGGCGCGGATGTCCGCAAATTTCCAATGCTCCGTGAAATCACCGGTCTTTGAGTTAATATGCAGGCCGTCGTTCTGGGCCTGGGCCACAACTTCGTGCAGGGCTGCGGTATGTCCATCGCTAAAATCTCCATCATAAGCACCCGCCATCTAAACCGCCCCCAGATCAAAAACATCCGCCAGACCTTCACCAATCGTCGGTGCCTCTGCCCTGGTCTGTTCGATCCAGGCAGGTGTCAATTCACCCTGAATAGTTAAATGGTCGCAGAAATATCGAAAGGTTCGCATCTGGGCAAAGGGCATGCCGAAACCCAAGGTGCAGATGATGATTAATAGATTTGGAACTACGAGGCGCATGAGGTTCCATAGTGTGGCATCCATTTGAAAAGAAATGCCCATGAAGGATGTGGCTTGGGCGAAGTGGTTTATCTCGCGAACTTTGTACCAAATCATAAAGACCGGCAGGAGTATCAACCAAAGCAATCCGATTTGCCAAAATGAAAAGCCCGCAGTCCAGGTTAAGCTAAATTCCGTGTCGCTATGGCCCAAAATTTCAAGTCCAAGCATCGCAACTGCAAGCACTAGAAATGACGCTATCCAGCAGATAGCAAATATCCGATAGAGTGGGCCAAGTCCTGCGCGAAATACAAATGCGCGGTTGCCGAAGGTGGTTTCTTCCATCAAACGCCCGAACAAAGTCAGCCGCATCCATGGATAGGTCCAGCCGAGGGTGATCAGGGTCAGGGCCCAAGACAGCAAATATCGAACCGCGTACTGTCTGGAAGACCCGCTCATCCCGCCTCGGATACCGCGCCAGACTGTTCGGCTAAGGCGATAGCGCCGGGCGCGGTATATGGCCATGCCGATCAACAAATAGACGACGATATAAGACAACACTGAAAACACGGCGAACGCGGTGCTTTCCAGGTCGAGATACGTCTCCGCCAGGTTGGAGACGATGGCCATGGGCAAAAGGACCAGGAGGAAGGCGGCCAGAAAACCCTTGAACAGCTCACCCCCCGCGCCGCTGTATTCCAACGGTTCGTCCATGAAATAGGTCTGCCGCCACAAATATTGCCGCACCTTGGTTTTGCCCCAAAATCGATAGATAGACAGGGTGATGATGTTCAGGAATGTGTTGAGCACAACAATAGGTGCCAACGCGCCCGCCCGCCCGCGTTGTTGTAGGGATAAAGGCGGTAATTCTTCAGGTGGCGCAACGGTGTCGTTCATGGGTGTTATAATCGCGACAGTCGGATAAAATCGCAAGTACCCGTGTCACCTGTTTCTGCTAAACCCGCCACACTGCTTGACAGCACAGCCATTCCGCCTAAGTTGCGCCAAGGTCGCCCTTCGGGGCTTTCATCGAATGTCTACACGGATTGGTTTGAACATGGTTGCCATCTCATTACCCGACGGAACAGTGCGCCAATATGATGGCGCAGTGACGGCGGAACAGGTCGCCAACGACATTGGGCCCGGCCTGGGTAAGGCTGCGATTGTCGCCCGCATTGACGGTGTCCTGGCGGATTTGCGCCTGCCTATAGAGGCGGACGCGAACCTGGAGATCATCACCCGGCAGTCGGACGAAGCCCTGGACGTCCTGCGTCATGACTGCGCCCATGTTTTGGCCGAGGCGGCAAAGGAATTGTGGCCTGCCATTCAGGTGACCATTGGGCCTTCGATCGAAGACGGCTTTTTCTATGATTTCTCGAAAGAGGAACCGTTTACGCCGGACGATCTGGAAAAGCTTGAAAAGCGTATGTCGGAAATTGTCGCGCGGGACGAGGCGATTGAACGCCAGGTCTGGGACCGCCAGCAGGCTATCGATTATTTCAAATCCATTGGCGAACATTACAAGGCGGAGATTATTGAGGATCTGCCCGCCGACGAACCCATCAGCGTCTATCAACAGGGTGAGTTTATCGATCTGTGCCGGGGGCCGCATCTGGCCTCCACCGCGCAACTGGGCGACGCCTTTAAATTGATGAAGGTGGCGGGTGCCTATTGGCGCGGCGACAGCCGCAACGAGATGCTGCAACGCATCTACGGCACCTGCTGGCGCAACAAGAAAGAATTGAAGGCCTATCTGCATCGGCTGGAAGAGGCGGAAAAGCGTGATCACCGCCGCCTGGGCAAGGAAATGGATCTATTCCATTTCCAGGAAGAGGCCGCGGGCATGCCGTTCTGGCACCCCAAGGGTTGGAACCTGTATCGCACGTTGGAGCGTTATATGCAGGGACGTCTGGATGACGGCGGCTATAAAGAGGTTAAAACGCCGCAGTTAGTGGATCGCACGTTATGGGAAAAATCCGGCCATTGGGAAAAATTCCGGGAACATATGTACACCACGGAATCGGAGGAGCGGATATTCGCCCTCAAACCCATGAACTGCCCCGGCCATGTGCAAATCTATCGCCAACGCCTGAAAAGCTATCGAGATCTGCCCCTGCGCCTGGCGGAGTTCGGTTCCTGCCACCGCTATGAACCTTCGGGTGCCTTGCACGGTTTGATGCGGGTGCGGGCCTTTACCCAGGATGATGCGCATATTTTCTGCACAGAGGATCAGATCACCTCGGAAAGCCAGATTTTCTGTGATTTGCTGCTGTCTATCTACAAGGATCTGGGTTTCGAAGAGGTGCATGTAAAATTTGCTGACCGGCCGGAAGTGCGGGCCGGCGAAGATGCTGTCTGGGATCAGGCTGAAGACGCCTTGATGACGGCCTTAAAGGCCACCGGGTTATCGTTCACCATGAACCCGGGGGAGGGCGCGTTTTACGGCCCGAAGTTGGAGTTTGTCCTGCGTGACGCCATTGGCCGGGAATGGCAGTGCGGCACCTTGCAGGTGGATTTCGTGCTACCCGAACGCCTTGATGCCTACTATGTGGGCGAAGATAACGCCCGCCACCGACCCGTTATGTTGCATCGGGCCATTTTAGGCTCCTTCGAACGCTTCATTGGCGTTTTGATCGAACATTACGCCGGACGTCTGCCCTTGTGGCTTTCGCCCGTGCAGATTGTTATCGCCACCATTACCAACGAAGCGGATGCCTATGCCGAAAGCGTCGCCGCGGCCATGCGGGCTGCGGGCCTGCGCGTGGAAATGGACCTGCGCAACGAAAAGATCGGCTACAAGGTGCGGGAACATTCCCTGGCCAAGGTCCCCGTGATTGCCGCCATTGGCGCGCGTGAGGCGGAGGAGGGCAGCCTCGCCCTGCGCCGATTGGGCGATAAAGGCCAGGAAGATGTCGCCCTTGCCGATGCCATTGCCAGCCTATCGAAAGAAGGTTCCCTACCGGGTTCTGGGCCTGGTTCGTAAAAAATACGTTGCGGTGTTCCAATAACCAGGCGAATGACAGAGATCATTAACAGCTTGATCGTTGCTTGAAATGGGTGCTTTATTAACCAGTTGAATACTATTATGAAGCTTTGATGGCTTTGAATACCGGACACGGGTTGTCCCCACCGTCCACATTGCTAAACAACTAGGGAGATTACGACTATCGCTCGCCGATTTTATCCAAATACACCGCCAGCCCAATCCGGGCCGCGGATAAACGAACGGATCGAAACTGATTCCGTCCGCCTCGTTGACGAAACAGGAGAGAACGTTGGCGTCGTCAGTATTGATGATGCACTGGACCGCGCCGAAAATGCCGGTCTTGATCTGGTGGAAATTGCACCAGAAGCCAAACCTCCGGTCTGCAAGATCCTCGACTACGGTAAGTACAAGTACGAGGCGCAGAAAAAGGCAAATGAAGCCCGCAAGAAACAAAAGGTCATCGAGATCAAGGAGATCAAGATGCGGCCGAACATTGATCATCATGACTATGATGTGAAAATGCGTGCCATGAATAAGTTCCTCGGTGAGGGGGATAAGGTCAAGGTGACCTTGCGCTTCCGTGGCCGGGAAATGGCGCATCAGAACCTGGGGCTTAAAGTTCTCGAACGGGTACGCGACGATCTTGAAAGCGTTTCCAAAGTGGAACAGTTTCCCAAGATGGAAGGCCGGCAAATGACCATGGTCATCGCGCCGCGATAAGTCGCGGGGCGTCACCTGATCAGGATTTGGCCGCTATCATGTTGCAGGTCGATAATCTGCAAAGACCGGGTGGCCCCTTAAATTTCGGACCTGTTACTTTTCAAATTGAACGCGGTGAATGTCTGGCTTTGACCGGTAGGTCGGGGGCGGGCAAATCCCTGTTGCTGCGCGCTGTCGCGGATTTGGACCCCAATGAGGGGACCGTTGCATTGGGCGGCGAGGCCCGGGCCGCAATGCCGGCCACCACCTGGCGACGGCGGGTGGCCTATTTTCCAGCCGAGCCCGGCTGGTGGCTGGAGCATGTAGGGGAGCATATGGCAGACCGTGTTGCGGCCTGTGAAATCCTTGCCCGACTTGGCTTCGCCGACCCTGACGATGTTATGTCCTGGCCCATATCCCGTCTTTCCAGTGGGGAGCGCCAGCGCATTGCCCTGGCCCGGGGTCTTGCTGGTGGCCGGGAGATCCTGTTACTGGACGAACCCACCTCGGCCCTGGATGCGGACAGCTGTGCCCTGGTTGAGGCCCTCCTGCAGCAATGCCTGGACGACGGCGTTGCCATCCTTCTGGTCAGCCACGACCCGGATCAGATCGCGCGCATGGCCCGGCGCAGGTTGCATCTGGAGGGGGGAAGGCTGGTGGCAGCCCCATGACCGACTACATCGAACTCTCATATCTCGATCTGGCTTTCGCCGCTCTATTGGTGCTTTTCAATGCCGGCCTGTCCCTGGCTCTCGGTCTTGGTCTGGAACGACGTATGTTACTGGCGGCGCTGCGCATGACGGTACAGCTGCTGCTCGTCGGTTTGGTGCTGGAGGCCCTGTTCCAGACGGTATCGCTGTGGCTGACAGCCCTGGTGGCCCTGGTCATGGTGTTGTTTGCGGGCCGGGAAATTCTGGCCCGTCAGGAACGGCGTCTGGCCGGCTGGTGGGGCTATGGTATTGGGGCGACCAACATGCTGCTGGCAGGCATGGTGGTGACATTGCTGGCGCTTGGCGGTCCATTGCGGCCGGAACCCCCCGATCTCAGTCCTTGGTTTGACCCCAGATATGCCATTCCCCTGTTTGGCATGATCCTGGGCAATGCCATGACGGGTATCAGCCTCGGCCTGGATAGCCTGACCACCATGGTGGGCCGGGAACGGGCCGGGATTGAGGCGCAATTGCTGCTTGGCGCGAACCGCTGGCGGGCCATGCGCACCGTGGCCCGGCAGGCTCTGCGGACGGGCTTCACCCCGATGCTGAATTCCATGGCGGCAGCCGGCGTGGTTTTCCTGCCAGGCATGATGACCGGACAGATCCTGGCCGGCGTGGCACCGGAACAGGCGGTGAAATATCAAATCCTGTTGCTGTTTCTGATCGCAGGGGCGACTGGCCTGGGCGTTCTAGGCGCGGTCATGGCCAGCGTCTGGCGTCTGACCGATGACCGCCATCGCCTGCGCCTGGATCGTCTAAAATAAGTCGCCCAAAATAAGCCGTCTAAGATAGGCCGTCTAAAATAGAGTGGCTATTGTCTGCGATCTGCCAGTCGCGTCAGGGCTGGTGTTTCGGCAAACTGCTTCTTGGTCACCCTGCGAAGGCCTTGAAAACGGGCCAGTTGCTTGCCCTTTAGCTTTTGTCCCGTCGGCAGTTTTAGCCCCAGGGGGTTGATGCGCTTGCCGTTGACCAAAATCTCGTAATGCAGATGCGGTCCCGTGGAGCGCCCGGTGGAGCCGACATAGGCCACGATCTGACCTTGCTTAACCCGTTTGCCTTTTTTGACACCGCGGCGAAAGCCGGACAGATGGGCATAGGCGGTTTTATATTGGCCGTTGTGACGGATGCGGAGGTAGCGGCCATAGCCGCCGTTCCGCCCGGCGAATTCCACAACCCCACTACCTGCCGCCAGCACGGGCGTGCCCTTTGGTGCGCCGAAATCGATGCCCCGGTGCATTTTGCGATAGCCCAGAATAGGATGCTTGCGACGGCCAAAGCGCGAGGTTAATCGTGCCCCGTCCACCGGGGTCTTCATCAAAGCCTTGCGTACGCTATGGCCCTTGTCGTTGAAATAATCGATGTCGCCGCTTTTCATGGCAAATCGATACAGGGGCAGGTCGGTCTTCTGTACCCGCAGCTTGGCATAATGGATGTCGCCGTATTTTGCCAGTTCACCCCGTTCGTCATAATGGGCTTCATACAATACTTCAAAGCGATCGCCGGGCTGAATGTCCCGCTGGAAATCAACATCAAAGGAATATAGCCGGATCAATTCAACAATCATCGTGGCCGGCATGCCGGCACGTTTGGCAGCCAGATAAAGAGAATTATCGATGGTGGCACTGGCTCGATGCAGCCGCACCTCCAAGGGTTTGTTGATTATCTTAGAGGTAAACTTGCCGTTCTCATTCAGGCTGACCTGAATTTCCTGTTCGACACTTGGGGTAAAGGCCAGCTGGGTCAGGGGCGGGTTATCCGGTGTCGCGCCTTTTGCCAGTGGGTCGTACATCAACACCAATTCCTGGCCCGGGCGCAGGCGGCGGGGGTTATAGACTTTTGATAGCGCGGCGATGGCCGCATGGGCCGTGCTTCGGTCACTGCCCGACCGGGTCATGACGGCCATCAGCGTGTCGCCTGGGGTGATGGAGACGACGCGTTGTATGGTCGTTGGCCGTGCTGCCTTGACGGAGATTGGCGCCAAAGGCAGGGCTAATGCCAATGTTGTCGGCCGGGCCTCCACATTGACCAAGGGTGCCGCAGGCAAGTTTCCAGGGACTACCGGCAACGGGGAACGCAATGCCGCTTGTTGTGTAGAGCTGTGTTTTTCGGTCTGCTGGGTCACGATTGCCGCTGCGATCGCACCGCCTGCCAACAGGCCAATGGTAACGGCGATGACATTCCGCCGTAGCGAGGGGGAATGGGGCGGCGAGAGGAATGGCGACCCACCCAAAGTCGCTAATAGACGCTTCACACGATCCGCCAAACGAACTAACTGCACTAGTAGGCCCCCAAGTATTCAATTTGCGTCAACGAATAGGTTTTCGTTGCGCCTGCCGCCTGTTTCATATCATTGTCCGGACCGCTCATGTGAGGGGCGGATATGTACGAATCAAATAAACGATTCTGCGTTAAGTTTCAAGGCATTCCAGCCAATCCTTCACATAACCAGCAAAATAGCCAACAGCTGCGTGACTGCGGCAAATTCAGTATTCAAAAAAATAGTGTATTTTTTCTAAAAGTCCGTTGACTTGCTTCCTAGCCCTCTCTATACAGCGCTTCTCACCGGGCGGGCAGCCTATTGGTTGCCCGGCTTTTGGTGTGTTTGATACGATTTGATACGACTGTATTTAAGTTTTTTCAGACAACGTTCTTTGACATTGTGATTTTCGGAAGAGAGACGTGGGCGGCGGTGTTTTTGGACCGGTGCCTTACGTTTAAGGCTTTACTTTTGCCTTTCTGATTGAT
>Ga0233439_10006009_pt1 | contig 10984 bp, 7 predicted proteins | sample SI_123_September_6_FD_182713 | JGI IMG/M metagenome (GOLD analysis project Ga0233439, IMG submission 182713) | Seawater microbial communities from Saanich Inlet, British Columbia, Canada - SI_123_September2016_100_MG | ecosystem: Environmental > Aquatic > Marine > Inlet | place: Canada: British... | reverse complement strand
AATTAAAAGACATGAGCAAAGTTCAGTATATGGCTCGTGAATGGGCTAACAATCATCTTTGGGTGGCCTGTTCTTTCTCTCAGCTTCTTGTTTTAGCCGTGATGTTTATAGTTTTAGAGGCCGTCACATCAAAATATCGCTGGCATCTATTTCAAGGAGCTTATGCAATCACTCCCAATACTTGCTGCTAAAACTGGTCTTTGCACTAAGCAGTTCGTGCAACAGGACGAAGCCTTGGTTGGGCTTGATCAGTCAATGCCTTATTTGTTCGATCATAAAGCCATTGAAGTAGATTCACCCTTAACCTTATCTGAGCAGCTCAAGCAGCTTGAGTCACACCCCAACTGTCTCGTGATCAGAGGCCAATTAATTTCTGGACGTCCTAGTCAATCTATAAGACGAACATTGAAAGCTAGTGCGGGTGAAGAATCTAATTTTGAACACTGTTCGAGGCAATGGTGTTTGATTGATATTGATGACCTGCCGCTGCCTAAGCATCTCAGTGATTATCAAAATAATAAAACTGAAATAGTCGGCTTTGCTGTCTCTCACTTACCAGAGCAGTTCCAAAATGTTCAATGTTGGTATCAGTTTTCATCCAGCATGGGCATAAAGCAGGGCAAGGTAAGGCTACATTTATGGTATTGGCGCAGCAGGCCACGTGCTGATGAAGAGATGAAAGGATGGCTGCAAGAGTCTCCCGTTGATTTAGCTTTATTCAATCCAGTTCAACCACATTTTACAGCGAACCCAATATTCCTTGATGGGGCAATAGGGCAACAAGTGTGCCTAGCTCCACTATATTCCACTTTTAAAAGTGGTTAACCCCCTGTCTAGCTTCGGTTTTTTCCGAATGTCCTGAATAGGAGTAGTCAAAATTGCTGATCTATTCCCGAATCACCATTTTACCCATCCACTGATGTAACAAATCAAGCGGGTAACCATCGCCATAGTTCTGTCCTACGCTCTTGAGACTCCATCCACTTAATTGATCAATCATATCAACAGGAGCTTCCAAAGCTCTCAGCCTATCTCTAAAACTATGTCTCAGCCCATGCACAGCAGCATCAGGCCCTACTATTGTTTTGATCCACTTGTTGATGGCAGCACTGGCTGAATTGCTGTTACAGTTATCTTCACTGCAGTAACGACTGAAACAAAACTTGTTTGCAGCGTTGATTTTGATTCTCTTCGCAGCCCAAAGTGAACTTCCGACTAAAGGGATGATCCTCTCACTAGCATCAGTCTTAAGCCTACGGTGTGGGTGTTTTGTTAAATTGATATGCGGCTGTTCCTCATCTAGTACGATGTCATCAGCCAACAAGCCAACAAGCCAACAGCCTCTGACAGCCTCTAACAGCCTCTGACAGTCTCATTCCAGTGTCACTGATTAGTGCAACTAACCAGCGAATGTCGTCATCTAATAAAACACACTCTTTTTGAAGCTTTTATAATTTGATGTCTTTAATCGGATGTCTTTTCTTGTTTTTTTCACTAGGAAGATAAATACCTAAAAAAGCGTTCTTACAATTTAACCCAAGCTCTTTAATACAGAAGTTAACAATGGCTTTCACTACGCTGAACACTCTGACCACAGATGTGTTACCTAGTCTTTTGTTCGACAACCACTGCCTAGATGCTGCAGCGTCAGCTGAGCTATAGCAGTCCAAAGGGCGTGAACCTAAACAAGCGACAACGTATGAAACATTTCGCTTGGCGTGGCTGAAGAAGAGCTTTCCTTTTGATTGACCTTTGACGGACAAGTACAACTCTAGTGCATCTTCAATTGTCGGGAGGGTTGACTCTAGCTGCTCACGTGGAACAACTAGCAGATTAGCTGCAGGAACATCAGCACGTTGCAGACGTAAACCAAGCCAATAGTCTTCTAACCTTGATGACAGTGATCGTGATGCAGTCTTAGCGTGACTGAGCGACTTTGTGCGGAGAGATTTAACAATTCTAGGTCTGGCATAGAACTCAGCTAAATCTTGAGGAACCGCTTTAGAAAAGTAATACACGCCACACTTACGGTAGGTGTAAGAAGGGTGCTTCAGTGTCTTCAATCTTGTCTACTCCTATTCAGGACATTCGGAAAAAGCCGAAGCTAGACAAGGGGTTAACAACTTTTAAAAGTGGAATATGGTGGAGCTAGGCGGGATCGAACCGCCGACCTCTACACTGCCAGTGTAGCGCTCTCCCAGCTGAGCTATAGCCCCAAAAAAAACCAGATGATATCCAATCTAGCTAATGCCCGTGCTGTTGTGTTACCGCCGTCGGACTAGCTAAACGGTCGTTGTTAAAAAGCCAATAAATGCCGGAACAACGAACTCATCATTTGAAGGGCGTGAATAGTACCCAAACTTGGGTGATGGATCAAGATTTCCTGTCGAGTAAGTTTCGTTTTTGTCACGCTTGTTTAGCCCGTATTGCGCATACTCGCGGCAATACCGGCGATTGTGACTAGCAACGCCTTGTTGATCTTTTCAAGTTCTGCCTGGCCCGCTTTCCTTGAGCGAGTCAGTAATTCTATCTGCAGAAAGTGCAGAGGGTCCGTGTACGGGTTTCGAAGGTCAATTGTCCGCTGTATTTCCGGATGTTTTTCCAGCAGCGATGATTGGCCCTTGAGTTTGTTGATGCTCTCTATCAACTGCGCTAGACGATTGTGAAAGTCTCGGCCAATCGTCTGGAGTGATTCGTCTACTAGGCTCGAATCGTAGTCCTCGGATATTTCAATATCGGCTTTACTAAGCACCATTTCAAGCATGCCAAGATAGGATTGAAAAAACGGCCACTCCTCGATCATCTCTTTTAGTGTGTGCGAGTCTTTACCCGTAAACTGTTGATTGAAAGCTGCGTCGCTGCCGAGCCACGCAGGAATCATTAAGCGTTTTTGAGTCCAGGCAAACACCCAAGGGATTGCCCTAAGTTCTTCAATGCTACGACGCTTGGTCCGGTGTTCGCTATTCACATCTCCCAACGCCAAGCTGGAAAGTTCGTTCTCCGGCGTACTCTGCTCAAAATAGTCAACGAATAGATTGTTCTCCTGAATTGACTCTTTGTAGCTACTAGCAGCCGTCTCGGAGAGTCTATCCATCAGGCCACGCCAGTTATCGCGAGGCGTCGGTGGCGAGGTAATGCTGGCCTCTATCGTTGAACTCAGGATGATATCAAGATTTTTGATTGCAAGCGGTGCCGAGCCATATTTGAATCGGATGACTTCACCCTGTTCTGTTAATCGTATGCTGTTACGAACCGATCCAGCGGGTTGGGACAAAATGGCTGCTCGGGTGGGCGCGCCACCTCGGCCTACCGTGCCCCCGCGACCATGCAGTATGGTGAGTTTGATGCCGTATTTTTCTGCGACAGCGACGAGCTCTTCCTGTGCTTTAAATTGCGCCCAGGCGGCGGCCATCTGGCCACCATCCTTTGCTGAATCGGAATACCCGATCATGACTTGCTGATGACCGTTGATGTAGTTCGTGTACCAAGAGATACGCAATAATCGCTCCAATGTCCATGCCGCGCTTTCAAGGTCCTCGAGCGACTCAAATAGCGGAACGACCGGAAGGACTTCTTCGAGGCCACATTTGTTCAGCAGTAGTACGACAGCAAGAATGTCAGTCGGGTGTTTTGCATTGGCAAGCACATAGCTTGATATCGCACTGACACCTTCACTTGCGATGAGCTGAAAAACCTGCAACGTATCCCAGGCGGAGTTTGAGAGTATCCAGCGCGCGGGTATCAATGGTCGCTTGCTTTCAAGTTCGCCAACAATAAAGTCCTGTCTGGCTTTTTCTGACCATTCGATATAGCTGCCGACCTCTAGATATTGGGTAAGCTCATTGAGTAACTCGGTGTGCTTACTCGAATCCTGCTTAATGTCCATGTTGACGAGCGTGACACCTAGAGTAGAAATACGGATGAGCGTATCTTTGAGTAAACCGTCAGCGATGATGCCCATGCCGCTTTCATGCAGTGATTGGTAACAAGCAAACAGAGGTTCAAAAAGATCCTCGTTGCTCAGCAACACAGCCGGATTCGGTAGTGAATCGGTGACAGACCAGTCTTTGGTCGCAATTAATCTTGCTCTCACTCTTCTCAGAATTGCACGGTAGGGTTCCTGTACATCATGGTCGGAAAGATTAGCCACTTCCTGGTTGCAGTGACTCATAGATAACTGCGAGAGTAATTCTTCAATATCACGCAGAAAAAGGTCAGCAGCCATCCAGCGGGCTAGCCTGATGACCTCCTGGGTGACCTCTGCGGTGACCTCTGGGTTATCAACCAGATCGCCTCCCATCCAAGATGAAATTTTAATGGGGGTTGATGTAATTGGCAGTCCCTGTCCGGTGTGTTTTGTTAACAGTTGGTCTAACCCTTTCCAAACAACAGGAATCGCGTGCCAAAAAGCATTTTCAACAACGGCGAAACCCCATTTTGCTTCGTCTTGCGGGGTTGGTTTGTCATGCGAAATCTCATCCGTGTGCCAGACTTCGGCAATGAGTCTTTCAAGTTCAGTTCTGTCGTTAGGAGAGAGCGGTTGGTCGCTGTCTACTTTGCCTAGTTGATCGGCTATTCGATTGTATTTTTGAATCAGTGTTCGACGAGTGATTTCAGTCGGGTGCGCAGTTAGAAGGAGTTCACAACTGACATTAGTGATGGCAGAAACGAGTTTTTCTCGATCAATTTTTCCATCAAAATGGTGCATTAACTGCAGAAGTTCTGATTCCTCGGGAAAGGGTACTTTTCGATCTTCCGCTGCCTGAGCTTGCTCGGCAATATTGGTTAAGTTAATAAACTGGCTGAATGCACGGGCGACATGAATAAAATTATCAGCATCCAATGCGCCCAGCACACTGTGAAGTTGTTCAAGTCGAACGTCATTGCCCTGGCGTCTCAATTTCGCCAATACCCGGATCTCCTCAGCTTTTTCAAGAAATTCTTTGCCGCGGTGATCTGACATGGTTTCACCAAGCAAATCTCCGAGTAATCGTACCCGGTGTCTCAGTTGCCTCGATATAAGTTCTTCCAATCTTTTCTCACTGATCTAGTAGATAAGGTCTCTTCTTGATTCTACAGTATTGCGGTGCTGTCCCCATAGCGCTCAGAGACAATAGGCGGTCATAAAGTGGGGGAATCACTATATTTGCGGATGGCTCTGGCTACAGTCATGCCGTTGACATATCAGAGATCTGAGTGCGCTTGCCCTACGCTGGAAGCATTATCCGCTAATTTCAGGTCTGAAGATTCTGAACTGATTGGCTATGCTGATGTGCTTACAGATGAGCTAGCGATTGCCGGGATAAAAGAAACCCGGGCTAGCTTTCAGATGTCAAAGGGTGGGTGGTCGAGCTGGCAGTAAATCAAGCCCTTACCAAATGCTATCACTCAGGGTGTTACTGAGGCCTTGTTAGAGAATGTTGCCGCTGCCATATCAACATCAGCTGGCAGCGACGGGCAGTATTGTCTCAGTCGTATCGGTGTTTATCCCGAAGAACACAATACAACCGTTGTGTGGGTGCGCGCCATGAACCCTGTTCGTGGCGCTTCTGCTTTGCATTCTATTTTTTTAAACCGAACAAAAAATCACGAAAAATATCCATTAACGTCTCATATTTGTAGTCAGTGAACTCTCCCGCATCGAAGTACATGCCGTGTTCGGCGCAGGCTTCATATTGGATGTGTGTCTGTACAGGATCAGACAACTGGTCCATGCGTTTACCGCATCTTGGGCAGTCGATATCCCTGATTTGATTGTGTTGTTTTCCGACTTCGGGATCCCCACTATCGACATGGTCAGACATCCATTTGTCTTTCAATGTTTCTGCTTCGCCGATATCGAACCAGAGACCTTGGCATCCGGTACATCTATCGACTGTCACTCCGCCTTGCAGCGTGCTTAAGGTTTTTTCTTCCATGAATGATTTGCACTTGGGACAATCCATCAAAATTCCTCATTTATTGTTTTTGATTCGCGTATTTGTTTGTGGGTTATTCTAAATAGTACGGATCAATCTTTTATAAAAATTGGGGTAGCGATATAGTATCAGCTAACCGCGATTGGACCCTGACGGTTCAGTCTTTCATCGAAAACAAGCGACGAGCACCGTTATGACAGAAAGTACTGTACCGCCAAATGTAATGCAAGAACTAGCGACCCTAGATACTCCCACAGTGTGTAATGCCCTGGAACTGGTTGTGCCTGAGCGCAGAGGAGAGGGCTATACTGTGCGTCCACTGTTCTGCTTAAGACCAGAGATGCAGCCTATTGTAGGACATGCAAGAACCGCGACGGTTAGCGCCATAAAGCCTTCTGATCTTTCTGCGGCTGAAGCTAAAATTCTGAATGATCAATATTATGAGTATATGGGCACAGGGCCAGCGCCATTGATTAATGTCATCGAAGATATTGATGGTGAAAATGTGGGTTATGGCGCTTGGTGGGGAGAGGTAAATACGAGCATTCATCATGGACTAGGGTCTCTCGGTGTCATTACCAATGGCAGTATCCGTGATTTACCCGATAGCTCTCCTGGCTTTCAACTGTTGGCAGGCAGTGTTTCCCCGTCACACGCATATATCCATGTCGTTGAGTTTAACCTTGATGTCACAGTGATGGGCATGGAGGTCAAACACAACGATCTTATTCACGCTGATCAGCATGGCGCTGTCGTCATTCCGATTGAAGTTGCAGGTAAAGTAAAAGCAGCGGCAGAAAAAATTGCGGCACAGGAAGCAATTATAATATCTGCGGCGAGAGAGCCCGGATTCGATATCAACAGGCTGCGACAGGCCTGGAAAGGTGACAAAGAGATTCATTAAATGCATGTGTGTTATCGGTTTAGTACCGTCTTTCAGATATCGCCGATGTCGATGACGGCACGAGGTGACACGCAGAAGCGTGCATTACCCGAGGGCCGTAAAGGTCACGGTTCATCTGGCACTGGAATATCTCGAAAAAGAGTGATTCCTGATCCATATTCTGAGACTATTTTGATAACGACATACACTTGAACTTAATATTTAGGGGAACGTGAAAATGAAAGCAGCAATTTTCAGAGAAGTAGGGCAACCGCTAGAGATTGAAAACATCAGTATCTCCAAGCCCGGACCCCGGGAAGTTCTAGTAAGAACGGCAGCTGCGGGCGTATGCCACAGTGATTTACATTTTATTGAAGGACTTTATCCTGCGCAGACACCGATGGTGTTGGGGCATGAATCGGCAGGGATCGTTGAGCAGGTAGGCTCAGACGTCACCTATGTCAAGCCGGGTGATCACGTCATTACTTGCCTCTCCGTTTTCTGTGGTCATTGTGAGCAGTGTCTGACCGGACACATGTCGTTGTGCTCAAGCGCAGAAGTTCGCCGTGATCAAGATGAAGAACCAAGATTGGCACAGGAAGGCACCCTGGTTAATCAGTTTGCTAATCTGTCGTCTTTTGCGGAACAAATGCTCATTCACGAGCACGCGCTGGTCAAAATTAGAGAAGACATGCCGCTCGACAGAGCAGCGTTGCTGGGCTGTGCCGTGACAACGGGTGTTGGCTCAGTATTTCATACCGCCGCGGTAGAGCCTGGTAGCACCGTTGCCGTCATAGGTTGTGGTGGCGTTGGCTTATCGTGTATCAACGGTGCAGCAATTGCGGGTGCAGGCAGAATCATTGCCATCGACATGGTCGATTCAAAACTTGCCATGGCAAAAGAATTTGGTGCGACAGATATTGTTAACGGCAGCAATGGTGATGCAGTACAACAGGTCATTGAATTAACTGGCGGTGGCGTCCAATATTCATTCGAGGCGATTGGCTTAAAGCAGACGGCGGAAGACGCATTTAATATGCTGCGCGCTGGCGGTGCGGCAACCATCATTGGCATGATTCCCGTTGGCACTAAAATCGAACTCATGGGTGCTGCATTTCTTCAGGAACGCAAGATTCAGGGTTCATTTATGGGATCAAACAGATTCAGAATCGATATGCCCCGATTTATCGATTTCTATCTTCAGGGCAAGTTACATCTCGATCAGATGATTTCTAAAAGAATTCAGTTAGAACAGATTAACGAAGCCTTTGCTGATATGAAGACAGGTGCACTTGCAAGAAGCGTGATTGTATTCGACTAGTATGCTTGTGGCCTTTGGCTACAATGATGTGGTGAGATTGAGTTGACCTAGCAATCGCGACTTGCCGATATAAAGAAGCGAGCGCGGCTATTAAAGCGAGCATCCCTGTGCCTTTTCATAGGCACGCATGAAGGTCGCTTCTATTCCTCTTCTTTGAGTAAAATCCTGCTCTTCTTATCAGGATATTTGCCCACCAGCGGCTCATAGAATTCCCTAATCCGCGCCATGTCCTCTTTCACTTCTCCGCTAAGCTCAAAGGTAAGTCCCAGACCTGCAACTTTTCGGTCGTAATCAAGATAGCCGCAAACAACTGGAATGTTCGCTTCTAGGGCAATGCGGTAAAAACCGGATTTCCAATATTCTGTGTAAGAACGCGTGCCAGCGGGCGGCACAACGAGATTTGTTCCGTCCGAGTTCCGAATTTGATCCGCAAGCCGCGACACCATGTTTGTTGCTCTGGAACGGTCGACGGGCACACCGCCAAAGTACGTGATCATTTGCGCCAGAACAGGGACAAAAAAACTGTTCTTTACCAGCCAATTTACCCTGATGCCAAAGGAATAAGCCGCGCCTAGCAGGAACAATGCATCCCAGTTGCTGGTGTGAGGTGCAGCGATGATCAGCATATGTTTGCTCTCAGGTACTCCGCCTTCAACTCGCCATCCGAATATTTTGATCAGAAATCGCCCAAAATAGTATGCGAACCCGCTGCATTTCTGTGCCGGGTGTTGCGGTGGAATTCTATGCATGTAGCGCTTTATCCTTAATTATTGGTTTCGCAGGGTATTTTCCCCGAGTCCCTTCGTTTAGATGGTGCACCCGTGTTTACAAATCCGAGGATTGACAGAATCGGACTTTCTTTTTGCAAAAAGGAAATTAAATCAGTTGGTGATGAGTAATTCCTAACAAAAATTTGCACTTTAGGCGGGAGACAATTAACGCAATGTAGCATCGACCGCGAGTTGCTACCAGTATTCACGAGTTTAAAAACCAACTTATGGCGACCAGCTGTCTTCAAGAGCCTATCGCTAATCGGCTGCGGCTAAACACAAGCGCACAATTTCTAATAAAAGGCATACAATGAGCGAATGAATACCCAACTTAATTAGATTTAGGACCATCTCGGATATGACAAGTCGCTTCCAATCTATTGCCTTTTTTCTGGCGTTGTCAGTAGCTGCTCAACTCGGCATCACGTTGTCGCATGATGTACACGCGCAGGATGCTGAGGCAATAAACAAACTACAGGGAGAGGCGGAATCTGCGCTTGAAACAGGTGATGTTGAGCTTGCGCTGGAAAGTTATCTGGCGGCGTTAGCGCTGGAACCAGAAAATGTTGAGTTGTTAGGCAGATTAGCGGATCTGGCATCAGTCATAGGTATGTCAGATCTGGCGTTGGATTCATTGGTTCAGCAAGCAAATCTATTAGTGAGCCAAGGCAATAAAGCGGGTGCCAGAGAGGTGCACGAGCAGATTTCGGCGATTAACGGGCAGATACCGGAGCAAATGGCTGCGCGTTTTGCCGCTATTAGCGAGTACACCGAAGAGCAAGCGTCAGCAGTCGAAAACTGGCAAATCATGTCATCTGAGTCCATGGCGGCACTTAATAGCGGGGATGTTGAAGGCGCCATCGGTGCTCAAGAAGCAGCGATGCTCATTGTCTCGGACGTTTTTGGTCAGAGTCATTGGTTCACAATTTCTGCCCACCGAGACCTCGGTTTTGTTTACCGCCAGTCAGGCGCGGCTGAACAGGCTGAAATGTACTATACCCAGGCGTTGAATACCGCAGAGTTATTACTAGGTGCGGAACATCCGAACACTCTGGAAATACAGGAGCTGATTGCAGAGCTTTATTCAGCTGTTGGGCTATCTGAAGAATCAGCCTTTATGCGGGAAATGATCGCCGGCACACTCGAAGCAACCCTCGGCGCTAGCCACCAATACACCATTTCTGCACGTTACGGGTTGATAAACGGCGCTGACGCAGCGGTTCAGCATGCTGAGGCACTTGCGATGCGAGAGGCACTTTGCACCGACCTCGAATCAAGCCATGGGTTGTTTCACGATGAAACATTGACCTGTCTAACGTCTCTCTCCCTTGCCCAGTTGAGCGCCCAGGTCTTAGCCGAGGCTGAAAAGTCCCTTGAGATGTCAGTGGGTCGAATGGCTGCTGTTAAGACGAATATTGATGGTGCGTTACTTAGCAGTATGAGTCACTTGGCGGAAGTGTATCACCAGCAAGGCCGTTTTCAGGACAGTGCAAATTTACTCTCGGGTGTGATCCAGACTGCTTTGGAGACTCAGAATCTGGAAGTAGCGAACCAAGCGAAAGGTTATCTCGCCCGTCTCTTCAATAGTCAAGGCAAGTTAACTGAGGCAGAGCTGATCACCGAGGAGGTGCTCGACTATGCGCTGATCAACTGGATTGACAAGCCGCTCAATATTTACAACCTGTTGCTTGAGCTAGGCGCTATCTATCAGGCATCAGGTAAATTGCCTGATGCAGAAGCTACTTTTGAAGAAGCCTATCATGGACTGTTGAGAGATTTTGGTGAGTTACATCCCTCAACACTTGTATCGATGAACAACCTTGGTCAGATTTATGAGAAGTCAGGCTTTTACGATGACGCAGAGCCCTTACTGAAAAAGACACTCGAGAAGTATTTGGCAACCTACGGTGAAGAAAATCAAAATGCACTGCGTGCTCGAAACAATCTCGCGCTTTTGCACGAAAGCCAGGGTAATTTCCGTGAAGCCGAGCCGCTTTATCAACGTTCTTTGGACGTTATGACGCAGCTCAATGGTGAAAATCACACTGATACGATCGCTGTAAAAAATAATTTGGCTTTCCTTTATATGTTG
>Ga0233439_10006007_pt1 | contig 10986 bp, 7 predicted proteins | sample SI_123_September_6_FD_182713 | JGI IMG/M metagenome (GOLD analysis project Ga0233439, IMG submission 182713) | Seawater microbial communities from Saanich Inlet, British Columbia, Canada - SI_123_September2016_100_MG | ecosystem: Environmental > Aquatic > Marine > Inlet | place: Canada: British... | reverse complement strand
TACATCTGATATACCTAATGTAAGCGAAAGTTTACTTAATAAGCTTGATGAATCTGGGATTGTATACGTTGGAGCCGAGGTTAAGGCTAGTGATATATTAGTTGGTAAAGTTACTCCGAAAGGAGAAAGCCAGCTCACTCCTGAAGAAAAATTATTAAGAGCAATTTTTGGTGAAAAAGCATCAGATGTGAAAGACACATCTTTGAAAGTGCCATCAGGAATGGACGGTACTGTAATAGACGTTAGGGTCTTCACAAGAGAAGGTATAGATAAAGATAAAAGATCTTTAGAAATACAAGAAGAAGCTATCAAAGAAGCTAGGAAGAATTTAGAGGATGAGCTAAGGATTAATCAAGAGAACCTTTATGCCAGAACTAGAAAGCTTCTAGTGAATAAACAAGTAACTAAAGCTCCTGGCAATATTAAGTCAGGAACAAAAGTAACAACATCATCTCTCGAAGATATAGATAATTCAGAATTATTTAAATTTACTTTAAAAACAGAATCTGGAAATATCGCTCTTGCAGCTATTTCAAATCAGTATGATAAATTATCAGAAAAATTTTCAGAAGATTTGCAAGAAATAACCCAAAAAATATCACAACATGATGATTTGGGGCCAGGTATACAGAAAAAAGTTAAGGTATATTTAGCGGTTAAAAGAACATTACAGCCAGGTGATAAAATGGCAGGTAGACATGGGAATAAAGGTGTGATTTCACAAATAGTTCCTGTTGAAGACATGCCTCATACCGCAGATGGTAGGCCGGTAGATGTGGTATTAAACCCACTAGGTGTCCCATCAAGAATGAATGTAGGACAAGTTCTTGAAACCCATCTTGGGTGGGCAGCAAAAGGTATTGGTTTTAAAATTGCTGAAATGGCTGATGATAAAACCCAACCAAAAAAACTTAGAAGTTATTTAGGAGAAGTTTATTCAGCATGCCCAGGATTTGAAAAACATGATTTAAAAAGTTTCTCGGATGAAGAAGTTAAAACATTAGCCAATAACCTAAGATCAGGAGTACCTATGGCTACTCCAGTATTTGATGGAGCATCAGAACAAGAAATTAAAGCCATGCTAGAGTTAGCAGATTTACCAATAAGCGGTCAAGCAGAGTTATTCGATGGAAGGACCGGAGAAATGTTTGATCGTCCGGTTACCATAGGATATATGTATATTATTAAATTGAACCACTTGGTTGATGATAAAATGCATGCTCGTTCTACTGGACCATATAGTTTAGTTACTCAGCAACCACTCGGAGGTAAAGCACAGTTTGGTGGGCAAAGATTTGGGGAAATGGAGGTTTGGGCATTACAAGCATATGGTGCAACTCATACTCTACAAGAAATGTTAACAGTGAAATCTGATGATGTGGCTGGAAGGAATCGTATATATAAAAATATAGTAGACGGTGACTTTACTTCGGAAGCGCATGTTCCAGAATCATTTAATGTTTTATTAAAAGAAATAAGATCTCTAGGTATCAATATAGACCTTGATCTAGAGAATAAAGAAACTTAAGGAGTTTATTATGAAAGACATGTTAAATTTGTTTAAAAAAACTACTAAAGAAGATAATTTTGATCATATTAAAATAACCTTAGCTTCGCCTGATTTAATGAGGTCTTGGTCTTATGGAGAAGTCCGTAAACCTGAGACAATTAACTATAGAACATTTAAGCCAGAAAGAGATGGTTTATTTTGTGCAAAAATATTTGGCCCTATCAAAGACTATGAATGCCTATGTGGAAAATATAAGAGATTAAAGCATAGAGGAGTAATTTGTGAAAAATGTGGTGTTGAAGTTACATTATCCAAGGTAAGAAGAGATCGGATGGGCCATATTGAATTGGCATCACCAGTTGCTCATATTTGGTATTTAAGGTCATTGCCATCTAGAATTGGATTAATGCTCGATATGACTTTGAGAGAAATTGAAAAAGCTCTCTATTTTGAGGCATATATTGTGATAGATGGAGGCTTAACTCCTCTAGAAAAAGGGCAGCTACTATCGGAAGATGGCTATCAACAAGCTGTAGCTGAATATGGTACTGATTTAAAAGTAGGCATGGGTGCTGAAGCTATCATGGAGTTATTACAAGAAATAGAGCTTAAAAAAACTTACGAGGATTTAAAAGATGAGATTGCTAATACAAAATCTCAGGCTAAAAACAAAAGAAACGTCAAACGTTTAAAGTTAATAGAGTCTTTTATTAAATCTGGGAATAAGCCTGAATGGATGATACTGAGCGTATTACCTGTATTACCACCTGACTTGAGACCCCTGGTTCCATTAGAAGGAGGAAGATTTGCAACTTCAGATTTAAATGACTTATACAGAAGAGTTATAAATCGAAATAACAGACTGAAGAGACTCTTGGAGCTCAAAGCACCAGAAATAATTGTAAGAAATGAAAAAAGAATGTTACAGGAATCAGTAGATGCTCTTCTTGATAATGGCAGAAGAGGCCGCGCAATTACTGGTACAAATAAAAGACCGCTTAAATCTCTTGCAGATATGATTAAAGGTAAAGGCGGAAGATTTAGACAAAATCTCTTAGGAAAAAGGGTTGACTATTCTGGTAGATCAGTAATTGTTGTTGGACCAACACTAAGATTACACCAATGTGGGATTCCAAAAAAGATGGCTTTAGAATTATTTAAGCCACACATTTTTGGTAAGCTACATCTCCGTGGTATTACAACCACAATTAAAGCTGCTAAAAAAGTTGTTGAAAAAGAAGGAGAAGAAGTTTGGGATATTCTTGATGAAATTATTAAGGAGTATCCGGTGATGCTAAACAGAGCCCCTACGCTTCACAGATTAGGTGTTCAAGCATTTGAACCTATTCTAATTGAAGGTAAGGCAATCCAACTTCATCCGCTGGTATGTGCAGCATTTAATGCTGATTTCGATGGTGACCAGATGGCTGTCCATGTGCCGTTATCATTAGAAGCACAAGTTGAGACCAGGGTATTAATGTTATCAAGTAACAATATTTTATCGCCTTCGAATGGAAGCCCGATAATTGTGCCATCACAAGATATTGTTTTAGGAATTTACTATATGTCTAGAGAAAAACCTAATGCCTTGGGTGAAGGAATGATTTTCAGCGATGTTGAAGAAGTTCACAGAGCATATCAGCAAAAAATTGTTAGCTTACAGGCAAAGATAAGAGTAAGAATTGAAATAAAAGAAAGTGAAGATGATGATTTGCCTGCGGTTCCTAAAATTGTCTCTACTACTGTTGGAAGAGCAGTTTTAGCTGAAATACTTCCGAAAAATATACCATTTACATATATAAATAAAGATTTAGATAAGAGAGCTATATCTGCATTATTCGATGCTTCTTATCGATTAGCAGGTCTTAAAGCAACAGTATTACTAGCCGATCAAATTATGTATACAGGCTTTAAATATTCTACAATTTCAGGAGTATCAGTTGGAGTTGACGATATGGTGATACCTCAACAAAAAGAAAAAATGGTTGTTTCAGCTGAAAAAGAAGTTACTGATATTGAGAAGCAGTATAATTCTGGTCTTCTTACATCTGGCGAGAGATACAATAAGGTTGTGGACATATGGTCACATACAAATGACCAAGTTTCTCAGGCCATGATGAAAGAATTGGGAGTAGAGAAGTCAAAAGTAAAAGGTGGCGGAGCAATCGAGCATAAGTCATTCAATTCCATTTACATGATGGCAGATTCTGGAGCCAGGGGTTCAGCAGCACAAATTAGACAATTATCTGGAATGAGGGGTTTAATGGCTAAGCCTGACGGGTCAATTATAGAAACACCTATTACAGCAAACTTTAGAGAAGGATTAAATGTGATGCAATATTTCATCTCAACTCATGGGGCAAGAAAAGGGTTGGCTGATACTGCACTAAAGACTGCTAACTCTGGATATTTAACTAGAAGACTTGTTGATGTATCTCAGGATTTAGTTGTAGTAGAAGATGATTGCGGTACTGAGTCTGGTATTTTAATGAAACCACTTATTGAAGGTGGAGATATTGTAGAACCATTAAGAGAAAGAGTTTTAGGAAGAACATTACTAAAAGACTTACATGTTTCGGATTCTGATAAACTGATACTTTCGAAAGGTACGCTTATAGATGAGAAGAATGTAGTTCTACTTGAAAAAAACGCTGTTGATGAAGTCTGGGTTAGGTCAGCAATTACCTGTGATACTAGACATGGAATATGCGCCAAATGTTATGGAAGAGATTTAGCAAAAGGTAGAGAAGTCTCCGCTGGTGAAGCAGTGGGCGTTGTAGCAGCTCAATCTATTGGGGAACCTGGTACTCAGTTAACAATGAGAACATTCCATATTGGTGGAGCAGCATCAAGATCTGTAGCAGCTAACAGTATTGAGGTTAAATCGAAAGGTACAGCCAAATATCACAATCTTAGTGTAGTCGCTAATACAAAAAAACATAATGTTGTAGTTTCTAGGTCTGGAGAATTAGGAATATTAGATGATAGTGGAAGAGAAAAAGAAAGATATAAGATTCCATATGGTTCTGTCATTACTATTAATGATGGAGAAAAAGTAGAAATGGGTCAAACAACTGCTACCTGGGATCCATATACTACTCCAATTATTACAGAAACAGCTGGTATAGTTAAATTTATTGATTTTGTTGAAGGAGTAAGTACTGAAAAAATTACAGATGACTTAACAGGCATATCTTCAATACTTATTAAAGATCAAAATAGTGTCTCATTTGATAAAAATTTAAAGCCTATGGTCACATTAGTGGATAGCAAAGGAAAAGATTTGAATATAACTAATTCAAGCTTACCAGCACACTACATATTACCATCAAAATCTAATGTATCTTTATCGGACGGTATGACCGTTGGTATTGGAGATACAATAGCTAGAACACCAAGAGAAACATCAGGGACAAGAGATATAACAGGTGGTCTACCTAGGGTTGCTGATTTATTTGAAGCTAGGATTCCAAAAGATAAAGCTGAGCTTGCCGAGATGACTGGCATTGTCTCGTTTGGAAAAGAGACAAAAGGAAAAAGAAGGTTAGAGATAACTTATACTAATCAAGATGGCATTGAGGACAAACACGTTCAAATGATATCAAAAACTAAACTCTTAAATGTATTTGAGGGAGCTAAGGTTGAAAAAGGTGAAATTATCTCAGAGGGAGCATTAGATCCTCATGATATTTTGAGATACAGAGGGGTAACTGAGTTAGCAGAGCATATCGTGAAAGAAGTTCAAGATGTTTATCGCCTGCAAGGTGTGGCTATTAATGATAAACATATTGAAGTAATTCTTAGACAGATGTTGAAGAAAGTAGAGATAGAGTCAGTAGGTGATGCAGACTTAATAGTTGGAGAGCAAATGGAAAAATCATCTATGCTAGAAATTATAGATGAGCTTTCATCGTCAAACCCAAATGCTGTGCTACCAACTTATAGACCTATTTTACTTGGTATTACTAAAGCATCTCTTGTTAATAACTCGTTCATATCTGCTGCGTCATTCCAAGAGACCACCAGAGTCTTAACAGATGCTGCCGTAAATGGTAAAAAAGACTTCTTGAGAGGTCTTAAAGAGAATGTTGTGGTTGGTAGGTTAATACCATGCGGTACGAGTCTGTCTACCAAGAGAAATGAGACTAAACAAGACAAAACTGCTCTAATTGAAAAAGAGCTAGCTGAAGAAATGACAGCTTATACAGAAAATAAGAATACAGCTACTGATGAAGAAACACAGGTAGATCCTACTTAAATGATTATTTCATCAAACCATTAGCTAAAAAGCTAAGGTTTGGTGAGATGTTTGTTGCAATATCTGCTTGACAGCTATATGCTGTGCGAATAGAATTTTTGAATTAAATTAAGAAAATATTATGACTACAATTAATCAGCTTGTTAGAAAGCCTAGAAGGGATAAAGTGTATAAAACGGCTGTCCCTGCATTAGAAGCCTGTCCTCAAAGAAGAGGAGTATGTACTCGTGTTTACACAACAACACCAAAAAAACCAAATTCTGCATTAAGAAAGGTAGCCAGGGTCAAACTAACAAATGGTCAAGAAGTAACATCATATATAGGTGGTGAAGGTCATAACTTACAAGAACATTCTGTTGTGATTATACGTGGCGGAAGAGTTAAGGATTTACCAGGTGTTCGATATCATGTTGTAAGAGGAAGCTTGGATACTCAGGGAGTAGAAAAACGTAAGCAAGGAAGATCAAAATATGGAACGAAAAAGCCAAAAGCTTAGATAATAATTATGCCTAGAAAAAAGACTATATTTAAAAAACACTTAAAGCCGGATCCTATCTTCAATAGTACTGTAGTTTCAAGATTTACAAATATGATTATGTCTGACGGCAAAAAAAGAACAGCTGAAAAAATAATTTATGCAGCTCTAGAGATAATGGGTGAAAAGAATAAAGCAGATCCATTGTCAATGATGGAAAAAGCTTTGCAAAATGTTAGTCCATCAGTTGAGGTTAAATCTAGAAGAGTTGGTGGGTCAAACTATCAAGTACCAGTTGAAGTTAATCCAAGGCGTAAATTATCTTTAGCTATGAGATGGATTTTAGATGCTGCGCTCAAAAGAAACGATAAGGCAATGAAGAATAAACTTGCATCAGAATTATTAGATGCATGTGAAGGCAAAGGCTCAGCAGTCAAGAAAAGAGAAGATGTTCATAAAATGGCGGAAGCTAACAAAGCTTTTGCACATTACAGGTGGTAATCAATGGCTAGAAAAACTCCAATAGAAAATTATAGAAATATCGGAATCATGGCACATATTGATGCCGGAAAAACTACTACTACTGAAAGAATACTATATTACACTGGTGTGTCTCATAAGATTGGTGAAGTTCATGATGGTGCTGCTACCATGGATTGGATGGAGCAAGAACAAGAAAGAGGTATTACTATTACATCGGCTGCAACAACATGTTTTTGGAGAGGAAGCGCTGCCCAATACCCTGAGCACAGGGTTAATATTATTGATACCCCTGGCCACGTAGATTTTACAATTGAAGTTGAGAGATCACTCAGAGTTCTAGATGGTGCTGTTGCTGTATTTTGTGCAGTAGGTGGAGTTGAGCCGCAGTCTGAAACAGTTTGGAGACAAGCTAATAAATATCAGGTACCAAGAATGGTATTTGTAAATAAAATGGATAGAGCAGGAGCAGACTACTTTAGAGTTGTTGAGCAAATAAAAACAAGACTTGGGTCAACACCAATCACTTTACAAGTACCTATAGGGGCAGAGGACCAGTTCAAAGGTGTTGTAGATTTACTGACAATGAAGGCAATAATCTGGGAAGAAGAGAATATGGGTATGAAATTTGAAACCCTTGATATTCCTTCAGACTTAGTAGAAAAATCAAATGAATTAAGAGAGCAACTATTAGAGACTGCAGCAGAAGCAAGCGAAGAACTTATGGACGAGTATCTTACTAATGGTGATTTACCGATAGAGAAGATTATAGAAGGATTAAGGATAAGGACTTTAGCTAATGAAATAGTTTTAGCACAATGTGGTACTGCATTTAAAAATAAAGGTGTTCAGACTATGCTTGATAATGTTATTAATTACATGCCATCACCTGTTGACGTACCTGCGATTAAAGGAATATTAGATGATAAAGATGAAACCCCTGCTGAGAGAAAATCATCAGATGATGAGCCATTTTCATCACTTGCATTCAAGATAGCAACTGACCCATTTGTAGGTTCACTAACATTCTTTAGAGTATATTCAGGGGTCCTTAAAGCTGGAGATTCAGTTTATAATGCAACCACTATGAAAAAAGAGAGAATTGGTAGAATATTATTAATGCATGCAAATTCAAAAGAAGATGTTAAAGAAGTTAGGGCTGGGGATATAGCTGCTGCAGTAGGACTAAAAACGGTGACTACTGGACATACTTTATGTACACCAGACTCAGTTATAACTTTAGAAAGAATGGAGTTTCCTGAACCAGTTATATCTATTGCAGTAGAGCCTAAAACAAAAGCAGACCAGGAGAAAATGGGATTAGCTTTAAGTAAGCTAGCACAAGAAGATCCATCTTTTAAAGTTGCAACAGATCAAGAGTCAAATCAAACAATAATTTCTGGTATGGGTGAACTACATCTTGAAATAATTGTTGATAGAATGAAAAGAGAGTTTTCTGTTGAAGCAAATGTAGGAAAACCGCAAGTTGCTTATAGAGAAACAATCAGAAAACCAATTGAACAAGAAGCAAAATATATTAAACAGAGTGGCGGTAGAGGTCAGTATGGCCATGTTTGGTTGAAACTAGAGCCACAAGAATCAGGCACAGGTTTTGAGTTTGTAAATGCAATAGTAGGTGGAGCAATACCAAGAGAATTTATTAATCCTGTCGAAAAAGGAATTATAGAGCAAATGGAGAATGGGGTAATTGGAGGGTTTCCAGTTGTTGATGTTAAAGTTACTTTATATGATGGTTCTTTCCATGATGTTGATTCGAGTGAAGTAGCATTTAAAGTTGCAGGCTCACAAGCTTTCAAAGAAGGGGCTAAAAAAGCAAAACCAGTAATTCTAGAGCCAGTTATGTCTGTCGAGGCAGTAACCCCAAAAGATTATTTAGGAGACGTTACTGGGGATCTTAATAGACGAAGAGGTATTGTACTTGGAATGGAAGATACTGTTATGGGTAATATAGTAAAAGCAGAAGTACCTTTGTCAGAAATGTTTGGCTACTCAACATCACTAAGATCAATGTCTCAAGGAAGAGCAACCTATACAATGGAATTTACTAAATATGCTGAACTACCATCAAGCGTAGCTGAAGCTTTAATACAACAGGCATCATAATGGTCACTAAGAAAGATACAATAAAAGCGACAGCTAAACCTAAAGCAACTACAAAAAAGAGTACAGCTGTTAAAACTACAGCGGCAAAGCCCAAGGCAACTGCTAAGAAAGCTGTAACAGCAAAATCTAAGGCTACAGCAGCAAAACCTAAGGCTACAGCAGCAAAATCAAAGCCAGCTTCTAAAAAAACTGCTGAGACTAAACCCTCAAAAAAGAAAAATACTCAGACAATTAGAATAAGACTTAAAACATTTGATCATAAACTTATAGATTTATCAGCTAAAGAGATTGTGGAGACAGCAAAAAGAACAGGAGCGAGGGTATTAGGACCTATACCGTTACCAACTAGAAAAGAGAGATTCACCATATTGGTATCTCCGCATGTTGATAAAGATGCTCGTGATCAATATGAAATTAGAACACATAAGAGGTTAATGGATATTGTAGAGCCTACTGATAAAACGGTAGACGCTTTAATGAAATTGGATCTCGCTGCTGGTGTTGATGTAAAAATAGAATTAAATTAGCATTTTTCTTTAAAAATCATACATAAAACACTGAATATGTGGTAAGATTCAGCACATTTTACGTATAAAACAGTGAAAATAACTAACTTTATCATTTTGAGGATAATAAAATGAGTATGGGTATTATAGGCCAGAAGGCCGGAATGACTAGAATATTTGATAGCACAGGCATATCTGTTCCAGTTACTGCAATCAGTGTACCTCCTAGTCTAATTACACAAATCAAAACTATGGATAAAGATGGTTACAAAGCCGTTCAAGTATCTTATGGTCAGAAAAAAGAATCAAAGATAAATAAAGCAGTTCTTGGACATTATAAAAAAGCTGCAGTGACACCTGGAAGGGGGTTGATGGAATTTAGGCTCAATGATAAGGAGATGGAAGGATTAGAAGTTGGAAAATCTATAGACTTAAGTGTATTTAAAGTTGGAGAACATGTAGACATTACTGGAACAACACTCGGTAAAGGTTTTCAAGGTGGTGTGAAGCGTCACCATTTCAAAACACAGGATGCTACACACGGTAACTCATTATCACATAGAGCTCATGGCGCTACAGGTCAATGTCAGGATCCAGGACGCGTATTCAAAGGAAAAAAAATGGCAGGCCAATTAGGCAATGTTAGAAATACAATTCAAAATTTAGTTATAGTCAAAATACTATTAGAAGAAAACACAATATTAGTAAAAGGATCAATCCCTGGTCATGATGGGTCAGATGTAATTATTAAGCCAACTAGAAAAAAATATATTGCAAGAGAAATTCTTACAATTGAAGAAGCAAAGTCACCAGTTGAAGAAATAAAATCTGAAGAACCTAAAGAAGCAGTTAAAGAAAAAAAATCTTCTGAAAATATCAAAGCAGAAGAAAAGAGTGAAGAGTAAAGATCATGGCTGCGATAAATTTAAATAAAATATTTAATAAAGAATTTAATGAGTCACTTGTTCATCAAGTTGCAACTGATTATATGTCAAATCAACGTTCTGGAACAAAAGCACAGAAAAATAGATCTGCTGTAAGTGGTGGTGGAGCTAAACCAAGACCTCAAAAAGGTTCGGGTAGAGCAAGAGCTGGAACAACAAGAGGACCAATTTGGAGAAAGGGTGGCGTTACGTTTGCTGCATCTCCAAAAGACTATAATAAAAAGATTAATAAAAAAATGTATAAAAATGCTATGAATTGTATTTTTTCTGAATTGAATAGAAAAGAACGCTTATTTTGTGTAGAAGATTTTAATGTTACAGAACCAAAAACAAAAGCTTTTTTAGCAGAATTAGCTAAATTAAAAATTACAAATACTCTTCTAATTGTTCAAGAGGGAAAAATAAATGTCTTCTTGGCAGGAAGAAATCTTAAAAATGTTGAAATAGTAAGCCCACATGGAGTCAACCCATATAATTTAATGAGATATGATAATGTCGTGATAGATTCAGCAATACTTGAGAATATACAGGGAATGACATCATGAGCAATGAAAGATTAATGAATATAATTGTCTCTCCAAGAATTTCTGAAAAGGCAACAGCAAAAGCAGACTTAGAAAAACAACATGTATTTTCTGTACTAAAAGATGCTAATAAATTAGAAGTTAAAAAAGCAGTGGAAATGATGT
>Ga0233439_10006003_pt1 | contig 10989 bp, 14 predicted proteins | sample SI_123_September_6_FD_182713 | JGI IMG/M metagenome (GOLD analysis project Ga0233439, IMG submission 182713) | Seawater microbial communities from Saanich Inlet, British Columbia, Canada - SI_123_September2016_100_MG | ecosystem: Environmental > Aquatic > Marine > Inlet | place: Canada: British... | reverse complement strand
GAACTTATCAAAGAATCATATCAAAGATTATTCCCAAATAAAGAATTTTTGTACCAAACTACACTAGAATATAATAGAAGGCTCTCTCCTTTTAACGCCAATATTACCCTTCATAAAAACAAAATTAAAATAAATATGAATCTAGAGTGGAAAAGTATTGACGAAGAAATAAAAATAGGCTTAATTCAACACCTTCTCCTAAGAATTCTTAAAAAAAAAGCCAACACTACAAACATAGACATTTATACCAATTTTACAAAAAATATCCATATATTAACACCAAAAAATAAAATTGACCCCCACTTAGAACAATCATTTAATAGAGTAAATAACCAATTTTTTCAAAACGCCCTAGAAAAACCAAATTTAATTTGGGGGAAAAACTCCAAAAGAAAACTAGCATGTTACAACTTCCATAATGACACCATAAGTGTTTCAACAATTTTCAAAGAAAACGATACAACCGTTCTTGACTACATAATGTATCATGAAATGCTCCACAAACACCTCAAATTCAAACAAAACAACTCCCGACACGCCTATCATACAAAAGAATTTAAAGAAGCAGAAAGACTATATCCTCATTACAAAGAAATTGAAAAACAAATTAATACCATCATCAGATCAACCAAAATAAAAGAAGCTTTAAGCTTAAAAAAACAAAAAAACAACCTAATGCCTAAAAAAACAAAAAAACCATTTAATTTGCTTCGATTCTTCAAATAAATCTCTTAAAACAACAACAAAAACACCAAAACTCGTTTTATTTTCGATAACTTTAAAAATGAACCTCAATTTAAGCTTAAAATGGCAAAAAAGAGATTTATCTCGCATAATGCCATGGACAAGATTATGCGTGAGATTGGTGCTTTGAGGGTTAGCGACGATGCTAAAGAAGCTTTAGCAAAGGTCCTGGAAGAAAAAGCTCTTGAAATTTCAACAAATGCAAATAATCTAGCAGCACATGCTGGTAGAAAAACTATAACCAAAAAAGATATAGATCTTGCAACCAAATGAGGATTGATCATAGTGGACGAAAGAAAATTAATTAGCGTAGGAAGCTTAAAAAAAGGAGATACCGTTATCATTGATAATGCTCCATGTAAAATTACTGATACAACAACATCAAGACCAGGAAAACACGGTCATGCAAAAGTAAATATGATGGCAGTAGGCCTTCTTGATGGTAAAAAAAGACAACTAACCATGCCAGGTCATGATAAAATAGAAGCACCAATAATTGAAAAGAAAACAGGTCAAGTATTATCAATTTTAGGGAATAAAGCAAATATGATGGACATGGAAAGTTACGAAACATTCGATATCGATATTCCAGATGAATTTAAAGATTCAATTAAAGAGGGTTCTGAAGTTATGTATTGGACAATGGTTGGTGTTAGAGTAATGAAACAAGTTAAAAACAGTTAAAGGTAAAATAAAATGGCAAAATTCCAAGAAGCAATAAACAGAATCTTAAAAAACATTTTTGTATGCAGAAATTGTAAATCAAAAATCAGAGCACCAAGTTTAAAGATAAGTCAAGGTAAAATAAAGTGTCGAAAATGCGATTCTAAAAAACTAAGACCAAAAAGAAAAAAATAAATATTTTTTCTCATTTCTTTTTTTCAATTTTAAATTTTTTATTTAATGATACATATAATCAAAAAATTCTTTCAAAATAATTTAACAAAATCAAGCAATTATTCCTCAATCAAACCCCTAAAAAATCAAAATAATTAAAAAGGGCTAAGTTTTAATAATAAAGTGGCAATAGAAAATTTTATAACAAACTTACTAAGTTATCTAACTGTAGAAAACTTAACATCGCTAATAATTCGATTCAAATACATCATTTTATTTTATTTAGTTGTAGGAATCATTCTTTATACTTATAGAAAAAAAATAGAAACCCAACTAAAAGTAATTTTTCTAATAAGAATGAAATGGGGATTAAAATGGATGGACAAATATTCCAAAAAACATAGAGCCTGGGTTATTTTATTAGGATACATAGGATCAGGAATTGGATTTATTGGATTAATTGTCATATCATACGTCTTAGTAAAAAACTTAATTGTATTAATGATAAACCCAGCAACAAACCCGGGAGTATCTTTAGTACTTCCAGGAATAAACGTTCCAGGTCTAGGCATTTTACCATTCTGGCATTGGTTAATTGCAATATTTATAATCGCAGTAGTACATGAATTTTCACACGGAATTGTAGCAAGAGCTCATAACATAGAAGTAAAAAACACAGGAATAGTTTTCTTTGGACCAATTATCGGAGCCTTCGTAGAACCAAACGAAAAAAAGATGTCTAAAGAAAAAGACATAGTTCAATATTCAGTTCTAGCAGCAGGGGCATTTTCAAACATTCTTTTAGCTCTAGTAGCATTACTATTACTAACTTTTGTAACAGGACCACTTCAACAAACAATGGTAGAACCAACAGGATTTACTTTCGACGCATTCTTTGGTGAAGACAACTCATTTGAAAAACAAGGGATTGAACCAGGAACTCTAATAACAGGAATAGACGATAAACAAACTCTAAAATTCGAAGAATTCCAAAGAAAACTTCAATGTAAAGAACCAAACGAAACCATAAATGTTCTAACAAACCAAGATAACATTATGATAACACTTGGACAAAATCCAGACAATCCAAGTTTACCATTTTTAGGAATATCGCAAATTCATAACGAAATTCAAATCAAAGAAGAATATAACCAAGGAATTTACAAACCAATCTATTTTGTCTTAGATACATTAAACAAATTTTTCAGATGGTTATTCCTACTAAGTTTAGGAATTGGTCTATTCAACCTACTTCCACTACCAATCGTAGATGGAGGAAGAATGACCCAAACGTTCCTCAACACCTGGAAAGGCGAAAAACAAGGAAACAAATATTACAACAAAATAGGAATCTTCTTCCTATTCGTTTTAGTATTAAGTTTGGTTGGACCATATGTCATAAAAGTCTTTAATTTGTTATTTTAGAATATTAAATCTTTTTTTTTATTTTTTTTTATTATTAACTATTTACAAAAATTTAATTTTCTTCTAAGTCTAACAATTAAAAACCACAGATAAAAAAAGAAAAAAAACTTACTCTTTTGAAGCTAAAAACTTCTCAACTTCCATAGCAGCTTGACACCCAGACCCAGCAGCAGTTATAGCTTGCCTATATCTAGTATCTTGCACATCGCCAGCTCCAAACACACCCTTAATTTTAGTATGCATAAACCGATCAACCTTCAAATATCCATGCTCATCCAAATCCAACTTATCCTTAAAAATTTTAGTATTTGGAATATGACCAATAGCTAAAAAAATCCCCTTACAATCAATTGAAGTAATTTCACCAGTCTTCATATTCTTTAATTTAGCGCCACTAACAAACTTATCACCAACTACTTCATCAACTACACTATCATAAATAAAACTAATCTTCTCATTTGCCTTAGCCTTCTCCTGCATAATATGGGTAGCTCTAAGCTCATCTCTTCTATGAACAATAGTAACCTTAGAACAAAACCGAGTTAAAAACAAAGCTTCCTCCATAGCACTATCGCCGCCACCAATAACAATTACATCCTTATCCTTAAACAAAGCACCATCGCAAGTAGCACAAGTAGTAACGCCCCTACCTTTAAACTTCTCCTCACTTGGTATACCTAGCCATCTTGCACTAGCTCCAGTAGAAATAATTAAACTCTCACATGAAATTTTCTCTCCACTCATCAAATCCAATTCAAAACCACCCTCAATTTCTCTAAATGTTGTTGCAATATCAAGTTTAAATTTAGCTCCAAAACGTTCTGCTTGTTTTTTAGAATCCTCAACTAACTTCATACCACCAACACCATCAACAAACCCAGGAAAATTCTCAATTTCCGTAGTAAGAGTCAACTGACCACCATCCTGTTCTCCAGAAATAACTAAAGGCGCTAAATTCGCCCTTGCAGTATAAATTGCAGCAGTACAGCCACTTATACCAGTCCCTAAAATAATTACTTTTTCCATTTTTAAAGTACCCCTCAAAATAATAAATAAAAAATAGAACTAATAATATAAAAACATTTACATTCTAAAAGCCAGAAAACTATGTCCTTTAGGGCATAGATAAATGGTACCTAGTTAGAATGTTCCAAAAATCTTTGATTTTCGTTACCTGTTCAATAACCAATAACTCAAAGCCCTAACTCCAGCCCCGGTAGCTCCCTTCTGATTATATCCATGCGCCTTAGCAAAAAAAGCAGATCCAGCGATATCTAAATGTGCCCATCTCACCTTATCAACAAACTTTGATAAAAACACACCAGCAGTTATAGAACCAGCTCCACGACCTTCCTTAGAAATATTTTGCAAATCACTAATACTCCCATTCATATGATCGTGATAATCTTCATAAAAAGGAAGTTGCCAAACCCTATCACCAGATTTACTACCCGCCTCAATCAACTCTTGACATAACTCATCATCTTTCCCCATAACAGCAGTAGCAAAATAACCAAGAGCAACAACACACGCCCCAGTTAAAGTAGCAAGATCAATCATAATCTCAGGATTATATTTATCCTCAGTGTAAGCTAGTGCATCAGCCAAAATCAACCTACCTTCCGCATCAGTATTTAAAATTTCAATAGTTTTCCCATTATACGCCTTAACAACATCACCGGGTCTTTGAGCATTCGCACCAATCATATTCTCACAAGTAGGAACGATACCTAAAATGTTTTGTTTCAAACCCAAATGCGCAATAGACCTCATCGTACCAAGTACAGCACCAGCTCCACCCATATCACACTTCATATCTTCCATGTAACCAGTAGGTTTCAAATTATATCCACCACTATCAAAAGTAATCCCCTTACCAACAAAAGCCTTAAACTTCTCTGATTTAGCGCCGCCATGATACTCAATAATAATTAACTTAGGAGCCTCAACTGAACCACGAGCAACACCCAATAAAGCATTCATCCCTAATTTTTCCATCTCACTTTTATTAAGAACCTTAACCTTAATTTTAGCATGCTTTTTCTCCATAGCCTTAGCAGTTTTCTCTAAAAAAGTAGGAGTTACAATACCTGGATGATCATTAACTAAATCCTTAGTAAAATTAGAACTCTCACCAATAATTTTTCCAACTCTAACACCCTCAAGAAACTTAGAACTACTTTTTGAAAACAGCAAATCAACACTCTCAACTTTTATTTTGTGCCTCTCCTTATTCAAATACTTATCAAAACTATAATTAGATAATTCTAATGTCTCACCAAACGCTCTACCCAAATCCTCAGCATCAAATAAACCAGAAATCTTTTCACTCAAATCAGTTGAAAAATTATTTCGCTTCTCCCCTTTAGTAAAACTAACAACCTTACCAATAACTTTTCTAACCTTCTCTAAAGTCAAATCCTTCTTTTTACCAAGACCAACAAGTAAAATCTTAGAACATTTCATATCACTAACACAAGTACTATACAACTTACCAAACTTAGCTAAAAAGATCTTATCTTTAACAAGTCCTTTCAACTTATTATCTAAATCCTTACTAGAACTCTTCAAAACCTTCTCATCCTCAAAAAAAGTTAAAGCTAAAATATTACCATCATCATTTAATTTTTTTACAATTTTAACATTCATTTTCCTCAAATCCTCCCCTTATAAAATAATATATATTTCTATTTCCTCTTTAGTATAAAACTATCAAACCATAATCTTATTTAAATTTTAAGTATTTATCATAATAAAACAACATAAAAAATTACAAAACACTCAACAAAAAATAATCAAAAAAAATATTTTAACTCAAACTAAATTATTTTATTTATAGGTTATATCCAAATAAGGAACACCATCATACACAACATCAGATCTGCGACCAAGGTTTGGCACTCCATCATATTCATAAAAATCTCTACAACCACAATCTAATGTGCTCATTAAAAGAAAAGAATTTAATGCTTTAATAACTCTAGAAGGTAAACGTTCTGAATCATTATCTAATCCATCATTTCCCTTAGAAACATTCTCTGCCTCAATTTTATCACTCAATTCCATATCATCTTGTTCCATTTTTCTTCCCCCGCATTCTACTAACTACAAAAGGACATTAAATTCAAAAAAATCAATCATATCTCTCAAACTTAATATTCTTAATATCAACACCCTTAGAAACTAACAAATCCTTAACACTAAAAACCATATCCTTAAGACCACAAATATAAAAAGTCGTATCCTCGCAATCAGATGGCAAAACAGTAGTAACCCTACCTTGCTTTCCTCTAAACTCTTCTCGAGAAACCGCAATATCATAAGTAAAATTAGAAAACTCCTTTTGCATTTTATCTAACTCATCAAGTAAAATTAAATCCCTAACATACCTAACACCAAAAATCAAATGAAATTCCTTAGAACTCACACCCAAATTATCATTAAGCATCGAATAAAGTGGAGCAACACCAGTACCAGTACCAATCATACAAATCTTAGAATTACTATCCTCCTTATTAAACTTAAAATGACCAAATGGACCCTTACAATCAAACTCATCACCAACCTTAGCATTAGCAAAAATATCACTTGCATATCCACCATCAACAATTTTTATACACAAATCAAAACACCCTTCGCTCTTAGGATCAGAAAAGATAGAATACGATCTTGGCTTACGCTCGCCATCCTTCTCAATAAAAAGAGTAATAAATTGCCCACTCTCAAAAGTAAAACCATCAACACAGCCCATTTTAAGCAAAATAGTATCAGGAGTTAAATCCTCTCTTCCAACAACCTTAGTTTTAAACGAAAATATCTTCATACAAAAAAACACCAAACCACACTTTAAAAATGTTACGCATTACCATAACTCAATTATAACAACAAAAAGATAGAATCTAAAAAATTCAATTAAAATCATCAGGACCAATATTACCTAAAGCAGTTCTTACAACACGTCTAATATACTCAGGAGAATATACAACATCATCTTTCACAAATCCATTTACTAATTCAACTCTTGTTTCCAAATGAGCAGCATAGGCAGGATTTTCCAATAATTTTTCAAGAGCTTGCATTCTTGCAGGATATGTTTCATTATCTGATTTCTTTTTTTGATACCATTGACTAGCAATTGCATATACAACTCCAACTGCACCTGCACAATAAACTACTGTTTCAATAATATCTGCTATTTGTTGATCCATAAATTAAAAAATCAACATTATCTTTATAAATCTTTCGGATGATACTACTCGAAAGTCAAAAATAACCTCATTTTAGTTCTAAACCCAAAATCAATCAAAATTCATTTCAAAGCCAACTTAGCCCTATTCTGCTTCCCCTTAACAATATTGATATTATTTTTAGCAATCTTATGAACATCAAAAAACTTCTCAACCCTCTTAAGATTTCTAAAATTAGCCTTAGGCCCTAAAGAATAAAAAATCTTCTCCACCTTTTGCCCCCAAGAAAAATCCCCACTATCCTCAACAATCCTATTAACTTCAATCTCACCAGTAGAAACGCCCTTCCTCAAATGATAATAAATACTTCTTTGAGTAACCTGAACAAATATCTGATTATACATCTTAGAGATCTGATATCCATAACCGCTACCCAAAAAACCAATAATCTCAACCATATTATCACGAATTTTACTCTTAACTGGCCTTCCTCTCATCAAAACTTTCTTCATAACAAATCAACAACAACTAAACTTTATATTATTTTTGCAAATAATTATATATACTCACAAATATATTTCAATAAAATGGCAAGACCAGTACTATCAAAAGCAAAACAAAAAGAAATAGCAAAACAAAGAATCATTAATCTATTCGAGCAAGCCCAACTTAGATTCAAAACAAACCCTTCCCTATCAAACAGATACATAACCCTAGCAAGAAAACTAGCAATGAAGGTAAAAATAAGAATTCCTCAAGAACTAAAACGAAGATTCTGCAAACACTGCTACAAATACTTACAACCAGGAGCAAACGCAAGAATAAGAACCAGAGAAGGCAAAGTAATCATATCCTGCCTAGAATGCAAAAAATTCACTCGAATCCCAATTAAAAACAAACAACCAAAAAAAAACTAATCAATCTTCTTAGAACCAAAAACAAAAACTTCATCTTGAATCATAGACCAACTAACTTCTTGTGAGTTTCCAAGTAAATTACTAACCTTCTCACTAACTCTAGAAATCTCCTTTAAATTCGAATCATTTACTTTCTGTCTTTTTTGATTAAAATCCTCAACTCTAACCCTACCATCATCAACAACCTTATCAATTTGACACCCAATATTTCTAGTCAAAATTTCACGACTTTTCTTATCTAAAATATAAGAATCACAAAAACTATTATGTCCATACCCACCCTTAACAATCACAAAATTATTAACAGCGCATTTACCCGCAGTATCAGCCTTAACCATTTTCTGAACAATCACAGGAAGACTAGAATCTTGATTAGCTCCATTTTTAATAGAACTATAAGAAAATAAAGATGCCCAACAAGCAAGAATACCAGCAACTACATCTCCTTTAATATTTAAAAATTTAACACCATTCCCACTATTTTCTAAATCAACACTACTACCTCGAATAGCCACAAAATCATGCATAGAACTAACAATCTCGCTAGCTTTTTTAACATTCGTTCCAAGTAATTCATAATTGTCACGAATTTCAGTTACCATATCTAAAGGCATTGGAGTTGTAACAATCATATTTTGAACAGTAATAGCTGCAAAATCACAACTAGTCTGATCAATAACATTCTTAATTTTCTCCTTAAGTCCAGTTTGTTCTAAATACTTTTGAAAAAAACTAGAACTAATAACAAAACCATCCGGTACATTAATTAAATTCTTCTTAAGAAAAGCAAGCTTAACAGCTTTCAAACCAACCTCGTTCTTGATTTGTTCGTCAATATCTTTAAACCAAATAACATCCATCAAAAACAAAAGATTTAATCAAATATTTAAAACTTTACATTAATAAAAAGAAAAAAAAGAAATCAATTAAATTAAATTCATTAAAATGAATTAATCCTCATCATCTAAATCCCCACCAAAATCATCAGTTTCCTCAAAATCTTCACTATATTCTGGCTCCTTATTATAAAGTTCATCTTTACTAATAGTCTCAAACTTCCTTTTCCTAGGACTACCACTACTTGGTCTTCTCTCAGGTTTTTCAAGTTGCTCAACTACCTTAGCAAATCCCACCTTAGCAAGAACTTTTGTAATTTCAACTTTTACGTAATCTCCCTTCTTAACGCCGGGTACAAATAAGACAAATCCCTTAATTTTAGCAATCCCATCGCCCTTCTCTCCAACTGAATTTATCCAAACATCATGTTTCTCACCAAATTTTACAGGTGCTTCATTTTCACTCATTATATAATCCTCCAATAGATTTTAAGCTCATAAAGGCACATTACTATAAAAACCTTGCTTCTAAAAGCATCAAAACAACCAAAATCAGAAAAAAAAGAAAAAACAAATAACCTTAACTTACATCACGCAGGCCCTGTTCCTGAACTTCAAAACAACACTCCCCATCAGGTAAATTCGGCGCATCAATTAACTTAGCAACTCTAGTTCCCTTCTTTCCCTTTCTAAGATAAACCCTAAAAGTTGAAGCATGGGCAACAATATGCCCTCCAATTGAAGTTGTCGGATCGCCAAAAAACTGATCAGGCTTAGACATAACTTGATTAGTTAAATACACACAGATATTATGAGTTCCAGCAATCTTAGCAAGTGTATGCATATGTCTATTCAACTTTTGTTGCCTCACAGCAAGCGTTCCACGCCCAATAAATTCAGCCCTAAAATGAGAAGTTAAAGAATCAACAACAACCAATTTAACTTTCTTACCCTGCTCGGTAATTAAACCATCAACCTTCTCAGCAAGAAGCATCTGGTGATCAGAGTTATACGCTCTAGCAACCATAATTCTAGCAAGTGCCTCATCTTCATCTAAATCAATTCCTCTAGCAAGTTGTTTAATTCTCTCAGGTCTAAAAGTATTTTCGGTATCAATATAAACAACAGTAGATTCAGGATCACTTTTTAACATATTTACCGCAAGTAAATGACCAATTTGAGTTTTCCCAGAACCAAACTCACCAAAACACTCAGTAATAGCACCAGTTTCAAATCCACCACCCATCAAAACATTAAAAACTTCTGACCCAGTAGAAATCTTATATACCAATTCACGCTTTTTCAAAACATCAATTCCGCTCTCAAAACCCATCTTCATACTATCACGAGCAGCATTCACCATTTTTCTAGCAACCGACTCACTAACTCCAGTAGCTTCACACAATTCACCTAAAGTTGCAACTGCAACAGACATCAAATCTCTATAACCAGCCCCTTGCAATTTTTCAGCCGTAGCTGCGCCAACCCCTGGCAAATCTTGAATAGTTAATTTTTCCATTTGTAATTCTCCTGACATTTTATATTTTACCTCTATTTAATTATTAGTGTATTTCATACCACTCTTAAAACCCAATTCCAAATCCTGTACATTTAGAACTAAATATTCATACGCCTTTTCAAGAACCAATTTTGCTTTTGGCAAATCATTAACTCTTAAATAATTTGTAGATTGCCAATTATTATCTTTATCTAAATAACATCGCTCAATAGAAATAGTTCTATATTCCTTCTCTTCACCATTCTTAACAATTTTGTTAAGCCATATAGTAGCGCTCAAAGCACCTGCTTTAAACTTCTTTTCAGGATAATTAACTTCCCGAACATCTTCAATAACTACACTCTCTTGTTTTAATACATTTTTTGTTTTCATTTTTTTATTACCTCTTGCTTTCGCTTTTTATTTCACCTTGTCAAACACGACAAGTGAGGATTACCAGTTGCCCTTGGCTCAATAACCTTAAGAACTAGTCCCTATATAAACTCTAGGCGCACTTGACCAGTGACCAGTGGGTATTAAAAAAC
>Ga0233439_10006002_pt1 | contig 10994 bp, 10 predicted proteins | sample SI_123_September_6_FD_182713 | JGI IMG/M metagenome (GOLD analysis project Ga0233439, IMG submission 182713) | Seawater microbial communities from Saanich Inlet, British Columbia, Canada - SI_123_September2016_100_MG | ecosystem: Environmental > Aquatic > Marine > Inlet | place: Canada: British... | reverse complement strand
TAAACCCAGTAAGACGTCATCCATATAACGAATCATTAAATATAATTAGACAAGCATTCTTAGAAATGGGATTTTCCGAAATGAAAGGCCCATGGGTAGAAACATCCTTTTGGGGAATGGATTCCATGTGGATAGCTCAAGATCATCCCATGAGAGAAGCCCAAGACACATTTTACCTTGACACATATGGTGATCTCCCAAACAAAGAACTAACAAACAAAGTAAAAGCAGCTCATGAAAACGGCTATAACACAGGATCAACAGGCCATACAAAAGAATGGGATCCTAAAGAAGCAAGTAAATTAATTTTAAGACAACACTCAACATCAACTACATTTAGATATTTTTATGAAAAAAAATTAAACCATGACTGCAAATATTTCTACATAGCAGACAACTTTAGAAACGAAGCAATTGACGCAACTCACCTACCAGAATTTGGCCAAGCAGAAGGATTCATCATGGCAGATAACCTAACACTAGCAAACTTAATGGGTTTTGTAAAAGAATTCTACAAAAAATTAGGAATAACTAAAATAAAATTCAAACCAACATTCAACCCATATACAGAACCAAGTATGGAAGCACACTACTATAATGAAAAATTAGGCAAATGGTACGCCCTAATCAACTCAGGGATATTTCGTCCAGAAGCACTAGCACCATTTGGAATAACAAAATCAGTTATAGCCTGGGGAATGGGATCATCAAGAATTGCAGCTCTACTAAGCGGTAAAACAAAATTAAAAGAAATCTTTGGTCCAGAAGTAGACATTGACTGGATAAGAAACCACAAAAGAATAAAAATAGACGTTCCACAAGAAAACAAGGACTAAACACATAACAAAAATGGTAATCGTTGACACAAGTTTCAAATTAATACAAGAACTAGTAAAAGAAAAAATCTCAATAGAAGATCTAGAAAACACTCTAGCTGACATGGGATTTGAACTAGACGAAGTAGAAGGCGATAACATCAAAATAGAAATCACAGCCGAAAGAACAGATTTAGTAACACCCCAAGGCCTAGCAAGAGCAATAAGAAGCTACAAAGAAATCACTAAAGGCTACCAAGAAATAAAAACAATCCCTTCAAAATACGAACACATAATAGACAAAAGTGTAAAAAACATAAGACCTTACACAAAATCATTTGTAGTAAAAAATATCCAATTAAACGAACAAACCATTAAAACACTAATAAATACACAAGAAAAAATTCATGCAACCTTTGGAAGAAAAAGAAAAAAAGTAGCAATAGGAGTATACGATCTAGAGAAAATCAAATTTCCAATAACATACAAAGCACTAGACCCAAAAGCAATCAAATTCATACCATTAGACGAAACCAAAGAAATGAATGCAATCCAAATCATAGAAAACCATCCAAAAGGAAAAACATATGCCCACCTCCTAAAAAACCAATCCAAATATCCAATCCACATAGACGCAAACAATCAAATTCTATCCATGCCTCCAATAATCAACTCCAACAATTTAGGAAAAATAACAACACAAACAAAAAATCTTTTCGTAGAAACAACAGGAACAGACGAAGAAGCATTAGATAACATCATGAACATCCTAGCAACCATGTTCTACGACCTTAAAGGAGAAATCCATCAAGTAAAAATAACAAATCAAGAAACAAATCAATCTTCAACTTGCCCATCACTAAAATCATCAACAAGAACAATCAAAGCAGACTACGTAAACAAAGTAATAGGAATAAATATAGACACAAAACAAACAATTGAACTAATTCCAAAAATGGGATTTAACGTTTTAGAAACAAACAAAGACGAAATCATAGTAGAAATCCCATCAATTAGAACAGACATTTGGCATGAAATAGATATAGCCGATGACATAGCAAGAGCTTACGGCTACAATAATATAATACCAACTCTTCCAAACATCTCAACAATCGGAAAAATGTTACCAATAAATATTCTAATTGAAAATTTAGCAAACTTCATAGTTGGACTAAATTACTTAGAACTAAAAACATTCTCCTTAACAAATAATTTCGACCAATTCAATAAAATGAACTCAACCCCACAACCCCACATCAAACTAGGAAAAAACACTCAAGATTCAAATTTAAACATGATAAGATGTTGGCTAATTCCATCACTAATGCAAGCTTTAGTAGCAAACAGATCAAAACAATACCCACAAAAAGTTTTCGAAATAGGAACAGTAATAATTCCAGATGAAACCAAAGACGTAAAAGCAAAAAATCAAGAAAACCTAGTATGTATTGACGTAAGTGAAGAGAGTGACTTTACAAAAATAAAACAAACTCTTGATGCAATATTAACATTTCTAGATATAGAATACCAAACCATTGAAATCGACCACAAATCATTTATGCCTGGAAGATGTGCTAAAATTGTCGTAAACAAAACAGAAATTGGCTTTTTAGGAGAACTCGACCCTCAAGTACTAACAAACCATGGCCTAATTATGCCAGCATCAGCTCTTGAAATAAACCTCGATCTTTTGAGTGATTTGATCTAAGCTTCCTTCTCTCTCTAACTTTCTATAAACTTTAGAATTAGGCAAATTAGCTTCTCTCCACCATTTAGAAATAGTTCTTCTAGGCCTTCCAATCTCCTTAGAACACAAAACAGCATTTCCCTTAAAACGCTCATAAAAAGCAATAATCCAATCCTTATCAGTTGCAATATATCCTCTAAATTCAGGTATCGCTAAATCAATTTGCCCATACCTAATTAAAGCCCTACATAAATTAGGATCCTCCTCCCTCAGTTGCCTCCTAGACATTTTTCTACTACCATACATCTCTTTATAATACACAAATGGATTCCCATCATAATTATTTTTTCTAGTCTCCTCGTGAAGGCTTCTTTCTCTCCAATATCTTAAAATAGTTCTTTGAGAAACACCAGTTTCTTTTGAAGCAACAGCGGCACTTGAAGTCCTCTTAGCAACACCAATAATTAAACTCCTTCCATAATTTCCATATCCATAACCATTTTTAAACCCAAACTTTTCCCTAAGACACATCTCACCAATTTTTTTTTTTACTTGATATAAATCGAGATTTAATTTTCTAGCAGCATCATAAATTTCAGATAATTTTTTTGGTTCTTGAAAATAAGAATCATAGCTCTTGCCTGCAACAAAATCACTAAAACCAGCTTTTCTCCAATGATTTGCAACATCATAAAATTTAGCACAATCAGAGATAGAATCATTTAAATCACCGCGATTTGAAAAATATGACAACAATATTTTTATTCTTTCTTCTTGAGTAAATTTAAATTTTTTTGCAATAACTTTTCTAAGTAAATTTTTTTTTAAAAGAGAATAATACAAAGAAGGGTCAATATTCATCAACATATTTCTAGAATTAATTTTTCTATCATATGAACTTCTAAATGTAGCAACAGGATCACTCAAATCTCTCCTCATTCCATTTCTAATCAAATGAATTTGCCTATATCTTACTAAAGAATCATATAAAGATTTATCTTTTTTCTTCAAATCACAAACTCTAACTTCAGAATGATGTCGATTATAATAATCAATAGGATTTTTATTAAAATTTCTTCTTTGCTTAATTACTACTTTATCTTTATCAAAATTAACATCTACAATATTTGTAGGAACAACAATTTCTCTTGATTTCTCTAAATAATTTACAATCATTTCTAAACGATTAACAATATTTTGAGAATCCACTTCATTAAAAACTAAATCAAAAATTTCATGAGACAAATCTTTTTCAACTAATTTTTCAACTAATCCATTTAATCTATCATTTCCCCTAACTAAATCAAACAAATAATCTAAACCATCTTTTAATTCATAATCAAAAGAATCGTCCACACACCCAACTAACTCATCAAGTAATCTAGAATTATCTCCTAAAACGCCATGACCAAACCTCTTAGCCTTAAATGTTATCGCATCACTTGCATCCATAGAATAAAATAACTTAATAGCTCCTTCCAAATTATCATTAGCAACACTTCGAACCTTACCCTTCTGCCTCTCACTCAAATCAGAACACTCTAAAAGCCACTCTAAAGCACCATCTTCTTTAGACAAATCAGAAACAGCCAAATCGATAGCTACCATAAAAAAAACAACTCAACTTAGTTTATAAGAATATATATAATAAAAAAGATAATAAAAAAAATAAAGATTTATTCAGACTTAACTTCAGACTTAGCTTCTTCCTTAACAACAGGCTTCTCTTCAATTTTAACTTCTGCCTTCTTCTCAACCTTAGCTTCAACTTTTTTCTCAGTCTTAACTTCGGCCTTCTTCTCTACTTTAGCTTCAGCTTTCTTTTCAGATTTAGCTTCCTTTTTTTCAGTCTTTTTATCTACTTTAGCAGTTTTCTTAGAAGCTTTCTTGTTAACTTTTTGCTTCTTAATTCTAGGTTTACTCACTCTAGATTTCTTATCAACTAATTCGATTCCAATTGTCTTAAAAGCAGCCTTAACATCTTCTCGCGATCCACCTTTAACATCAAGAGTTTGATCAAGTGGTTCTAAGTGAGAAACATTAACCTTTCTTCTTCTAGTTTGACCATCAACAACAACAAAAGCATTATCAACTTCTTCAACAACTACGCATTTTAAACCAGCATCTCTTCCAGCTATCTTAACGCAAATTCTTCCTTTATTAAAGATACTCATTGTGATACCTCCCTAACTTCTTCCTTAAGAACTGCTCTCATACACTTCGAACATAATACTCCACCAAAAGGTCTCTCTGGTCTTCTTTGAGTCTTAGGTAACTTTCCTAATACTGCAGGTCGCTCCCTTGGAACTCCAGATAATTGTTTTTTACAACTTCCACAAACAGCTTTTGAAGGCTTTCTTTCACGAAATTGAACTTTAGTTTTCCCGCCCGGGGCTTTTACAAAAATTTTTCTATATCTTCCTGATTTATGTTTACCAGCTGGCATTTTTTTATCTCTCCATTTAATTTTAGTACAACACAAGAATAAAAGCAATAAACGCTCTCGATCAATAGTTGCCACAAAGATCTATCCTAAAGGATATATACATATTACATGTAATATTAAGCTAAAACAAGAATCCCTTTATAAAGATTTCCAACAAAATTTTTCAAAATCAAACATAATTAAAAATAATAAAAAACATACCTAATGAACTTTCATTATCTTTCTAATACCAATACTAAAAGCAAATGATAATAAGATATAAACCATAAGCCATCCAGGCCTATATGAACCAATTGAAAATCCACCCAAAGGTTTTAAATCCTTATACTTAACTTCAATTTTTTGAATATTATCTAATTCATTATCACTAACAAAAACAGGGTCTTTAAAATCAAAATCCTTAGAGACACTAACACTCTTAATCTTCTCTTCGCCATCAGCAACAAAAGTTAAATCATGCTCACCTTCTTCAGCTTTTAAAACCCACAAATTACCTTCCTCTAAACCAGATAAAGCCTTTTGCGAATTATCACCAACAATAGTAACACCATCACCAACATTTAAAATCAAATCGCCATCATAAGTTGGAGCAATATTAACCTCTACAGCAAACTTCTCACCTGGAAAAATAGGTTCATAAGCTAAATGAGCACTCATCCAACCAAATATAAGTAAAATAGGAAGCATTGTATACAAAGTAGGTTTTAAAGACAATTTCATATATTGGCCATTAACAGACATAGCCTCTTTTTGAACCTTCATCATCTCAGTAGGATTATCCTTAAGCTCCTTCATTCTACCAGAAAAAGCCTTCTGTTTACCCTTAAGCTCCTTCATCAGCTCTTGATTAGTAGTATATTTGTAAACCACAGTAATAATCAAAGAAATCAAAAACGCTAAAACTACAATTCCCCAAATAGGGCTAGAATTAACTAAAGGTAACAATAACGGATTGAATACTGGATCTAAAATTGCCATATCCTATGAAACTTACCTCTACTTTAAAAAGATTGTGTAAAAAAAGAAAAAATAAAATTATTTATACTCATGAAATCTATCAACTAAGCCGCCTCTTTCAACAATATTAGTTCGACCATCAATAACATCTTGAATTCTCTGCTCATTAATTTCACCAAAAGTACTCGATCTGTGAGTTCCCATTTTAGTCAAAATGTTAGGCCTATACAAATTAGGTGAAAAAGCACAACCTTGAGCATAATTACCCCACAAATCTTGAGCTTGACTAGCAGAACTCACACAATTAGGAGGTGCAATAATTCCAATAGTATCGAACAAATCATTTGTATTTCTAATAGACCTTCCAAAAATTTGCCTAGAAACAGATTTTAAATCACCCAAAGTTTCAACTGCATTAGTATCAACATACTCATCTGCAATTCCAGCCATTCCATGCGCAAATTCATGAGAAACAACACTAGCATCTCTTTTAGAAATACTTCTTCCAACAGAAACAACACAAGGAGTCTCAGCAATACATAAAGATCTAAATCCTTTTCTAGAAAGAGCAATTACATAATCCACCTTCTCAACTCTATCTCCAAAATTATTCTTAACTCTTTTAGCAGCACAATTAGCCAAACCAATAGAAACAGCTTTAGCAGCAGCATTATTATTTCCTATTAAATTAGTACCAATACTAGCTCTAGCCGCATAAATATTAAACTTATCTCTATTACTCTTAAAAGGCTCAACAGAAAACAAACCATCATAATTACTATTATCATTATAATCAATTAATTTTCTAACATCACTTTTTAACAAAGACCCTTTATTATATCCTGAATCAATATCTCCAATAAACAAGATATTATGTCTTGCATTCAAATTTTCTTTAACTCTAATTGGAGTTTTGATTCTTACTAAATCACAAGCATCAACATCCTGAGCAACTTCAACTACATCTTCAGCAGTACCCTGTGCTTCTCTAGCAGCAGCTTGAGCAGTTCGACTAGCTTCATTAGCAGCTCTTTGAGCTGCACGCCTAGCATCTCTAGCACTAGGCATTCTAAAACCTTGACCAACTAAATTAATATTCTCATCAACAGTAACCTCACCTTCTGAAGACTCAACCTCATTAACCAGATCTTGTGCAAACGAAGAAGTATCTACATCAATTTCTCCTTCAAAGGAATCATCAATATCATCTTCAAAGAAAGGATCAAATTTTGGATAAACCAAAATTGCAATAACAACAATAAATACAACTAAAAAAGCAGCAACTAAATGATGATGCGTTTTACTAAGCTTACTTTTTTTAAGACTAGTTTTATAACTCTTTTTTTTAACCATGATATCACCTACTAAATAATAAAAATTATTATTTCAAAATTAGTAAAGAAAAACCATATATAAAAGTATTTAAAAATAAATTATAAAAAAACAAATCATTCCATCATTTTTCTCATAGCCGGATGCATATCCATCATATGATCTTTAGCAATTTCTTCATATAATTTATACACAATCATAACCGCAAGTAAAATACCAGTTCCATTAGATAAAGTCCCAGTCAAATCAGCAACAGCTGCAAGTAAACCAACAGCAGCCCCACCAACAATAGTTAACGGCCAAATGTACCTATTAAGAACCTTTTCTAAAACTCTCTCATCACGTCTAAATCCAGGCATTTGTAATCCTGAACCCATAATTTTATGAGCTTGACTCTTAGCATCCATTCCAGCAGTTTGCATCCAAAAGATACTAAAAATTGTTGAACCAATAATAAATACAATAATGTAAATAAAAGCTTGACCAATTTGAGTTAAAGTAAAACTCCCTTGAATCAAAGATTGTAACAAATTAGGAGGACTTAACCAAAAAACAAATCCAGATACTGGACTTTGCCCTGAAAAAGTACCCAATATTGGCCATCCCCAATTTTCAAGTAATCTAGCAAATAATTGGATATTAGCCATTAAAGCAGCAACTAAAATAACAGGAATGTTTGAAGTATAAAAGAAATTTAAAGGCCATCTCATACCATATCCTCTAACCTTTCCAAAAGATAACGGTATTTCAATTTTAAGAGATTGTCCATATACGCAAATAGCAAATACAGCAATAGTAGCAACAACAGCGCCAGCTTGAAGAGCAGCAGTGGTAACATCACCAAAAGATAACGCCTGAAAAAAAGCAGGAATTGCACCAGCCGCAATATCTGGATTAGTTGGTGAAGGTAAAAAGTTTAAAGCTCTAATAAAAATTTGTTGAGAAACTCCCGCAGCAATAAATAAACTAACTCCTGAACCAAAACCCCACTTAGTAATCACTTCATCCATAAATAAAATCAAAATCCCACCAATGGTTAACTGAACTATTAACAAAAATTGTAATTGTGAATAAAGGGCTGTACCTATAAGTGAATTTGAAGGTGCTAAACCACCCATTAAAACATAAATACACGCTTCAAAAACTACAAAAAAGATAGCCATTAACTTTTGTAAACCTTGGAACTTTTTTCTTCCTTCAAGAGTTGCAGTATCTATATTCATGATACCAGTTCCAGAAAGTAACTGTAATACGATCGAAGCAGTAACAATAGGACCAATTCCTAAACTAATAATACTTCCAAAAGAAGCTCCTAAAATAATAGATAAAAATTCAAACTGTTGTAAAGCATTCTCTCCCAATCCAAATAACGGAACAAGACCCATAACATAAAAAATCAATAAAATAATTAAAGTCCACTTAAGTTTTGCTTTGAATGGTAATCTCTTTTGACGCGGTCCTTTTACCTCAGGTAAATTAGAAGTTATAGTATTAAAGATTCCCATTTTTTTTTATAATTGTTAAACGTTTATAAGACTTTTCAAAAAAACAAACTAAAATTAAGCAGCAATAATCTCGCCGCCAACTTCAGTAACTTTTTGAGCTGCTTTAGCAGTATGCTTAGTAACAGTAATTTTTAATTTAACTTCAGTCATACCATTTCCAAGTAATTTAGCATAACCTAAATCCTTCAAATCAATAACATAAACATCAGCTTCTTTTACTGCTTTTTTACTAGCAACTAACTCATCAACTTTTTTAAGAGTAAAATAACTTAAATTAAGAGCAGCTTCTACTTTTGGAGTTCTTCTTGGAACAAAACCTGTTCTACCTAGTACTTTTCCTTGCCTTTTATGTCCAGCTCTTTTACCTGAACCAGCATTTCCTCGACCACCACGTGAACCAGCACCTCGTCTTTTCTTACGATGACCGCCACCATGAGTTGTGTCTCCTCTGTACTTGTTAACTTTTTTTGTTCTTCTAACTACCATTATAACATCCTCTCAATAAGATCGTTAATTTTATCCGCTCTATTTCCTAAAGCTCCACCTTTAGTAAAAGGCATTTTAATTCCTTTTCTACCAAATCCTTTTCTTGGTGGATTTAATCTAAAATATAATTTATATTTTTTACCATCAAATTCTAAAAATTTAAAAGTATATTTTTTCTTTGAATCTTGCTCTCTTGATAAAAATTCTTCTCCCCTCTGAGCAACTAATTTTGAATAAGTCTCATCGCTAATCTCTCCCCAAGTAATATAATCTTTAGCTTTTTTGATCATACCTCTATTAACTGGAGTATCTTCTATAACAACACAATGATTTTTTCTTTTCAAACGAAGCATAGCTAGAGTATCTTTAACTTCAGTTTTTACATTTACAAGTCCTCTTACAAGAACAATCGCAATTTTTGAATTTGTCATTATACTACTTAAGCCTCCGTTTTAATTTTCCCTTCAACAATTCCTAATTTAGCAATGTCTTCAGGTTTAATTTTTATTTCTGATAACTTTTTCAAAGCATCAATTAAAGCATAAATCATGTTTAATTTTGTTTTAGTTTGACCCTGAGTTTTACTCCAAACATCAGTAATACCAGCCATTTCTAAAATTTTAGCACATTCCTTCTCAACACAAAGACCATTACCAGGAGGAGCAGGCATTAAAGTAATCTTAACACTACCACATTTTCCTTCAACAGCAAATGGGATTGAATTAGGTCCTCTTGAATCAGTAGCCCAACTGCCACATCCTCTTCTAATTCTCATTAAATTTAATCTAGCTTTTCTCTTAGACTTATCTCTTGCAGGAACAGTCTCTTTACTCTTACCAACTGCAACACCAACAAATCCATCTTTGTTTCCAACTACAGCGCAAGTCATAAATTTGATCTTATTACCTTCTTTAGTTTTCTTTTGAGTTTGTCTAAAAATTCTTCTCTGACCACCACCAAATTTACCTTTAGCTTGACCAATTAATAGAAGTTCTTCCTTAATATCAGGAACTAAAGTGTCAATAATTTCGCTCTCCATAACACTAAGACCCATATCAAATAATTGATCGATACTTGTTATTTTACCTTCCTTAACCATTTTTCCAACAGCTGTGATAGGTGTCCACTTAGCTAATTTAGATTCAGCACTCTCCTCAGGTCTACTAGGTCTTCGATTACCTTGATTCCTACTATTTGATTTTCTATTACCAGACATTTTACCACCAGGTTTATTATTGTCTGACATTTTATTATTTGATTTTTTATTATCGGCCATTTTATGCACTTTCTATTTTTTGTTTTATTTCATTAAACTTAGCACTAATACCTTGCGGTTGCACTTTGTTTTTTAAATACTTTGAAAATTGCTTATTTAAAGCAACATCATTTGATTTTAATGAATCTGCGTAACTTTCAATATGTTTCCCTTCAATTCTATCTTGACTTGGAAAAATATCATCTGATTTATTTGGGATTTGAACCCCAGCATCCATAACTCCTTTCAAAAAAGCATAAACTCTTCCTTTTCTAAGAGGCGATTTAAATCCAGTGTCTAAAATAGCTTCTTTAATTCCCTTACTTACTGCCTTTTTACCTAAATCAAGACCAGCTAAATATGATGCAGGTATGTTTTTACATGAATAATCCCAACCTAATTTTTTTAAATTTAATGAATTATTTGAAACAATTACTTTATCTCCCTTAGGTTCAAATGAAACCACCTGACCAATTATTTGAGTTTGAGTAAATCTAACAACAACTCTATT
>Ga0233439_10005995_pt1 | contig 11000 bp, 12 predicted proteins | sample SI_123_September_6_FD_182713 | JGI IMG/M metagenome (GOLD analysis project Ga0233439, IMG submission 182713) | Seawater microbial communities from Saanich Inlet, British Columbia, Canada - SI_123_September2016_100_MG | ecosystem: Environmental > Aquatic > Marine > Inlet | place: Canada: British... | reverse complement strand
CCAACCTTGAGATTCGTCTCGCCCTTCGGCAGTTCTAAAATTTCACCAGCAATCTCGTGACCCGAAGCCATCTCCTGAGCTTCAGTCCTACTGGTCGTCATGTGCAAATCGGAACCACAAATACCAGTCTGGCGAATACGAATCATCGCCGAGCCCTCGTACATATCCGGCATCGGAACATCTTGAACTATGTACTGACCCGTTCCATCATCCAGCGCCGCTCGCATTGTTTCTGCCATCGAAATTCCTCTTTGCCAGTCCCGAAAATTGGTGTGAACTCAACTAGTGGCGCATCTTACCCCACTTCGACACACTCGAACGGGTGTATTCTCGGTGCGTCCGATTATTCGAACCTGCCTACAACAATTCGCTCAGAACCCCAGCCTGAAAAAATGACACAAAACAAAACATTCCGCGGCGTCTACGCCATCCCCGTAACTCCCTTCAATGAAGATCTATCAATCGACTGGGAATCCCTACGAAAGTGCATCGAATTCAGCCTTGAAACCGGAGCACACGGAATCGTTCTGCCAGTAAACGCCTCGGAAGGCCCGTTCCTTACTGACGCCGAACGAAAAGAAGTTCTCAAAACCGGAATCGAAGTCGTCAACGGCACAGTTCCAGTTATCGCAGGAGTCAGCGGAGCATCCACGGCAGTCTCAGTCGAACTTACAAAGAACGCAGCCGAACTTGGCGCCGACGCCGTAATGGCAATGCCGCCTAACGGAGCCGCTGGAGCCGTTATCTGGGATCACTACTCTGCCATCGCCGAAACCGGACAGCTCCCTGTTTGGATTCAGAACAACAAGCCACCTGCAGGCCCAGTCGTTCCAACTCCAATGATGGTCAAGCTCCTGAACGAAGTTGAACACGTCGACTATGTAAAAGAAGAAAGCTACCTCCCGGGCCAGATCATGACTGAGCTGCAGGAGAAGGCCGGAGACGCTGTCAAAGGACTCATGGGCGGAATGGGCGGACGTTTCCTCGTAGACGAATACCGACGAGGCTCAGCCGGAACAATGCCAGCAGGGCACATCACCGACGCCCACGTAAAACTCTGGGATGCTCTCGATGCTGGTGGAATAGATTCAGACGGACTTCAAATCGTCACCGACGAAGCACGAACGCTCTGGGAACGAATGATTCCATCGCTCAACTTTGAATTCCTGTTCGGAGCCAACGCCTACAAAGCCGCTTACTTCCGACGCGGAATTATCAAGACCGATCGCACTCGAAACCCTGCGAACAAATACCTCGACAAGCTCGACTACGAAGAACTCGACACCATCCTTGACCGAATGGGCGATCTGCTCAGCTGGAAGAAGTAGCCAGTCGGAGCTAAACCTCCCTCTCCTCGGGGAGAGGGCTGGGTGAGGGAGAAATCCCGGAACGAGATATTCAACGATGCAAGAAAATCCCCAAGACGACACAAGAGACGATCTCATGGATCATCTCAACGACATTGGCGTCGTATCAGTGCTTGCCGAACGCCACCGACTTGAAGAAAAGGTCGGTAAAAGCCGGGCTAGACGTTCACTCGGTGTAATCGATATTGACGGCGGCACGATCTACTGGGCGAACGTCATGAAGGAAGATCTCAGCAAAGATTCTCCCGAACGCTGGTGGGTACATTTTGGAGTCCCCAACGAACATAAAATTCCAAAAGAAGAGTCGGTCAGGATCAAAACGAAACGTACGAAAGCGTTTCCAGCATTCGGCAGCAATGCCGAAGTAAAGTGGCAAGGTCAAGATCAAGGTCTTGGACTAGTCAAGGCCCTCACAGCCAACGATGAAATCAGTCAATTAGCAACAGATCTGGGCAATATCGAAGTGCGAAGCATGTCTGGCGAATTCCGAGGCTGGAGCATCCAATTCGATCAAAAAGTCGAACCTACTATCGACCACTGGGAGACCCTCGAAGAACTCGCCGAAATTCTCCTTAGTGCAGCCGAACGCTTCTAGCTCCCAGCGACACACCTGTAGCTAATAAAGGTGATTTGAAGACTCATCATTCGCTGATATAAAGTGCACTCCCTGCACGCCTTACGCACAACATAAGGAGCACACCATGACTGACCGAGTTGACGAATACGCACTTCCAAACGATAAGTTCGGGTACCGAATATACGGTGTCATGGCTCATCTTCCTGAACCGCAAGCAAGCCAGGTCAGGAAATTTCACAAGCTGATCGGCGCCGACGATCTAGCTACAAAACCACACTGTTCAATCGACAATTTCTGGGGACCCGACGATCTCGATGTGGTCAAAGCGTCACTAAGAGACGTCGCATCTCGGAACAAACCGTTCGAGACCAGTATCGATTTCGGCTCAGGTGTAAGAGTCTGGCCATCCGGTTGTGCGTACACCATCAAATCCACCGATGAACATCTGGCGATGCAAGCTGATGTCATACAAGCCATGCTTCCAATCACCAAGCGAATCAGACCCCCCGGCAACTACTGGCCACACACGACAATGGTTCTCGATGCAAAAACCGAAGAACTCCCGCTGATGGAACCGAATCTCGCGAAGATCGACATGACCGGAACCATGAAGTTCGAAAAAATCTCTCTAATAGGCCGTATAGGCCTAGCCCGCGGCGGTGGCTACGAAATCACCGAAGACTACCCGCTACTCGGGTGATCCAACTCTACCGTCGTCGCCAAACCAGCACCATAACCACAACCGGAAACAGCACGATAACTGCGCCCAGCAGCAAAACCATCGCACCAGAATCAATCCCCAGCACGTGATTCATCTTCGTGCTCAACCACTCCCAAAGATCCGGATCAATCGGCTCCGAGTGATGACCAAGCGGCAAAAACAATCGAGCCATCTACGCCCCGCCTTGTGAACTCGTACCTACTCCGCCAGAGCCGGAATCCACTGCCGCCCCATCAGGCACGGGCGTAACTTGTGAATATCTCACTGAAACCCGCTTCTCGCGAATCGATAGCGAAACAATCCCCGCTACCAGCAAAGTCAGCGCACCAATCGCAAACGGCACATCGTACGAACCCCACACAGTAAACGCCCAGCCAAACAGCATCACTGCCGCAGCTCCGCCAAGCTGATGCGCCATATTCGCAAACCCGAATAACGTACCGAGATTCCGGACACCATAAACGTCAGCGGTCAGTGAAGCAGTAAGTGGAACCGTCGCAAGCCACGACATCCCACCAATCACCGCAAACGCCCATATTGCCGAAGACCCCGGCAAAACTATCAACGAAATAAACGCAATTCCTCGAACCAGATACACAGCGCCAAGCAAATTTTTTCGCTGCCAACGATCAGAAAGCAATCCAATAACTAGAACACCGGCTGCATTAATACCGCTCAACACACCGAACGCCAATGCCGCCGTCCCTGTCGAAATATCTTCGCTGATCGCCCACCGCACAAAATGCACAGAAATCGAAGCAGTAGTAATCCCGCAAACGAAATAAGCAATCGACAACTGCCAAATCGGCTTCGAGCCAAGCGAATCACGCCACTTCTCAACGAACATCGGACCGACCGATTTCACAACAATCTCGGAATCAGAAATACCTGAAGAATCTTCACCGTCAATCTTGAGCCCCATATCTTCGGGACCACTTCGAACGACCACCAAAAGCAACGGCACACCAAGAGCCAGCGCCAAACCGCCTACCAGCCAATATGCCGTCTGCCAGCTAAACTCGATCAATACGTAGCTCAAGAACGGAACTACGATCAGGCCACCAACCGATCCGCCAGCGATCAATACCGCCATCGCCATCCCGCGTTTTTTCTCGAACCAACGAGCTACGATCACTCCAGTAGTTGCCGGAGAAATACCCCCTGATGCGAACGAAATAACAAACCCATAGAGGGCGATCAGACCATAGATGTTGGTGACATACGAAACTCCGATAGTTGCTATCGCCATCACCATCAGCGAGATAACAACGACTCGCCTGCCGCCGTAGACATCAGTCATTCGGCCAACGAATGGCTGCGACACACCGTTCACAAGCCAACCGACCGAAGCTGCAATCGAAACTGTGGCAGTCGATATCTGCCAATCCTGTTCCCAGGTCTTTACGAAAACGCCAAAACCCTGACGAGATCCAATAGCCAAAAACGTAGCGAAAAACAGCGCGGCTATCACGTACCAGCCGTAATAAATACCCTGTTTCTTTTGCGAACTTTTTGAACCAGCCCGTTCATTACTCATTTATCGGCTCCGGGTGTGTGCATGCGCTTGGCCTCATCTGCATTTACCCACCCTTTGACTCCCTCTTGGAGTAGGGAGAACCACACTATTCGTCCAACTCCCGAATCTTCGTCGACCACTCTTCTCGTTCGTCTTCACGCCCCGCATCGTACCCGGCACGCCTGCCCATTCGATAAATAATCGATGCAACAACCAATGCCAGTACGAGTACGAATAAGAACTGCATTAAGCGACTCCGTCCAAACGGAAAACCAAACTAGTCGACACGCATGATCTCTACAGCGTCACGGTTGATAATTCCCTCAATGTCCTCCGAAGGAATCTGAGGCAAGTGGTGATCCTTGGCGAACTTCTCCAGTCCACGCAAGTGATCGATGTTGTCTTGCGGACGGGTAACTGGCCAGTCCGAACCAAACAAAATCTTGTCGGTCACTCCCCATTCGTAGAACAGGCGCATGCCCTGCCAGAACGAATACGGACGGTAGTACTGCGCCGAAACATCGGCCCAAACATTCGGGTGCTTGCGAACAACCGAAAGACAATCGTTCTGCCACGGATGTCCCAAATGCGCCAAAACCATAGTCAATTTCGGGAACGCCATAGCGATCTTGTCCGAAGTAAGCGGGTGCGCATAAGTCAGCGGAGCCTCGGTCATCGGTGAAGTGCCCTGGTGGAACACAATCGGAATACCGTCAGCTTCTAACCGCGAAAACATATCGAAAGCTTCAGGCCCTAACGGATCGAAATCCTGATAGTTCGGCCCCAGCTTAATTCCCTTACACCCTAGATCGCCGACACACCGGTCGTACTCATCTTTCCAGTTCGGGTCGAGCGGGTGCAACGACATAAACGGCACAATCTTGTCGGGAGCGTGCTTCGCAGTCTCAGCCGCCACGTCGTTGTGGTTCTGTCCTTCAGCCCAACCCTCGGTACGCAGAACACGCTCTTCCGGACGCCACGGTCGAGGAGCAATCCCAAAGATGAAAGCCTTGTCGACTGGCCCCATGTCACGCAGATAATCGTCGATAGAGTTCGTTAGCTGAACTGTCTCGCCCGAACGCATGGTCGTCTCGATCTGCATCTCATCCTGCGGAACTGGCCCCTGATGACTCGGTAAGTGGGTGTGAACGTCAACGATCATTGAATTTATCTCTCTGGAAACTGCAATCAACATCGCCCGCATAGGGTGGGGCGTCGATGGACGCAAATACTACGCCTGAAAACGCTTTGATAAAACTTCACACGCCCTAAATTCACCAGCGTTGTCATTCTGAACTAGATTCAGAATCACGCTCAATGGCCAACAACGTTTCATGTAGGGCACGTATAAAGTTCTCCCGTGACAACACCCGCCCACACTAACCAGCCTGAATTCCGCCGATGGCGAAACCGCGTGCTCTTCAGCTACTCGGCGTTCTATCTGTTCGTCTACATGGGTCGATTCAACCACTGGCCAGCCGGCCCAGTCATGCGGGAACAACTCGACTTCTCCCATGTCGAACTCGGCATCATCAACGCCTGCCTACTCTGGGGATTCGCGCTCGGCGGTATGACCCACGGCAGAATCGCCGAAACCTACGGATATAGATTCTGGCTAGTCGCTGGAACTCTCGCATCTGTCGCACTCAACTGGGTCACCAGCTTCGGAACCGGTTTGTGGACCATCGCAATACCGTGGGGACTCAACGGATTCGCTAACGCAACAGTCTGGGCACCCGGAATCGGAATGCTCGCCCAATGGTGGCATCGAAGCCAACGCGGGCGAGTGATGGGACTCGTAGGCGTAGCCGCAGGATCGGCGATGCTGATGATGTGGCTAATAACCGGCTGGACCGTCGCTGAATTCGGCTGGCGAGCTGCATTCCGCTACCCGCCATTACTAATGATCCCCGCAGCAGTAGCACTGTTCTTCCTCGTCAGAGATCGCCCTTCCGACGTCAAGCTCGAAAATCTCGATCAACGCGGCACGATGCATTCCTCAGCCACTTCCCTCCCGGACCGGGAGGGATCGAGGGAGGGAGATTTGGGACCCAAGGACGAAAGTCCGCCCGGTCCTTCACGCCTGACAGAGTCACGAGCGCGACTAACGAAAGAAGACGCCCCACACGGCCCATTCACCGCCTACAAAATCCTCTACACAAACTGGCGATTCGTAGCGACATCTCACGTAAAGGGACTCGAAAACGTAGTCCGATACGGGCTCACAACATGGGCGCCCCTCTACTACTTCGAAGAAGCCGGACTTTCCATCGAAACGACAGCCCTCGTAACCGTGGCACTGCCAGTCGGATATCTCACAGCACCAATGGTTTCAGGCTGGATATCCGACGTACTACTCAATGGACGACGCTCCCCCATGATCGCCGCATCCGCGCTGATTTCAGCCGCAGCGTTAATCGGACTCGCCATCGTCCCGGCTGAAAATGTTTACGCTGGAGCGGGGTTACTCTTCATCGGCGCATTCGCCATGAGCCTCTCGATGACATCGACTCTCGTAGTCGATATGGCCGGCCCGCGATACGCAGCCACAGCAAGCGGAATCCTCGACGGCCACGGCTACGTCTACGCCGGCGCCCAAGCAATAATCTTCGCCCTAGTACTCGACACTACAGGCGCCCCATGGCACCTCGTATTCCTAGGAATGGCAGGAGCAAGAATCCTCTCCGCCCTAATCGCCTGGCGAGTAAAGTTTTAGAACGACTCGCTACTCTCTCAGCCGCGAATCAACCAGCTCCGAAAGCGCCTTCGCTGCCTCAAGATCGCCAGCAGTTCTATCGAGAACCACCGCTACTTCAATAACGTAGTCACCGCTGATTCGCATCAATGCGCCGAAGCCCGTTTGAAATGCACCCTCTCCATACTCAGGAAGAGTCCCATTTGGATCATTGTCCAAGCTGAACCCCTCGACCAACTTGTGATTATCCATAGTGCCGGGAGCCGATATCGGCATCATCACCACATTTACTATCGCATCCGAAAGACCAAGATCGCTATGGTCTGGAACATCTCGACTACCGCCTGAAGTCCATCCACAATGCAAATTGTCGCCGCTCACCGCGCCAGTCGCCACTACTGGCTGCTCAGCATTACCAACTCCAACAATCGAAGAGATCTCAGCGTTGGAAACTATTCCGCAGGAAATATCTCCAAGCGAAATATCCGCATTTGAAGTCTCCACCGCCGTGCTCTCTGAACCAGAATGGGAATCAGACTGAACAACGACCACAGTTTCACCGGAACAAGCAACGAGTGCTATCGCCATAAATACCGAAAAAACGAGAATCGCCGAATGCGCTCGACGCCTACCTAGTGACCAGCCCATATAAATTTCTCCGTGCTGAATATGCTTAATCGGGCGCACTATAACCCATCCACAAATTGCCCATAAAAAACAAGGTGATCACAGCACCGGTCGCCTAATCCCGCAACACTCTAAACCCGATCTCGTTGCCAAGGCTCTTCTTCATCGACATCTTGATCATCAGCAAGCACAACGGCTCAAGCAGACGTGAAATCTCAAGCTTGCCAGCATCGATCACATCGAACCCAAGCTCAGCAATCAGCGAACCAGCAACGCCCTTCGCATCCTTGTCATCTCCACAAATCGGAATTGAAATCTCTCGATCGTCCAACTTCCGACCATCGAGCAATCGAGCATCAACGATGTTCAACGCCTTAACAACGTGAGCACCGACGGCCCATCGAGCCACCTGCTCACCACCCGAATCATCATGTCCTAACCCAAGAGAAAGGCCTTTCACGAACGGGTTCGTGGCATCTAACAAAACCCGACCCGAAAGATTGCCGAGCGCAGCTAAAGAAACCTCAGCCGCACTCCACGGAACTGCCAGCACAATCACATCGGCACCAGCAACCGAATCAGCAAGACCCGAAGCCGAAACACCGTTTCCGATTTCAGAAACCAGCGAAACAACCCGTTCTGACTCAGGCGACCGCGACCCAATCACAACCGAGTGACCTAAGCCTGACCACGATCTAGCCACCCCAGCTCCAACACTCCCACTTCCGATAACAGCAATACGCATCGGCTAGTTCTCAATCTCAAGGTGCGATTGCGGAACCCAACCAAGCAGAGTTTTTGCCTTCGTCAGGTTGTGCTCTTTTTCGTTTTCGTCACCCGCAATGAACACCGCATCGAAACGACCATGCCCAATCTGAACATTCTCCAAAGCTGCAAGATACGCCCGAGCAAGATCAGCCTCGTCAGTAACAAACAACGGATTCGATCCATCAGGTCGATCAGTTATCGGACGTGCACGCTCTTCCAAATAAGCTTCACGACCGCGTGGACCAGTGATTCGTAAAGCAGTCACATTCATGTCAAACCACGAAGCGAAGTACGCACATATCCTCTCGCCAAACCCTTTGCTCAACCCGTAAGCACTAGGCGTGTCCAGAGGAAGTTCGTCTTCGTTCTTGTAGTAATCACGCGACCTGTGATGAACGCTCATCGAACTCGTGTAAACACCCTTCTTCAAACCCGCACCCTGAGCCAACCACAGGAACGTGTGAAGACCAAGGCAGTTGACTTCATAGTTCTCTCGAATGACCTTCAAATCCTGGTCTGTTACCGATCCGCCCTGCGGACTCAGCATCACCAACCAGATGAAAGCGTCGACGCCTTCGACAGCCTTAGCAATCGCATCAGGGTCCGTCACAGAGCCTCGAACGAACTCGACGCCTTCGTGCTTCGGCTCTGCCAAATCAAGCACACGAACGTCGTGCTCTTTCTGAAGATAAGGAGTGATAAATGAGCCGACCATCCCAGATCCGCCCGCAAGTAATATTTTCAAGTTTCTTCTTTCGTTACGTGCCGGGCGTCATCGAATGACTTGGGCACAGGGCAGCTATCGTATCGGCTCCGGGCGTCACTTACGTGACTTGGGAGCATGCGACACATAGCCACCCTCTAACTCCCTCCCGCTCTGGGGAGGGACAACCAACTAACAATCCATCCAAATACCGGCACTGTCATGCTGAACTTGATTCAGTATCACGTTCTGCAACACCAATTCGACGACTCAAACTCCAACCCGTTTTCCGCTACTCCAAATCCTCAGCAACATCGCTCGGAGCCCCATCCAGCACCGCCCGCATTCCATAAGAAACATCATCAAGTTTCGTCAAAGCATCAGCAGGCAACTTCAGCTCCAACGCACCCGCAACATCCTTCATCTGCTCGACAGTGTCTGCGCCTGAAATTGCCACAGTCACTTCTGGATGCGACATAACCCAAGCCATAGCAACCTGCGGCATCGAAGCACCTAAATCGGCAGCAACCTCGCCAACGGCAGCAATCACCTTGCCAGCCCGGCCTTGCATATATTTCGCAATAGTTCCCTTGCGTTTCGAACCCCAAAGCGTGCTTTCGTCTGGCACTTCATCCGGCTTGTAAGTTCCGCTCAAAAGCCCAACACCAAGCGGACTGTACGCCATGACTCCAACACCCGATTCACGAACCATAGGGAACAACTCATCCTCCTGTGTTCGATTCATCAGTGAGTACGGATTCTGCACAGCAATCAACGGCTGAGCGTTAATTCGCTTCTGAACATCCAGAGCCTGCATCACCTGCCAAGCTTGGAAATTACTCACACCCACGTATCGAGTCTTGCCCTGCTGAACCAACGTTTCCATCGCACGGAATTGTTCTTCAAACAGGCTCATATCGTCGACACCATGGAAGATGTAAACGTCGACATGGTCGGTATCCAACCGAGTCAGTGAACGCTCGATCTCTCGCATGATGTGATATCGAGAAGGCCCCTCATCATTCGGCCCGTCTCCAATAGGACTAAACACCTTCGACGTAATAACAACGTCGTCCCGTCGTCCCTTCAGTGCCTTGCCCAGCACCTGTTCTGAACTACCAATGTTTCGACGGTCGTCCATCCATCCATAGACATTCGCGCAATCGATCAGGTTGATCCCAGAATCAAGCGCCGTGTGAATGACCCTCTCGCCTTCATCACGATCGAACTGCCCGCGAAAGCCAAGCCCAAGTGCCAGCGGCGAAACTTTCACCCCGGCAGTGCCGAAGTTCACGTATTCAATACCCAATTGGAATCCTCATGTTGCATCGATTCAAATAAACTCTTGTGCGGTGCTTTTGAATTAGCAGCCGAGCGCAGATTCTAACCTGAATCGAATCCAGTACTTCTCTCCCTACAACCAATTCAGCCAAATCTTCAACAAACCCGAGAATCGTTCACTCAAATGATCACTGCAACCGATCCAGTTATCGTCGCCAAAGACATTCATAAAAAGTACGATGACATCACCGCCGTTAACGGAATTTCGTTCGAGGTGCGTCGGGGTGAAGTCTTCGGAATGCTCGGACCCAACGGCGCAGGAAAAACAACCACCGTCGAAATTCTTGAAGGAATGCGTGATGCCGATTCTGGCGATGCAATCATCAATGGCATCAACGTAAAAGACGATCCCACTGCAGTAAAAGCGATCATCGGAGTTCAGCTTCAGCAGAACGCCTTCTTCGACAAACTAAAACTCTCAGAAATCGTCGATCTCTACGCCAAGCTTTATCTCGCCAAAGTCGACCCCGTAGAAATCCTTTCGAGAGTTGGACTCGACAATCGCAAAAACGCCCAATATGCAGAACTCTCAGGTGGACAAAAACAACGCCTATCGATTGCCGTAGCTCTCGTAAACGATCCCGTTGTCCTATTCCTCGACGAACCCACAACGGGTCTCGATCCTCAGGCCAGACGCCAACTTTGGGAACTCGTGCGGAAAATCCAAAAAGATGGCGCAACGATC
>Ga0233439_10005985_pt1 | contig 11009 bp, 7 predicted proteins | sample SI_123_September_6_FD_182713 | JGI IMG/M metagenome (GOLD analysis project Ga0233439, IMG submission 182713) | Seawater microbial communities from Saanich Inlet, British Columbia, Canada - SI_123_September2016_100_MG | ecosystem: Environmental > Aquatic > Marine > Inlet | place: Canada: British... | reverse complement strand
TATCTTTTACAGTACCTGATGAGACATTCAATGGTAATACATTAGTAAGTGACCCTATTGTGGGTCAATATATAGTAGTAGCAACTAAAGATGGAGGTCAGAACTATAATGACACATCAGATGATTTAACCTTTTCAATAGTAAAGATTGATCAAACACCGTTGGATTTTTCAGGTTTGGATGTTAGTTATGATTATTCGGAAACCATTATATTGGACACAAGTGGTGGGTCCGGTACAGGAGCAGTCAGTTTCACACTAAGTGGTGATACTGTAACATCACCTCTTACTGATATATCAGCTGGGTCTTATAATCTTGTTGCAACTAAGGCAGCCGATAATAACTATAACGATATATCAATTAATACAACTCTTATAATCAATAAGATTGACCAAAATACCGACTTTAAAATTACAAATTCTGTTCATGGTTATGAATATTTACAGGATATTATATTTACTGTAACCGGTGGATCCGGAAATGGAGATGTATCTTTTGTATTACCTGGTCAATCATTCAATGGTAATACATTAGTAAGTGACCCTATTGTGGGTGAATATACAGTAGTAGCAACTAAGGATGGAGGTCGGAACTATAATGACACATCAGATGATTTAACCTTTTCAATAGTAAAGATTGATCAAACACCGTTGGATTTTTCAGGTTTGGATGTTAGTTATGATTATTCGGAACATATTATATTGGACACAAGTGGTGGATCCGGTACTGGTGCAATAAGTTTCAGACTAGATGGTTATCTAGTACCATCAACTCTTCTTAATACATCAGCTGCAACCTATACATTGGTTGCAATTAAGGCAGCCGATACAAACTATAATGAGGCATCAGTAAGTACAAACATAACCGTCAATAAGATAGACCAAATAATCCCTATATATTTTTCAGGAGTAGATTCTAGTTATAACTACAAAGAGCCTATAAATTTGGCGACTACTGGAGGATCAGGAACAGGTACGGTTATTTTCATATTGAATGGTGACCCGAGTAGGCCTATTCCATTTAGACTTACAAACTACGCAGTAGGTACCTATATTGTGGGAGCTTATAAACAAGCCGATGAAAATTATAATGAGAGTACAATTATCACTACAACAATTACAATCAATAAGATTGATCAAGAGCCATTGATATTTACAGGATTAGATACTAGTTATAATTACTTGGATGATATAACTTTTACTGTGACGGGAGGTTCAAGTACAAAAGGTATCGATTATGCATATAATGGTATTGAATTCATATCCTTTCCTATTACAGAATTAGATGCTGGACAACATATATTCACTGCATTTAGAGAAGGTGATAATAATTACAATGATATTTCACGTAGTACAATATTAATAGTCAATAAGATCGATCAACCCGACTTTCAAATACTCAATACAAGAGTAAAATTTCTCCAATCATCTACTCAATTTATAGAGTTGTTATTCAGTGGAGGAAGAGAAAACGCGAATGACGAAGATTATGAAATAAAAGTCAATAATGAGATTAACCCTAACCGTTTCCTATCAATATATTACACAGGTCACTATGTAGTAGAAGTAAAATTATCAGGAGATAATAATTATAATGATATAAGTGATATCTATAATTATAGCGTAATAGATAGACCACCATTCAGTGTATTTACAAGTAAATTAGAATATTATCGTTTAATAATTAAAGCAAAACGAAGTGAGGAAAATGTAGATGATGCAAATACAACGGAAATATATTATAATAATAGTGATGTATCAGAAACTGAAAATCGAGTATTTATTGGATCATTAATCCCTGATTATACACTAGTAAGTAATCATGTATATGATTTTACAGTCAAACCGAATAGTGACTATTTTGTCTTAGAATTGATTAATACAATACAAGATAATACATCTAATGCAATCGACCATATGGAAATGTATTTATTAGATCCAAAAACTATGCAACCGATTAATGATCATAATCTGATTGGAACACCGGATATGAATTTAAATGATACTGATAACGGTGAATTTGAAATAATTATTGAAAATCCATTGAAAAAAAGTTGGACAGCAGCATCCGGTGTTATATCAGATTATAATAGTCTCGGGTTTTCAATCGACAGTGAAACAGCTGTTTTAACATCTACTGCATATTTATTTCAGGAATTGTATATTAATCGATCGTACAATGATCAAACAAATGAAATTACCGTCGAATTTATCAATATCAATACTAATGATGTCACAGGATTCCCTAGTTATACAAGTGAGCAAAAATACGATTATTTAGAAGATATTTATGTAGTACCATATGGTGGCGTTGAAAATGGTATAATCACGTACGATACACATTTGATAGTAGATAGAGAGATTTCTGATCTCGAAGTAGGTACTTATACGTTCGATGCAACTAAGGATGGAGGCGATATTTACGGAAATGTGGTTTACGATTTCTCTTTTACTATAATTAAAATCGATCAAAGTAATAATTTGAATATTATTGGTTTAAAAGATAGTTACAATTACTTGGATTCCATAATACTAAATACAAGTGGAGGTAATGGTACTGGAATTGTAGAATACACATTTAAAAATACAAATGGAGAGAACACCTCCGATGAATTAAACGGTGGTATTTACACTGTACAAGCTAAAAAATCAAGTGATCGAAATTATAATAGCACAATTAGCCCTGAAGTATCATTTACTGTTCTCAAAATAGAGCAAGCCGCGATTACCATAATTAATGTAAATAATAGTTATTCATACTTGACACCTATTTATTTTTCTGTTGTTGGTGGTACCTTAACTACTGATTCTATTTTTACATTATATGAAGAAGTATCTGAAAATAATTATACAGCGGTTTCCAATGATATAGCGAGTCCATTGGATAATGTATTTGTAGGGTCATATCGTCTTGAATGTACGAAATTAGGAGATGTAAATTATAAAGATATTAGTACCTTTGTTGATTTCTCAGTAGAAAAAATTAATCAAATATCACGAATGGTTATAACAAGCGAATCGAATACTAATAATTTTTATTATACTCAAACATCACTTACTGCAATAGTAAGTGGTGGTAATGGAGATGGTGCAATCACTTTTTCGTCTTTGACTCTAGGACAAGTTCCACCCGTACCACCCGTGGAAATGACTGGTAATATAGTATCATTATTCACAACTCCTGGTGTATATTATATTACTGCTACAAAAGCAGGTGACCGCAATTATAATAGTGCCCAAAGTGGATCATTTGGATTTCAAATTCAAAAAATACGACAAGATCCACTTGTTCTAGGAAATCATACTGAAAGTTATGTTTATGACCCAGAACTTTCCATTGATTTTAATACACATATAAGCGGAGGGTCCGGTACAGGTGCTATTTCAGTGTATAGTAATGGCGTTTTATTAGAAGAAAATATTCTAGATAAACCTAATGTTGGTACATATAATATTAAAGTAACAAAATCCGGTGATCAAAATTATCAAAATTATTTAAATAGAGGCATTACTGGTACCATTTTTGTTACAAAAACCGAACAAGATCAAATCGTTTTTAATACTACAGATATATTTACGTATGGTGACGAAATCATTTTATCAGGATATTCAACTACTGTTACTAATGGAGTTTTTACGTTTTCTTATAATGGTGTTATTTTGGATAATCTGACCGGTTTTGATGTAGGTACATATACTATTGTGGCGTTAAATACAGGCGGTATCAATTATTTTGACTTAAGTGGCGAAAAAAAAATTAAAATTATAAAGGCTGAACAATCTGATTTTAAGATAATTATCTCAAACTATTTTATATATAATCCAAGCCTTCGATTTGTATTTAATGCATCCGGTGGTTCAGGAAATGGACCCATTCAATATGATTTAGAATCGGATTTCAACCAAGATGATAATACAACAGTTCGTTATGATTTAAAATATATAGATGGACCTGAAGTAGGTGATTATACACTATCCGCTGAACGAGATGGAGGTAAAAATTATGAACATAAAAAGGTATTTGAGAGTTTTGCAGTAGATCAAGCGGATCAAGCTGAGTTGTACGAGTTAAATAATTCATCGTACGTATATGATCCTAACCAACGCATTTATTTTAATGTATCCGGTGGATCTACAAATAACCCAGTGACGTATCAGTACCAATATTATTACAATGGTGAAGATAGTTCATTCGTGTTTCAAGAATACTTGGATTCACCAGAAGTCGGTGATTATACAATTACAGTAACCAAAGATGGAAACCGAAATTACAAACAAATTGTATATACTTATAACATTGAAATTACTAAAGCTGATCAAGCACCAATAACAGTAACACCAAGTACAGTCAATTATCTTTTACAAAGTGGATCTGTACAATTGGATATTTCAGGAGGATCGACTGAATCTGATTTAGAATTGGAATTTGCATCGGAAAATGTATCGATTGATCCTACTAGTAATTTAGTAACCTTTAGTCGTCCAGGTAAGATTACAATTGAAGCTAAAAAAGATGGAAATAAGAATTATAAAGATTTATATGTAATATTGACATTTGAAGTCATTATCAATTCTCAAGTATTGAGAGAAATGGGTTATCGACCTCGTGATTTAGTAAATGATCCATATATTGAATTAAAAGACATTAAAGATAGTTACAGTGTAGTGGAATTAGTAAATAATGCAATTTCAGGTATAGGTCATGCTGTAGACAAACTAAATGGTTTTACAGTACGGGAAATGTTTTTAGGCGAAATTAGTGCATGTGCAATATTTGATTCAAGACTTTTCACTGTACTGGATTTAAAAAGAGCCGGGTTTAAAATGCGTATATGTGTCAGATCGTAATAATGATTTCTCTCCAACAACTATATTTGGATCAATTGAATAATAAATGAGCGATCATAATTTACAAATCGAGACATATTCTTTAAAAGAGTTGCTCGGTTTATTTCATTTTACAATGGACCAAAATATCGATGTAGATGATTTAAAACGTGCAAAGAAAACAGTATTGATGATGCATCCCGATAAATCCAAATTACCGAAAGAGTATTTTTTATTTTACAAGAAAGCATTTGATATTATTGTTCGAATGTACGATAATGTAAAAAAAGTATCTCAAACAGTGGAAGATACGGTTTATAAAGGAGATGATGTAAATGCAGTTGATGAAGAACATTCGAAACAATTTAGGAAAAAGTTGGGGAAAATGCCGACGGAACAATTTCATAAAACATTCCATTCATTATTTGAGACACATGCCAAAAAACCAGTAAATCAAGAAAAATATGCGTGGTTTTCATCAGAAGAAGAAACACCGGTTATTCAATCTACGAATACTATACACAATGCAAATCAAATCAATCACGAAATGGATAAAATTAAACAACGACAACAAGAAATGACTGTATATCAAGATGTTCGGTCTATGACTCATACTAGCGGTAACTCATTTTATCAAGACGATGACGATGATGACGACGGATCTTATGTAGAATGCGATCCATTTAGTAAATTGAAGTTTGATGATGTACGGAAAGTACATCGAGATCAAGTAGTGATTGGAGTCCGAGATAGTGATTTCTCTCAAGTACCCAAATATAAAAATGTAGATGAATATCAGCGATCAAGACATGCAGCTGGTTCGGTTGCTCCCATGGAAAAAACGCAAGCTCAACACATGATGGACGAACAAGAACGTTTTCTACAGAGTAAAATACGGAACAAACAATACCAATCGGAACAGACGACAATGCGAAATATTGAAGTGAATAAACAAATCATGTCCAATTTTTTGTTTCTAAGTAACTAACCGAGCTTGTAATCCGAGCTTGAAAAAAAACAAATGGTACAAATAATATAAATGCAACTCTTTCTAATCCTATAAGAACGGAGTAGTAGTATGGTACATATTTTAGTTAATCTCAAAGAAGTGAAATATAATGACATTTGTACTTTTTACAATAATCATAAAAATAAAGAGTGGAATTCAATTAGTAGATTAGACCGATTTGAAGGAGGCTTTTGTATTCCATTTGGATCAGAAGATGATTTCGACAGTACAAATAATCAACAATCCAAACAGGTTCGATGGAATCGGAAACGATTAATTACACCAGGAGGTTGCTGCCGATTTACATTGGAAGAATTGACTTTATTGTATAAGGCAATGACTCATGTACATGGAGATGATAATGTATTTTTAGAAACTGGTCCCATTTATAAATAAACCCTACTTACTATACTAGAAAAAAGTAAAAAAAATAAGTTGAAAAGAAAATATTCTATTAATGTACATAGTATTATAATGGATTATAATATGTACAACGCAATGCTTTTAACGGCTGTTGGTTTTACTGGTACCATTGCTGGTTATCTAGCAATTACTCTCTATATAAAGTGTAAAAATCGTATTATTGAAAGTAACCGAGAACGTGCCTCTTCTACTTCTAGTACATCATCTACGATTAGTGTACATTTATTAGACGAGACTAGTGGTTTTGTTTAACAAACCACCTTTTTTTATTTTTTCGACTTGTTTATTGGCAAGAGAATCCGCGATTCTACGCAATTGATTTATTCGTAACGAAAGGTTGGAATTGGTCATATTGGTTTCATTATTGATATTATAACGAGGTGTTCCGCCAATATTATTACCATAGTGTTGAGTCAATGGAAATAAAAGTTCCATTTTATAATAGACCATATTAATCCAATCATCACAACACCAATTGATGATTTCGGGTGGAAAATAGTATCCAAACCATTCCATGTGTTTTCTAGAAACAAATGTTTGTGTAATAATACGCGAGTTATTGGATACAGGTCCAGTAACACCTTGATTTTCATGTTTTTGCAAAATGTCGATACTGTCATTTACCCAGCCTTTTGTATGGAATTCAATGTCATCGCCACATTGATAAAAGTAGTCACAGTCGTCATTATACGCCTGTTCGAAAAGTCTGTTCCACATGACAGTTAAATGGCCTTTCGTAATATTATCCATATAAATGAATTTCAAACTAATATGAGTGCATATTGAACATAATCGAATCAGTTTCCATTGGTTATCTTCATTGTCGTATATAGGATCATTGCGGTCAATACCAATGTAAAAAACATATTGATGCTCTTTGTCGTGTGTAAGTAAAAAAGATTTTAATGTGCTCTTGTACAAATAGGATTCATTTACGGTAGTCCATGGACGTTGATTTGATGTAGATGGTATTAGAACACCTATTTTCATTACCATCGAGACCGAATCTATATAATCAATAGTAACAATTATTTATTATATTATTATTTTCGAATTTAATTAATGTTTTCTAGTACAAGATTATTTTTTACGAACTCTTCTAATTGAGCAATACGATTTTCTAGTGATTCCAATTTTTTCTCGAGTTCTTCCCTATTTTCTGAAGTAGTAGAAGGATTAGAAGTATTTGCCACAACAGCATCGGTAGTATTAGGGGTAGTTTGTGCTATTATAATAGGATTAACGGATATGTCTCGATTGCGTTCTTGTTGATATTGTTCAATTAATTCATCTACATTTTGGATTACACCGTCTTCATCTTGTACTGGTTCTTCAAACATGCTTTTTGGGTCGGGTAATGTAGGTTTCTCATAAAAGCTCTGAAATTGTTTCTGCTTTTCTTCGAATATACGTTTCATCCTTTCTTCTGATGTTTCAACTACATATGACGATTCTGGTTGTTGTGGTTGTTGTGGTTGTTGTGGTTGTGGAAAATATCCTTCGGATGGATTGATTGGATTTTGCGAGTATTGTATTGGAGATGGATTAGTAGAAGAGGGTGGTGTAATCAGTTCCTTGGTATTGGACAGTAAAGTTTGCATTGTTTTACGGTTTAATTGTTGAAGTTCAGTGGTGGATAAATACGTAGAATTGGATTGAGATATAGTAGAATAGACTGTCTCTACTGATTTACGAAATATACTTGTTTGTTGATCATTTGATATTTGTTGAACAATGGGAATACGGATATACGTACTCCATAAAAGCTCTTGATTTTTAGAATGAATATATTGTTGCGCCATTGATAATAATTATACTAATAATAATAATTATATTCATTTATTGTCCATCTTTATTTTGTTTTTTTTTCATCCAGCAAATTAGTATTCCATATACTTTCTTTATTATATTCGCTTACATATACTGGATTCTTTGTCTTTTGATCGGTTTTATAGTAATTGGTAAAAACATCGTAAGGTTCTTTTTTTGGGTTTTCACCTTCCTTGTTATCTTCGTCAGGGATTATATTGGATCCAGTTAAACGTAAAATTCGAAATATAGTTTCAATACCAAAAATATCTGCATATTTTTGACCTTTATCTTCACTTTTATACGTGACCGAATACATATAATCACTTTCATCTTGAGGATTCATGGCTACTTTATCCGATCCAGTTGTATAATCATTAGTGTAAAAATTTTTTACTGTATCCAGCTTAGTGTCATAAGTGGTTAAAATAATTTTTGGGTTATTCTCATTGACTGGTAATTTATTAATAATTTCTTGAATTGATTTTTCAGAATTATCAGAATTATTCGGTTTCGAGTCTCCTACTTTTTTTAATTCTTCTTTTAATTCATCCTTCGTTTTAGTTGAATCATATTCTAGTATTAATTTATTATTTGCATCAATTATATTGTATATTTCTTTTTTGTGCTCAGGTTTTAACTTAGATTTACCAACGTCTTTTTTTAATTTTTTCCCAGCATTTTTCAATGCTTTAACATTTTCTATTAATTCACCTCGTTTAGTATATGCGTTTTGGTGCTTTTCAGTATGCTGAACACCATCGGTTCCATCGTAAGGCATTGCATAGTAGTCAGTAGTATATGTTTCATTTCTATTTATTTTACCTGGTGTATGACCTTCACCATCATTTATATCATGTACTTTTTGATATTCATGAACAAAATTTTTTATATTAAAATTATCATACGGATCTTCTACTAATAGCTCCAAAGACTTGATTATTTTAATAACTCTTTCTTTTTCTTCTCCATTTTTTTGATTTGCAATTGTTTCAAGCTGTTTGATTCTATAATAAGGGTCAATTTTACCTTTTTCTGTATTTTTTTTATTATCTTTTTCTGTATTTTTTTCATTTAAATTCTCATTATTAGTAGTGCCATTTGGTTTATCTTTAACAGTTTCTGTTTTTTCTTGTTTTTCTACAAATAAATGGTCATTATAATATTCTGTAATATCTTTGTTACCCGGTTTTATTTTTTTTATATCTGGTAAATTACCTACAAGTATATTAAAACCTTGTTGATATGTTTCATTATTAGCATTCTCATCAGTCATTGAATAAAACTATAAAAATACAAATACGCGATTTTCTATAGATGATCATTAGAAAAAATAATCCTTCTTTTTGCTTTTACGAGTTACTTTAGCATTTTTCTTCGTATTTTTGCGCGTTTTTTTCAATACAGGTTTCGTGCTTTGTTTAGGTGTTTGTGTTCCCTTTTTGGTACTAGTACTACTATTCTTTTCTCCAGGAGTATATCGTAAAAACCATGCCTCTTTTTCAGGATCGTCATTTTTTTTGTTTCGTAATTTTTCAAACATTTCGGTTTTCTTTGCGCGTATTGTTTCTAAAGTAGGCTGTGTCCCATAGCATTTCAATGTAAATCGTTTTAATAATCCTTTTTGAGCCAACCGATTTTCTTGTTCCACTTGAAACAAATATTGAGACATGCACAAGAATCGATCTTTAAAATGAACAAAATTATCTACATTTGCATACAAAAACGCTAAATAGAAACTCAATATAGTATCAATTGTAGCAACCCGTATAGTTTGTTTTTGTATCACAATTTCATTGTAATTATGACAAGCAATCGGTTCATAAATAAAGGCTAAAGTATCATTACCAATATAAATTTCGTAGTGAGTAGGAATCACTTCTCCGATTTCATGAAACTTTCTACTTTTGGCGTTAGTAAAACCATGATCATGAAGATTTTTCAGTACAACTTGAACACATTGTTCAGGATTCACTGATAGTACATCAAAATCCGGAATCGATTTTACAATTCGTTGCAGTTTTCTAGGCATGTATCTACTGTACAAACTCGTCGCATAGCCGCCGAAAAATACAACACGTTGCTGAATAAATGTATCCTTTATTGTACAATACAATTGATTTGCTTTATCGGCACTATAATCCATGGATCGTTGGAAATCGACCTGAAAACATTTATCCACTTTTAATGGATAATATTGATTTAATAATGTCAAACGTTTAAGAACCTTTTCCCATCTTGATACATCTCCTTCGGGTCGAGACAATTCTAAAAACATACTCATGCGTAGAAAATTAGCTGGTGTATAGTAAATACCGTTCATGATGATCGCTTCTTTTTGTATAGACGAATACAATTCCGGGTGCAATAAGGTAATATCCGCCATTGGGATAAAATTCACAAATACCTTATATGTACCATAATGAACACCCGCTTTTGCTTCTACGTCACTATAACCGTTTTCATTAAATATATTGGCTAATTCTTTTGCATGATTTACTGGATCTTGAGAGAAAAAATCATAATCGGGAATATCCAAAGTACGATCATAAAATTGTGCCTCTTCGGGTAAAATATTATTAATAGCAGTACCACCGTAGCATATACATTTGGATTTTTGTAAAAATTCTTCTACAATAGAGATCATTTTTTTAACACCATCTGAATTGGCGATCTTTGTCTTGTTTGCATTTTCATTATCATCTACAGCTTGTCTCAAAATAGCCAATTCACATTCATCGAAGGTCATTTCTTTTTTGCATAATTGTGGGTAATAGTTATCCGGTTTTTTCCCTTTCTTTTTATAATTAGAATGGCGACGGCGACCATGATGACGCCGTGATTTATTATATTGTACAGTCATTTACGTATTTACATTATAGTGATATAATTTTTTACACTAATTAGTAGAATAAAAAATAGGTGTTGTGATTGGGTGTATT
>Ga0233439_10005983_pt1 | contig 11010 bp, 10 predicted proteins | sample SI_123_September_6_FD_182713 | JGI IMG/M metagenome (GOLD analysis project Ga0233439, IMG submission 182713) | Seawater microbial communities from Saanich Inlet, British Columbia, Canada - SI_123_September2016_100_MG | ecosystem: Environmental > Aquatic > Marine > Inlet | place: Canada: British... | reverse complement strand
TCAATGACTCAACAGATCCCTGCATTGGTATAGAGATAGACTTAGTCGATTTAGAAATTATTTCAGGACTTATGCCACCACCCTCGCTACCTAAAATTAAAATTAAATCCTCAGGGATTTCATCATCATAAAGCGAATTACCACAAATACTTAATGAATATATGGGAAGGTTAACTTGATCACATAATTTCAATAACTCTTGGTTTTCATAACACTTTAAGTTGACTTGAGCTCCCTGACTTCCCCTAAGTGTTTTTGGTGACCAAATCTCCGCCGAAGTCTTAGATAAATATACTGAATTAACTCCGGCAGCTTCTGCAGTCCTAAGTACACTACCTAAATTACCCGGGTCTTGAATGCCATCGATAAATAAATTCAAACCTTTTTTTATTTCTGAGCCTTCCTCAACTGGAGTATTTATCAGAGCAATTAAACCATTGGAAGACTTTAAGTCTGCAAGCTCAAGAAATAATCCATGCTTTAAGTCATAGATTTCAATATTAGGGTTTAATTTAACTATTTCATTGATTTCGGGTGAATCTATCTTTTCATCTCTTATAAAACATTCAACATCTTTTTTTGCCTGGAGGAATGTATTTATAAGATGAGGGCCAATTAAAATCGTCTTATTTTTTTCTTTTCTAAAGCCTTTTTTAGTCGCTATTTTTTTAAAGTATTTATATGTAGCATTATGTTTTGTGTCGATTATCTTATTCGTCATCAAGTTTTATTTTTTAAATGGTATTAGAGATTTTTTTTTGAAACCTGCTTGAAAAAATTGCTGCAAAAGTCCATCATCACCAGTGAGATGTGATGCCCCAACCGCAACAAATAACACATTTTTTTTTGCTAAAATCAGGAGTCTATTAAAAAAAAGTTTATTTCGTTTGTGAATAAGCTCATTTTTAACCGAAGACCAGGCTTTTTTAGGTACGATTGATTTAGTAATTTCTTCATCAGCATTAAGTATTTTATTTAAATTAAATGTAAGGTAGATCTTAATCATTAATTCATAATTTTTTTCTTTATCTGCCTCAGTTAAATTTAAAACATTTTTTAAAATTTGGAATTGATCCTCTGGTGAAAGTAAATCAAGAACAGAGTAATGTTCATCAACTGTTTCTAAGCCTTTTGAAGCTAACCCATAATTACTAGCAGCCACCTTTAACAAGTTGTCTTGGCTAAATGGATTCATTGCCCGAGGTGAACTAAAAATAAAACCCAATAACCATGGTTTTAATTTTATTGCAAAATCTGTTTCTATAGAATGAAAATCAGATAATTCACTAATTTTTTGAAAATCTTCTTCACTAAGATATTTATTATATTCACTCCCTAAGCCCTCCAGGGCTTTGAGATTATTTACATTATTTGCCTCAGAGACAAATAAGTCTGATTTCTGCATTGCATCGTAAACAGAATCACTAAAATCCACTACCCTATTATCATCTACATGGATGCTGCCAAAGATAAAAATTTGTTTCCCTTCAGGACTCTCTAGCTCCCAAAAAATTGAGTTTTCATTGGCACCGATACTAAAGGTCAAAAATAAACTTAATAAAATAAATGTTCTTATTTTCATATCTATTACTTTAATCTATCTATAAAAAAAATTAGTAAAAAAATTAAAAAAATAATAGATAAAGACGAGTAAAATTTATAATATGGATTTTAAAAATAAACCATCTTTTGAAAAAATTCAGTTTTATAAAACTACAGAATATAACTGCAGTTACATCGATAAAATGGATGCACAATCGTTAGTTGTAACTCCATATAAATCTATTGATCAAAATATTTTCCAAGATTTAATTGAAAAGGGTTTTAGGAGGAGTGGTCAATATATATATAAACCAAGCTGTAAAAGTTGCACAGCATGTATCCCTATAAGACTCTCAGTGCAAAAGTTTTTATCTTCTAGGTCGCAAAAAAGAATTTTTAAAAAGCATCAACATTTTGATGTCCGAGAGGTTTCTCTTGCTTTTAAACAAGAACATTTTGACCTTTACTCAAAATATCAAAATAAGCGTCATAGTTCAATAAACAATGATCAGAACAAAATAGATGATTACAATGACTTTTTAATTAAGAGCAATGTTAACTCAAAGCTTGTTGAGTTTTGGGATGGAGACTTACTAAAGATTGTCTCTATCATTGATATGATGAGTGATGGCATTTCAGCTGTTTACACTTTTTTTGACCCTGACGACGAAAAAGTAAGTTTTGGGACCTACTCAATTATTTGGCTAATCAATTGGTGTAAAACCCAACAATTAAAATATATGTATTTAGGTTACTGGATTGGTGAATGTAACAAAATGAAATACAAAACCAACTTTAAGCCTTATGAGCTATATATCAAAGGGTATTGGCAAGAAAATATCACATAGCGCCATGATACAATTTGAATAACTTAGTTTAAATCTAAAAAAATATAATGAATAATTTGCTTATTTTTGGTGTTGGTCTCATCGGTGGCTCTATCGCAATTGAATGCCAAAAAAAACAGATGTTTAATCAGGTTGTTGGGGTTCAAAGGGAGGGAGGGACCTCCTTATCTCCCTTTGTGTCAACTGGAATGATTGATAGAGTTTCAGATAACCTAGACGATGATATTAAACAAGCAGATTTTATAGTTATCGCAACACCAGTTGCCCAAATTAGAGACATATTAACGACAATCTCTCCATCACTATCGCCAAAAACAACTGTAATTGATGTAGGGAGCACAAAGTCTAATGTTATGCACTTTGCTAAGGAGGAGCTTAAAGAAAAATTTCCACAATTTGTTGGCTCTCACCCAATCGCTGGCTCAGAGCAGCACGGTCCTGCTGCAGCAAAAATAAACTTATTTAAGGATAAGGATATTATATTAACTCCTGAAGACGAAACAGATTCTAAAAAGCTTGAATTAACTTCTAAATTTTGGAAAGACTTAGGGGGTGTCATTAGAACAATGGCGCCTCTTGAGCATGATCAAATTTTTTCAACGGTAAGTCATATTCCACATCTTATTGCTTACAATATGGTAAATCTAATAGCTGGAAAAAATAATAGGGATACCCTGCTTGAATTTGCTGCTAGTGGATTTAAAGATTTCTCCCGTATAGCAGCAAGCTCCCCTGAGGTTTGGAAGGATATTTCTTTGGCCAACAAAACGGCAATCTTGAATGACCTCGATTTATTTGTTAAAGAAATCAATAAAACAGCTTCATTGATCAAGAATGAAGATTATGTTGCTTTAGAAAAATACTTTGAAGTAGCGAGTAAAATTAGAAAAAACTGGTCCGAAAAAAACTAGGAATGAACGAAATAAAACTAAAAGCTTCACAACAAGTTCGCGGCTGTATCAAGCTTCCTGGTTCAAAAAGTATCACTAATAGGGTTCTTTTAATGGCAGCTCTTGGAACTGGAGTGACTAAGCTAATAGATCCACTTAGATCAGAAGATACAGATCAAATGATCAATGCATTAATTAAGCTTGGGGTATCAGTTGAGGAAGTTAATAACGATAAAAAAATCATTGAAATAAAAGGGGCTGAACATAATTTTCCTAACAAAAATACTAATCTTTTCTTAGGTAATTCAGGAACCACCTTTAGACCGCTTGCGGCTGTTCTCGCAATGATGAGAGGTGACTACTACTTATCCGGTATTGAGAGAATGCACGAGAGACCTATCAAAGATCTAGTCGATGCATTAGAACAAATGGGGTCAAGTATTCGGTATGAGCAAAATCATGGCTACCCTCCTATTACTATTAATAATAGTTCAATCGAAATCTCAGAACCCATTCAAATTAAAGGCGACATATCAAGTCAATATCTCACAGCACTTTTGATCGCAGGTCCAATTTCAAATAATGAATTTAATATTGAAGTTATTGGTGATTTAATTTCAAAACCATATATTGATATAACTTTAAAGTTGCTTACAAAATTCAATATTTTTTATAACAATGATAATTGGCGTTTATTCTCTTTAAAAAAAGATTCCGTATATAGGAATCCAACTAAAATTTTTGTTGAAGGAGACGCATCATCAGCCTCTTACTTTTTTGCTGCTGCTTCACTTTCAGGTTCAATTGAGATAAAAGGAGTAACTAAAGATAGCATTCAAGGCGATCTTAAATTTTTAGATATCATTTCCAAAATGGGTGCAAAAATTGAATATAAATCTGACTCTATTCAAGTAACAAAGGCTTCAGGCTTAAAAGGCCTTGAAATAGACTGTGTAGAAATTCCAGATGCTGCAATGACACTGGCAATAATGGCGGTATTTGCTGACAAGCCAACAAAGCTAAAAAATATAGGAAGCTGGAGAGTTAAAGAAACAGACAGAATCTTAGCAATGGATAATGAATTAACCAAAATGGGTGTTGAGGTTTCAACGACTCACGACTCAATGACAATTTTTCCACAAAAACAACTCAATGATAATATCTCTATTAAAACTTATAATGATCATAGGATTGCAATGTGCTTCTCCCTTTTTTGCCTTAAAAATCTGAACATTACTATTCAGGATCCAAATTGTGTTAACAAAACTTATCCTGATTACTTCAAAGATTTAAAATCTGTCATTGAATAACAGCCATACAAAACCTTTCGTCGTTACCATTGATGGGCCAGCTGGTTCAGGAAAGGGTACAATATCTAAATTAGTAAGTAAAACTCTAGGGTTCCACTACCTCGATTCGGGAGCCATCTACAGAATTATTGCTTTAAACGCTAATACTGAGAGTCTGGACACAAATCAAATTACTCAAATATTAGAGTTAATTGATGGATTAGAAATTAATTTTGCTGATGAAAAAGTTTTCTCAGGTAGTAAGGACATAACAGATTTAATTCGATCAGAATTAATTGGGAAATTTGCTTCTGAAATTGCAAAAAATGAATTGATAAGAGAAAAAATTTTAGGGCTCCAAAAATCTTTCTTTAAACCACCTGGTCTGGTAGCTGATGGCCGTGACATGGGGACGGTAGTTTTTCCCAAGGCTAAAGTTAAAATTTTCCTCACCGCCAGCATAGAAGAGCGTGCGAATAGAAGATATAAACAGTTGATATTAAAGGAGAACAATGTTAATCTGACCGACCTATTTGAAACAATCAAATTAAGAGATGAAAGTGATACAAATAGAAAAATATCACCTCTTAAGGCTGCTAATGATGCTTTTTTAATTAAAACCGATAATTTAAGCATAACTCAGTCGTTTGAAAAAGTAATGGAGATTATAAGAAGTAAAGAGTAATAAAAAAAATAAGTGATCTAATAGACACCAAATTTATTAGGTTTTTTTTAATAAGCTCATCGCTAGATGAGATTTAAATGAAGGTATATAAAATATAAAATGGCAACTCTAGAAAAAACAACTCAAAAATCATCTGAAAGTTTCGCTGATCTATTCGAAGAAAGTATGGCGCTCAAAGAAATGCGACAAGGTGAAGTAATCACTGCAGAAGTTATATCAATAGATAGTGACTTTGTAATTGTAAATGCAGGTTTAAAGTCAGAAAGCTTAATTAAAACAGATGAATTTCTAGATGATAAAGGTGATATTGAGGTAAGTGTTGGTGACCATGTGAAAGTATCTATTGAAAAATTAGAGGATGGTTATGGATCGACACTTTTATCGAGAGCAAGAGCCAAAGAAATGCAAGCATGGCTCGATCTTGAAGATGCAATGGAAGAATCAAGAATTGTAACTGGATATGTCAGCAGTAAAGTAAAAGGTGGTTTGAGAGTTACGGTAAACGGGATTATGGCTTTTTTGCCTGGGTCTCTTGTAGACATTCGACCTATTAAGGATACAACGCCTTTTGAAAATAAAGAGTGTGAATTAAAAGTAATTAAAATTGACAGAAAAAGAAATAATGTTGTCGTTTCAAGGAAGGCAGTCTTAGAAGGTCAAAGTGGTGTAGACCTAGAAGCATTGATTGAGACCCTCAAAGAAGGATCTGTTGTTAAAGGTATCGTTAAGAATATTACAGATTATGGTGCATTTGTAGACTTAGGCGGGATTGATGGTTTATTACACATAACTGACTTAGCATGGAAAAGAATTAAACATCCATCCGAAATACTTAATATTGGTGATGAAATTGATGCCAGGGTATTGAAATTTGATAAAGAGAAAAATAGAGTTTCACTTGGTTTAAAACAACTTGATGAAGATCCTTGGGTTGGGTTATCAAGAAGAAGCCCTATTAAAACAAAAGTTTTTGGAAAGGTTTCAAATCTAACTGACTATGGTGCTTTCATTGAAATTGAAACAGGAATTGAAGGTTTGGTTCATGTTTCTGAAATGGATTGGACAAATAAAAATATTCATCCATCCAAGGCAGTTCAATTGGGTGATGAGGTTGAAGTGATGATACTTGAAATTGATGAAGACAGAAGAAGATTATCATTAGGCATGAAACAGTGTAAAGATAACCCATGGGATATTTTTGCAAACAGTAATAATAAAGATGACAAAATAAAAGGCAATATTAAATCAATTACGGACTTTGGCGTGTTTATAGGTTTACCTGGAGATATTGATGGCCTGATACATCTCTCTGATATTGCTTGGTCTGATCAAGAAGCAGCTTTGAAAAATTACAAAAGAGGCGATGAAGTTGAATCAGTCATCCTTTCAATAGATGTAGACAAGGAAAGAATTTCTCTAGGTATTAAGCAATTATCAGAAGATCCTAATGCAGATAAAAAAATAGAAGTTAAAGAGCAACCAAAAAAAGAAACAAAGAAAAAAACTGATGCTCCTGAAAATGCAGGAACAACAAACTTAGGTGCTTTATTGAAAGCTAAACTTGATGATAAAAAATAATGACTAAATCTGAATTAATAACACAACTTTCTGATAAGTTCTCGCAGCTCGTTCACAAGGACGCAGAGCTTTCAGTAAAAACAATTATTGATTCACTTGGTAATACTTTAAGTAAGGGTGGTAGAGTTGAGATTAGGGGTTTTGGTAGCTTTAGCCTAAATCATAGGCCAGCTAGACTCGGAAGAAATCCAAAAACAGGTGAGAAAGTAAATGTGCCTGAAAAGTTTGTGCCGCATTTCAAACCTGGTAAAGAATTAAAAATTAAAGTTGATAAATAACATAAGTGTAATTTATAAAAAACATATTCACTTTTTTCTTATTTGAATATTTTTTTTTTGAAAACATATGATCGAATTTGAATTTTGGTGGTTATTAGTTATACCTTTATTCTTTATCTTAGGGTGGGTCTCTGCTCGTGTTGATATCAAACAGGTCATTTCGGAAAGTACAGATCTCCCGGCCTCCCTCTTCAAAGCACTTTCGTATCTCAACTCAAATCAAAATGAGAATGCCATAACTGAACTTGAAAAAGCAGTCAAATTAAAAAATGATTCCTTAGAAATTCATTTTGCCCTTGGTTCAGTTTTAAGACGAGAAGGTAAATACGACAAAGCAATAAACCTACACATTGCACTATTAAATAAAAGAGAAATTACCATTGAGCAAGAGGACTCTATAAAGGCAGAATTGGCGCAAGACTATTTCATGGCTGGCCTTTATGGGAGAAGTGAATCTATACTAAGAGAACTCAAAAATGAAAAATATTTCCAATACTCCTTAAATTTACTAAGGGAGATATATGTGAGAGAGAGAGATTGGGATCAAGCAATCGATTCTGCATCTGACTTAGAGAAGATTTCTGGTGTCTCCTTCAGAATTGCAATAAGTCATTATTTTTGTGAATTAGCGACAAATAATCTTATGAATAAAAAATATGGTCTAGCAAAAACATACCTTAAGAAAGCTCTTGAAGAATCAAAAAATTGTGTAAGGGCTAATATACTTCTCGGAGATATTGCTTATGAGGAAAAAAAATATGATGACGCTATCGTATTTTGGAAAAAAATTGAGTACCAACAACCAGAATACCTCGGGTTGGTCATGCAAAAAATTATTTCTGTTTATGAAACGCAAAATAACATAAATGAAGCGCTGTCTATTCTTTCAAGATACTATGACCTATATAAACTAAGAACAATTCTTAACTCTCTTTACGATCTTGTATTAAAAAATGAGGGAGTCGATAGAGCAGAAGAAATAGCGAGAAATGAATTAATACAAAGGCCAAGCCTATTTTCTCTCGACCATTTATTTCAAGTCCTCACCATAAAAAAAACAAACGAAATTGAAAGCATTGAGCTAATTCAGCAAACGGTTAAAAATTCAATTGGCGAAAGAAGATTTTTTAATTGCAATCAATGTGGCTTTAAAGCAAAGCAATTTCATTGGCAATGTCCAGGCTGTAACGCATGGGAATCACTCCCATCAGAGCCAATTGATATCACCTTAGAAAATTAGATAGATGACCAAAAAAACTGATATTTTTGTAGCAATTGATACACAGTCAAAGGAAAATGCTAAAAAATTAATAGGTCAACTTAATAATAAATATTGTGGAATAAAAATTGGTAAAGAGCTGTTTACTTCCTGCGGACCAGAAATTGTTCAATGGGTTAAAAGTGAGGGATTTGAAGTATTTCTAGATTTAAAGTTTCACGACATTCCCAATACCGTCGTGAAGGCATGTGAGGCAGCTTCAAAGATGGATGTAGATATAATGAATGTGCATGCATTAGGCGGCAAAGAAATGATGTCAGCAGCCAAAAATGCTATTTCTAATCAACAAATAAAATTGATTGGAGTAACGCTACTAACAAGCCATGATCAAAATTTTATGACAGAAGTTGGTCTGCATGGCTCAATTGATGACTGCGTAAAAAAACTGGCTATAAACGCTGCTGAAAGTGGTCTTGATGGCATAGTATGTGCAGCGCCAGATATACCCAATATTCGTCAGTATCTGCCAAGTAACTTTATTTTTATTACACCAGGGATAAGGCTTGATAAAATAAATAACGATGACCAAAAGAGAGCTGCAAATCCAATTGATGCAGTAAATTTTGGCTCTGATATTTTAGTTATTGGAAGGCCCATCACAGGCAATTTAAATCCTCAGGAAGCATTACTTAGAGTACACAATCAAATAAACAATTAATTTACTCTCCTGCCCTATTAGATGAAACCATCGAATCAATTGAGTCTTGCTCTATTCTCTTTAAAAGATGCTTGTAAGATTTAATTTTTATTACGTCATCTTCAATTAAATTAAAACTATTGAAAAATTCTTCTCCATAAAAAGCAGCAATTTTTTCACAAAGATTAGGAATGATGGGCGTCAGGAATATTGAAAGCGCCCTAAAAGATTTAAGGCAAACTGAACAAATCTCATGCAAAGATGAATTAGATTTTAATTGCCCTTCCTCTTTTGCTAACTTCCAAGGCTCAGTTTTACTAATATATTCATTTAGCTCTTCAATAAACTGCATAATAAATTTTACTAATTTACTGAATTCTCGTGCTTCATAATGTTCATCTACAACCTTTTTAGCATCCTTAATTTTTTTTAATATCACAAGCCCCTCTTCAGATTTTATTAAGGTCGATGGCATAAGCTCATGATTGAAGAATTTACCTACAAAACCTGATGTTCGACTAGGAATATTTATAAACTTTCCAATTAAATCACTATTATTTTTAGCAACAAAATCTTCGAGATTTAAATCTAGATCTTCCATTGAAGAATTTAGTTTTGTAGCATAGTAATACCTTAGAAAATTTGGGTCCTTTATGTGCTCGAGATAACTCCTTGCTGTTATGAAAGTGCCTCTGGACTTTGACATCTTCTCACCGTTAACCGTTAAAAATCCATGCGTAAATATTTTGGTAGGCGTTCTATGGTTTGAGTAATTTAAAGTCGCTGGCCAAAAAAGTGCATGGAAATATAAAATATCCTTACCAATAAAATGAATTAATTCTGTTGAGCTTCCTTTTTTCCAAAATTCATCGAACGACAAATTGTTCATTTCAGCAAATTTCTTAAAACTTGCCATATAACCTATCGGTGCATCTAACCATACATAAAAATATTTACCAGGGGCATTAGGAATCTCAAATCCAAAATATGGCGCATCACGAGTTATATCCCAATCCTGAAGACCCATTTCAAACCATTCCTTGAGCTTATTTACAGCCTCAGGTTGAAGGGTATCATTTTCTATCCATCCCTTTAAAAATTCTGTACATTCAGAGAGCTTGAAAAAATAGTGAAGCGTTTTCTTTTTAATAGGCTTTGTCCCTGAAAGAACTGAATATGCATCTATCAAGTCAGTTGGACTGTAAGTCGCTCCGCATTTTTCACATGAATCCCCATATTGATCCTCTGCCTTACATTTAGGACACACGCCCTTTATAAATCTATCAGGTAAAAACATTTGTTTTGATTCATCAAAAAACTGATCAATGTCCTTCGATAAAATCTTATCGTTGTCATTTAATTCATTATAAATAGACTCGGATAACTCCTTATTTTCAATTGAATTTGTAGAATAAAAATGATCAAAATTTACATTAAACTCTTTAAAATCTAAATCATGTTCTTGATGCACTTTTTTGACTAACTCATCTGGTGAAATTTTTTCTTCTTCTGCTTTAAGCATTATTGGCGTGCCGTGCGTATCATCCGCACATATGTAATATGTTTCGTTGCCTGACATCTTTTGATAACGAACCCAAATATCAGTTTGGATATATTCCACCAAATGGCCTAGGTGAATACTGCCATTGGCATAAGGAAGAGCAGAAGTAACAAGAAGTTTACGCATTAGATGGAAAAATTATTCTATAATCCATTATTCTAGCAAACAAAATGCTAATACACATTATAAAACCTTAGAAATGGAATCGTAAAATGGAAATAGAAAAAAAAATAGAAGACTACATAAAAGCTATGAATTTTCCTATTTTAAATAAACAAATCATCACCGAAAAATCGATAAAAAAAATTGAATGTGAGGGGGATTATGTACAAATTGATTTACAGTTAGGTTTTTATGCTGAAACCATAATCGAAGAATTTAAAAATATACTTCTTGAAGGTTTAAAAGATTTTACAAAAAATA
>Ga0233439_10005979_pt1 | contig 11014 bp, 7 predicted proteins | sample SI_123_September_6_FD_182713 | JGI IMG/M metagenome (GOLD analysis project Ga0233439, IMG submission 182713) | Seawater microbial communities from Saanich Inlet, British Columbia, Canada - SI_123_September2016_100_MG | ecosystem: Environmental > Aquatic > Marine > Inlet | place: Canada: British... | reverse complement strand
TTTTCAGAATGTAAAACAAGTGCTGAAAAGAAATTAGTAAAAAAACTTGGTATTCCAGATGATATTATTAATGAAAATAATGGAGTATTTTTAATTGATTATAAAGAATCCGGAGACAATTTTGAACGGTTAAGTAGTAAAAATCAACTTAAATTAACAAACCAATTAGAAGCTACAATTAGAAAAAGATTTAAATTTCTACATTTAGATGATACAGGTATTACTAAAAAAATAGAAGAAGGTATTTTTGATAATAAAGCAATTATTATTGATGAAGTTCATAATTTAACTAATCGTATGACAGGTGCTACAAAATCAGGACCCTTTTTCTACGATTTACTAATGAAATCTAAAAACTGTAAATTGATTTTTTTGTCTGGAACGCCAATCATTAATAAAGTATTCGAATTAACACGTATATATAATATTTTACGAGGATATATTCCAACAATTGTTTATAAATTGATTCCTGAATTTGGAAAGCAAATCCAATATTCTATTATTAAAAATAAATTAATTCAAGATATAAATGTAGACCAAGTTGTAGTAGATAAACTAAGGAAAACAATAAAAGTATCTAAAAATCCAGATAATTTTGTAAGAGATTCTTCTAAAAATGGATTGGTTAAAGACAGTTCTAAATCATCTGATATGAATACTTTCAAAGAAACAATTAATAAAATGATGGTTAATTTGAAATCAGTAGGTGGATTTAGTAAAATGACAGATACAATTGAAAATAATACTTGTCTTCCAGAAGATGAAAAAGAATTTCAAAAATTATTTTATAGTTATGAAACTAATAAAATTAAAAAAGTTGATGTTCTTAGAAAAAGAATTGTTGGATTAACATCATTCTATGAAAAGATTGATGAAAGCAAATTCCCAACTATTAAAGCAATTAATATTGTTCCAATGGAAATGAGTAGTTATCAGTTAGGAAAATATCAACCATATCGTTCTGTTGAAATAGAAAAACAAAAGAATCAGATGAAACGAAAAGGTGATGATGAAACATTAAAAAGTAGTTATCGTTTATATAGTCGTCTTCATTGCACTTTCGTATTTCCAGATGAGATTGGAAGTCCTTACGATAAAGATAATATGGAAACTTATGCTAAATTAGAAGAAATATTAGAAGAAAAAGAAGCGAAATATATTAAAGATGACGAAGATGTTAAAAGCATAAAAAAAAGTTTAAAAGAAGGTAAAACCAAATTTGATAAAGTTGAAAAATTAAGTAAAAAGTTTTTAGCAGCATTAGAAAAAGAATCTGATAAATATATGACTTTTGATTTGGATGATGAAAGTGATGGTAGTAGCGTTGATAGTAATAGTAATAATAAATTAGGAACATATTCACCTAAATACGTTCATATTATAAGAGATATAGTTAAAACAATTGGGTGTTGTTTTGTGTATAGTCAATTTATTGAAATGGTAGGTTTAAATACATTTGCGATTGCGTTAAAAGCAACTGGTCGTTTTGCTAAATTAGAGTTAAAAAAGATAGATGGTCAATATATGTTAGATATGTCTAATTACAAAGATGAATCAGAATTTAGAAATAAAATGAAATATATTTTTTATGCAGGTGAAACAAAGGGTGAATTAAAAGAAATATATCGTCAAATATATAACAGCGAATTTAGTCAATTACCACCAAATTGTAGATTACTTAAAAGACAGTTAGAAGAATTATATGGTGACGACCAGAATCTACACGGTCAAGTTATTAAAATCTTTTTAACAACTCGTTCAGGGGCGGAAGGTGTTGATTTAAAACATATCCGTAAAATTTATATTATGGAACCTTATTGGCAACCAGTATTAATTAAACAAATTATTGGTAGAGGTAAAAGATATGAATCACACGTTAGATTACCTGCAGAAGAAAGAAATGTAGAAATATTTATTTATATGGCGTCATTTTCAAGAGACCAAGTTAAAAATCATATTAGTGGTGTTATTAGAGGAGATGTTGGAAAATATAATGTATCTACTTATCAGAAAAAAGGGAAGCCAATTACATCAGATGAAAGTTTATATATTACATCTCAATACAAATTAGCAATGATAGAACAAGTAGAAAAAATTATGAAAGATAGTGCTTTTGATTGTACTTTAAATTATACAGATAATATCGAAAACGTAGATAATAAGAATATTGTATGTCTTGACTACGATTCGGTAAATAGAGATGATAGTAAATCATATTTATATGCACCAAATGTTGAAGATACAGTTGATATTGTTGAATATGACCAAGAAGATGCTATAAAAATTTCATATCAAAAAGTAGAAATACCAAAAAATAGCAAGAAATTTTATTGGAGACTTGCAGTTACTCCAATTGGTGAAAAGAATTATCTTTATTCTGGAGATAGAGACCCATCTAAAATGTCGCGTATGCCTAAACCAGTTGGTGAAATAATTGAAACAGATGGGAAGAAAAAGGTTCTCTTATTCAAGAAAAAATAAAATATTATTTATATGTAATTAGACATTTTATAGTAAAATGGATATTAATCTATTGTTTGAGCTTCGTCTAATTGATATAAAAAAATTTTTATATATTAAAACGCCGCCATTATTAGGAAATTATTTATATAATAATAAATATTCAGTATTTATTCATATTGAATCACCAGAATATTATATTAAAAGTTTATTATTAGATAATAATATTGAACCAAATAATTATAAAGAATATTATTTATTATGTAGAGATGTGAATTATTTAAAAAATAATTACTTGTATCCAAGAGATTACAATGATAATTTAAAAATTGATGGAGAAAAAATATTAGGATTAATATTAAAATCAACTATTGACGATAATAATAATACATTTTCAAAATTATCATTTACTAAAATTGGACTAAAACAAATGATTTATTATTATTCAGAAGATAATAAAATTAAATATAAAAATATAATTGAATCAATAAAAGAAAAAGAAGACTTACTATTTTTTTCTCTAAATACAATTGGTCATATTGAAATCGGATTAAGAAAATTTAAATCTATTAATACTGGTAGATTTAAAATAATTCAATTAGATGTAATATGATACCAAATGTGGATATGTTAAAGGATAGGACCTTTCTGGATATTGTAGCATATTAGGACATTCATATTGATTATTACAAGTATGATTAAATAAATTATTTGAACCTACCAAATATGTAGAATGAATAGGATATCTATCAATCGCACGATGATGACTTTGATATTGTGGATTTGTATAATGATAATTTCTTAATCTATTATATGAATCATTTTTGTTTTTGTAATAAACATATCTATAACCAGGAAAATTATGAAAACTTTCTTTAATATCTTTTCCATAATTTTTAATTATTAAAACAATTATAATTAATATAATTGAAACAACTAATATTTTTTCTATATATATTTGAGTCATTATTTTGAATTATTTCGTATAACTTAATAATAGTGAAGAATAATAATAAAAGTAATAATAAAAGTAATAATAAAAGTAATAATAAAAAATTATGAAAATAACTACATTACAATCAAATATATTATTATCTATTTACGGAATATTATTAATAATAATACTTTATATGTTAATTGATACTGTAGTAGAAAGTTTTCAAAATACCAATAATACCAATAATACCAATAATACCAATAATACCAATAATACCAATAATGTCAAAGAAATGATAGAAGCAGATATTGTTCGTAAAGATAAATTAAATAATGAAAATATTAATAGTAATAGTAATCAGAATAATAATGAAAATATTAATAGTAATAGTAATGTAATTGGTAATCAAATAAAAACTATATTACTAAAAGATGTAATTATATCAAAAGAAAGAATTGTAGATTTACCTTCTGTTGTTAAAATGGATGGTAATAGTAATCAAATGGGTAATATGCTTATTATAAGTGCTTTTAGAATTAATGCCAGAAAAGATGAGAATGCGTTTGAGAATTCTATTGGAGATATCGTAAGTCATATTGAAGATTTAATTGATAATAAAATGATAGATTTAGACATTGACGGAACTATATTAGATATGAAACACGATATTAAAATAAATAGAATTGAAAGATATGCTACAGTAAATGTAATGATTATAGTAGGTTTTTAAAATAATATTAAGTATTTTTTCATTTTTCATTTTTCATTTTTCATTTTTCATTTTTCATTTTTCATTTTTCATTTTTCATTTTTCATTTTTTCTAATAATATAGTAATATATGTCTAATTTATTAAGATGACTAAGTATCAAAAAACACTAAAAAACAAAAACAAAAATAATAATAATAATAATAATAATAATAAAAAAACGAAGAAATTAGATTATTGTGCTCCAAATATTAAAAGTAATGGGATATCTTGTTTTGATAGGAGTGCGATTAATAGATTAGTTAAAATATGGAATAAAAAACACGATATTAATCTTAATATTAAAATTGGTAAGAAAACAACAAATAAATTATGGAAAGAATTAAATAATAAAATGAAAGGTGAATATAAATGTAAGGACGGAGATGAATCGTGTTGGGTTAAACAAAGTTTTATCAAGAATAATTATGATAGAGAATTAACAGAAGAATTATCTAATTATTTAAAACCAATTATGCCAGAATCATGGAATTCCGAACCTAATAAATGGTTAAATACAATTAATATCGAAGATGTATTAGAACAATATGAAGATAAACATTCCGATTTCTTATTTGTAGGAGCAGTTCCAATTGATTTTGATGAAAAAATAGGTATGGGACAATGTGTATCTAATGAATTATGTAATATTAATTTAAAAAAATTATATAAAAAAGGAATCCGAAAAATAGGGGTGGTTTTTAATTTAGATAAACATAACCAAAGTGGTAGTCATTGGATTGCGCTTTATTGTAAATTAAATAAAAATAAAGGAGAGGTGAATTACTGGGATAGTTATGGTATTTCTCCACCACCAGAAGTAACACGATTAATGAATAATTTAAAAAATCAAGCATCTAAGATGAATATTAATTTGAAGAAAAATATTAATAAAGTTCGCCATCAATATAAAAATACAGAATGTGGTATATATTCAATTTATTTTATTGTTAGTCAATTGGAAGGAAAAACGTTTAAAGATGTTTCTGAAAATATAGTAAAAGACGAAGAAATATTTAAAAAAAGAAAGGAATTTTTTATTACGAACTAAAAAATTATATTATATTATATTATTTTCTATTTTTCTATTTTATTATTATTTAAGAGTTCATATAAAACTAATTAAAATGTATTCTTAATATAAATTGTAAATTTGTTATAAATAAGTTATAAATAAGTTATAAATAAGTTATAATAAAACAAAAAGATGGCAGACGAAAATGATGTTAGAGACCATTTCTTTTCAGGGAAAAATATGAACTTCACATATGGTATTATCCGTCAAGAAGTTAATAGCAAGTGTGGTTATGATATTGATAAAAGTCCTAAATTAAAAGAAGGTTTTGATAAAATGGCCCAAACAATTTATATTAAAACTGAAATTAATGAGAGAAATTTAACTATTTTAAATAGCAATTTAGTTCAACAATGTTCCAGTTATTTTACTAAATTGATTGATAAAAAGAAAGGTAAAAGTAGTAATGTTTCTGGTAATTCAATTAGCAATAGATTAGAAGATAGAAATATGTTAGAAAGAGGAGAAAATACAAGAACTAATGTTAGTAATGGTATGTCAATTGCTAATAAAAATGAAGATATTGCCAAAAATTTACAAAATTTAGAACAATTGCGTGCGATGGATTTAGCAGATTCGCGACCAACTCACCCAATTGAAACAGTCGATAGTAATAATTCTAATAGAGATATGGATTCAAGATATCAAAATATTATGGGTCAAAGAACAGACGCAATTAAAAAAGAAGAAAGAGGTAATACTACTGGTAGAGGAATGGCGGAAATATACGAACCAAATTCTTTATTTTCAATGGATATGGATTCTATGGATACATTATCTAATAATAGTTTGCCATTTACAATGTCTAATGAATTTATTAGTAATGGTAATGGTGGTGGTAATGGTGGTGGTGGTAATAATATTTATGACAATACAAATGATTTACTTGATAGAGATAGTAAAAACCCAATGGAATTTTTAGAAACATATCAACGAAATAGAGATGGTGAAATTCTTATTGAACAGGGATTGGGAGAAAACGCAACTCCAGATGCTATGAAAAAAATTATGAATACAAGACCTATGGATGATTTGTCATCGCGTAGAAATCAACAGTTAAAAGATAGTCGTATTGATTCAGTATCTGCAGACCCAAGAAAATTAATGTTACAAAATCAAGATATTACAAATAGAATGATTGATAATATGACTGCAAGTCAAGTTGGTAATAATGGAGCATTAGCAAATCCAAATTATAAAACAGAAAGTGATAAAACAATTAATAAAATGGTTGATTATCAAATTGAAAATGAACCTTCTTATATAGATAAAGTTCATTATATTAATATTAATAGTATTGATAGAAATTGGAAATCACAACAAGAAAGTCGTTATCAATTTAAAATTAATTTTAATCCATCAAGCACCCAAGAAAATGCTGGAGTAACTGCTATATTTAAAAATATTGTATCAGTTGAATTAATTAATGCAATGATGCCTTTAGACAGTTCTCCATTATTGTTTGATAATCGTATTTATTTAAGTACTCATCGCCATCCTTATTTACTTTTACAAATTGATGAGTTAGATGGTGTTTTTAGAAGCACAAATAGCGCAAGTGATAAAGTTTTCTCTCAAATGATTTTTGATAAAGAATTTAATACTGATGTATTATCAAGTGATTATATTGGAAGTGATGTTGCTCCAACTCCTGATACCAGATTTTCTTCACAATTCAAGCGTGGATATTTAAGATATATTCCAGCTTTCTTTGAAAAGAAAAATTATGGTAGTAATCCGATTGCTTCTTTAAACAGAATGACAATTAAAATTACAGATTTATATGGTAATTTAATTAATGAGGAAAATGATACATTAGAAGTTACTGCTATTACTGCCGTTACGGTTGGTGCTTTTGAATTAACAGCAACATTAGGATTTCCCGCTTCTAATGTTTCCGCTCACAAATATATTAGATTAACAACTGATAAATATTTTAATAATCGTTTGTTTAGAATTGGAGATACTATTCGATTTTCAAGTGTATCAAGCGATAATACTACTATGGACGATTTCTTAAATCGCGAGTCCGGACACGTAATTATAAATTTAACAGCAGAAACAAATACTGCTACCGGAAATAAAAGTTATATCAACCAAATTTATATCTCTCCACCTGGTAATTTAGATAGTTCTAACCAAACTATTGATGCTTCAACTTATATTGATGCTTCTACCGTAACATTTGAAACTTTTTCAAGTGTTGCTACTGGAACAACAATTGCTGCGTATGTTGTTAATCAATCATTACAAACTAATTTAATGATGAAGATTGTTACACGTGATGTAGATACATCTAATATTATAAAATCTCTTAATGTTTAAGATTTAATGTTTATTATTTTAATAAAATGATTAAATGATTAAATGATAAAATGTTTAGTTTTCTGTATTATTTGTTGTAGTTTTCTTTTTTTCAATTTTTTTCCTTAATTTCTTAGGTTTAGCAATGATACTATTATTACGGAATTTGGTAATATATTTATCCATATGTTCGTCTATTGAAGTCCATGACATTAAAACAAATTGACAACCTAAGTCCCATGCCCTTTGTGGGTCATAATTTTCTGTTAAAATATCACCTTCTTTGTGTGGAACAACAATTGTAATACCTCTTTTATTAAATGCTTGTGTTTGTCTGGCATCTGCTTCTTCTAATTCATTGTAATGCATTCTACGCATACCTTTCATTCCCCAACTATAATTAACAACTTCATCTAATTTAGAACCTTCAAAACCTTCGCTTGAAAATATACATACACGACCTTGTAATTCTGACATAGTAATATCTGCTATTTCACTTTGTTGATAGGAATATTTATTATCTAATAATCTATCTCTGAAATAATCAACTATGATATCACTAATAACATCTAAACAATGTAAATTATTATTTGTATGAAGATTAAGACTAATAAATATAGGGTCATCTGGATTAGGAACACCATTATCTCCATCTCCAACAACAAAAGCATTTTTATCTATTTCTTTAATACAATCTTCAAATAGAACCGTTCCAGCAGTCATTTTCCATTCACCAGTACGATAACCATTTGAAACAACTGGTAAAGCATCTTCTCCATATTCGCTATTAAATATATTGAATTCAATAAATCTACACCCCGATTTGAGAGTTTCTTTAACAATTTCCGGACTAACATAATCAAGCATTTGATAACCTACTAAAGCAGTATTATAAGAAGATGCTACATATGTATCTGATAGACGTAATTTTTGAACACCTTTATTCTCATATGGTATTGACTGGATTGTATTATAATTTTGATAAATTTTATGAGAATCTATTGCTTTATTAACTCTAAATGTTTTAGATAGGAAATAAAGAACAAGTAATAATATAAATACAATAAATCCCGCTACAACTAAAACAAATGCACTTGAACTTTGAGGTGTATTATTATTATTGCTAACACCACTATTGCTAACACCACTATTGCTAACTGTATTTATTTTACTATTATTTAAAGTTATATTATTTCCAGATGTGAATGTTGTATTGCTTGGATTCATTAAGGTATTGTATTTGTTTTTAATTCCATTACTGACATTGTTATATGTGTTTGTAACAGTTTCTTTAATATTATCCATTTTCTATTATTTATATATTATTATTGTGTTATTATTATTCTAAGAATATTCTAATATCTATTACATTAATCTTACAAAAAATATGATTAAAAAGAATCAAATAAAATTGGGAAAATTTGGAAAATTGTCATAATTGGGAAAATTTGGAAAATTTGGAAAATTGAGAAATGTTTATTGTTCTTTATTTTTCAATTCATTTATTTTTCAATTCATTCTTAGCAGCAAGTTTTGCTCTTAATCTATCACGTGTTGCTAAATTACGTGTTGCTTCTCTTACTCTATTTTGTTGTCCTCTATCTTGACCGGTTGTCTCTGCTGCTTGTCGGAGGTCTGCCGCGGATTGTTGCCCTCCCATTAAATTTTTCATCATATTTTCTAATCCACCTCCTGCTCCTCCTGTCATTTTACCAACTAAATTACTGGTAGTCTTCATTAATTCAGGTAATTTACCACTTGAAACTAATTTACTCATAACATCCATCATATTTGGATTTGGATCACTTGTATCTAATCCTATACTTTCTAAAGTTCTCGCAAATTCATTCATTGGATTGGAATCATTACTTGGATTAGTATCTGTATTATCTCCACTTTCTTCATTTTCATTAGAAGTATTGTCTCCTTCTGGAACAAGTCCTTGACCCATGCTTTCAACTGCTTCTTTCATTTTATCCATATCAAGACCCATCGTTTCCATTAAACCTTGGGGGTTAGATAACAGATCTGTTATACCCTTCATCATATCTCCTGCTCCACCAGAACCACCAGCACCTCCTAAACCGAACATACTTGCTAACTTAGTAGCATTACCTGCCATATCTAAAACACTTTCTAATCCAGAAACTTCGGGTTCATCATCACCGTCTCCCTGTTTCATTTCTACAGGAGATGGAGTATTAATAACACCACCAACTTGATTAAGAACATGGATAACTTCATCTTTGTTTGGAATTACTTTTCTTCCAAGAATTGTTAAAAGTTGTAGATATTTCCAGATTGCTTGCTTATTATTATCAGTTGATTCTGATGAATTCCAAATTTGATTGAAATCGACACCTTCTAACAACATTAAAACATTCTCTCCTGAAAACATAGACTCGTCTTTTTTACCAATATGAGTCAGATGATTATTTACTTTTGCAACAAAGAATTTTACATATACATCATTTTTCTTATCATTACCTTCTAATAGAGGTCTATAATTAGTTAATAGACCATCTTTGGTAAAAGGAAATTGTGCTAATAAATCATTTTCAAATTGAACTAAATAATAATTGAAATAATCAAGATATGTTTTATCCATAATATAATTGACTTTATATTTATATTTATATTTACCTTTCTCTAATTGATATTATTATAATATTAATAATATATTTATCATTTTGAAACTAATAATTATATTCTAATATAAACTGAAAATAATGGTCCGTTTTCACTACTAATCGCAGCAATCCAAGATATATATTTTTCTTTATTATCTTTCATCCATAATTGAAATTGTTTTCTAACTTTTTTATCAATATTAATATCTTTTGACAATTCCATTAAATTTTTAGAATAATCTTCTAATTTATATTTATCATCTAATATTAAATTGTATGCCATTGGAACACCATCAACTCTTTTTTGATAACTAAAATCTGATAAATTATTTGGATTAATATGTTTGATAAAATGCTTAGCATCATCATTAAATAATGTATTCAAATATTTTTTATATGAACTGTTAGATATGAAAGGAGTAATTGCTTTATAAATTCTTTCTGAATAAACTTTCTTGTGTTTTTCCATTGAATAGATATTTCTTGTTTTTTGTTGACAAATATATATTTTTTCAGTCATTGCCTGAGTATCAATTGCGTATATTATTTCACAACATTTCCAATTAAATTTTTTAAGTTTTTTAGTAGCATATTCCATTAACTGACTATTAACATCACAATAATCTATTAAACTTGAAAAATGTTTTTTGAGTAATTTTTGTGTTTTTTTATCTTCAGTATCAAATATAATTAAATACCTATATGGATTAAATTCGGTTTTTGATACTTTAACTGAGATTTCCTGTTTGACTGTAGAATCTATTAATTTCGCAAATTTCTTACCACCTTTGTAAATTGTTTGTGATGCGATTTTTAAAATATTATATGGATCTTCAAATTTATCTATTTTACTAATAGGTT
>Ga0233439_10005976_pt1 | contig 11019 bp, 12 predicted proteins | sample SI_123_September_6_FD_182713 | JGI IMG/M metagenome (GOLD analysis project Ga0233439, IMG submission 182713) | Seawater microbial communities from Saanich Inlet, British Columbia, Canada - SI_123_September2016_100_MG | ecosystem: Environmental > Aquatic > Marine > Inlet | place: Canada: British... | reverse complement strand
ATCCCACACACCCAATGCGTTCAACGCCAGAATCGCAGTGCCACGACTGGTGTCTTGCTCTTCGGCAGAAACCCCAACAGGCACGCCCAGCACGTCAGACATCGTCTGTAGCCACCACGGGGAGTTCTGTATCGCTCCGCCACTGGCGATCATCTGATAACCCGATTTCACTCCCGGCAGCAGCAGATCAGCGACCATAGCGAATCTGTACGCCACCGATTCAAGCATCGCCTGAAGAATTTCGATTGGTGTAGTAGATATTTTTATGCCTTCAAGAACGCCTGTTGCGGAAGTCGACCACCCAGTTGCTCTTTCGCCAGCGATGAATGGCAGCACGTGAATTCCGTGATTCGCCGGGGTCAGCGTTTGAAGTTCAGCGTCTAGGTCTTCGATTGCTGGAAGTTTAAGGTTCTCGAGCGCCCATTGAACGACGTTGCCGCCTTCTGAAAACGAGCCGCCCAATAGCGTCCGGTCACTACCAAGTCGATACGCCCAAAGCCCTGTCGGGACGTCCGGGGCCGGTCCTTCGCTCAGCACTCGCATTGCTCCGGTTGTGCCAACCGTTAGAGCAACCTTTGTTCCGTCCACACAACCCGTACCTACGTTCACAGCAGCGCCATCGCCAACCGCAAGCATGAAAGGTAGCTCGGCTAATGCGGGCCAGCGTTTGGCGAATTCAGGAGCAAGGCCGGTTTCAGCGTCGCTCCACGGTGCAAGATCGGGAAGGTTGCTTTCGTCGATACCGAGCCTACCCAGCAAACCATGATCCCAATCGAGTTCGTGGCGATTGAGTAGCCCGCTCCAAGATGAAACGCAGTAGCTAGCTTTGACGTTCTGACGACCAAACCATTTCGAAAATATGTAAGTCGATACGTCGACATATCGATCTACGCGATCAGCCAGCTCGGGCTGCGTGCGGCGCAGCCATCGAATGCGCCCTGGCAGGTACGAGGTGTGCTGCATTACTCCGGTGCGATCATAGATGACAGGAACGTTGAGTTCGTCCTTTAGTCGATCAACATCAGCACCAGAACGAGTATCGGCGTAGGTGTAAACGGGTGTGATGGCATTGCCGTTGGAATCGACGCCAAGCACCGTGCTCGACATGCAATCGAACCCAACGCCTGCGATTTCACCGGTGAGTGTCCCAGCCTTCTCAAGAACCGAATCGATTGCCTGCTCAGTGGCTATTCGAATCTGATCGGCGTCTTCTTCTGATGTACCATCAGAAGCTACTGTTTGGGTATGCGGGATGGTCGCCTCGATGCCAGCAACACTGCGGGCAAGCGCGTCGAACAATCCGGCCTTCACCGATGAGCTACCAATATCTACCGCAAGTACGTACGGCGACTCGAAGTCGGTCAACTCACTACTCATTTCATTACGTGCCAGTAAGCCAAGAATCAGAGCCTAAGAAACGAGATATTTCTCAACCAGTGATTGGTCGATCTCGATACCGAGTCCTGGTTTATCAGTTACTTCGAAGTAGCCATTGTTAGGCCCGTAGTTCTCAGCGGTAATAGCGTTCTTGTAGGCGTTCGCGTGATGGCTGTGTTCCATGATCATGAAGTTCGAACACGAAGCCGAATATTCGACAGTAGAAGCGACCGACAAAATCCCGCCACCGCCAACGTGAGGTGCAACTGGAATGTTGTACGTATCGGCAATAGTTCCGATTCGGTGTCCTTCAGTAATACCCGTGCGAGCAATATCGTGCATCACAACGTCGTATGCGCGCCGCTCGAACGCTTCGCGCATTTCGTATCGGGTACGGCTCCACTCGCCGATTGCCACAGCCATATCGAGAGCTTCAGATAGCGCTACTGCACCCGGAATGTCTTCAGGAACAATTGGCGATTCGAGCCACGTGAAATCGAGTTTCTCAAGTGCTCGCCCTAACTTGATCGCACTCTGAACCGACTGTCGCATGTGCGTGTCGACCATCAGCATGATCTTTGGACCAACTCGCTTGCGAACTGCACTAGCGATTTCAGCTACACCGTCGGCATCTAGCAGCAGGTGAAGTTTCAACGCCTGATAGCCGTAACCAACATGTTCCTCAGCTTCATCGGCTACTTTCTGAGGATCAACGCCACCCATTCCGGCGTATAGCTTGACCTTGTCTCGATATCGACCACCAGCAAGCTTGTGAACCGGCTTGCCAGTTGCCTTGCCCACGATGTCCCAAAGTGCGATATCCGTGCCACCAATAGCATCGATGTAGAAGCCTGTTGGGTGACCACGCTCGCGCATGGCGCCGTAATTACGGGTCCAGATAGCTTCGATATCAAACGGATCTCGCCCGAGAATCAACGGTCGGACCAAATCTTCAACGATCGTCTGGGTCGTTCGAGGCGACACTGGCGATTGCGCCTCGCCCCAGCCGACGATACCGGTATCGGTTTCGATCTTGATAACCGTGGTTTCGTGGTGCTTTGAGTAGATCGAAGTGAACGCAGTTTCATCGACGAAGTAATCACCGTAATCGATAACTGCGGGTCGTTCTTTGCCTTCGTCTTCCTCATCACGAGTAATGCGAATCGGAAAGGCGGTTATTTCTTTAATCTTCAAAGCGAACGGACATCTTTCAAACTATTTTTACTAAACGGACAAGAGGTTGATTTAGTCTTGCTGCATCTTGGCAGGAGTCATCATCTCGAAGAATTCGATCCGACTGCTGATCACATGCTCACGAGTCTTTGCGCCAATTGCCATTGCTTCAGGAGCGAGCGTTAGACCTTCACGGTAAGGCGAATCGATCGTGTCGTCGTTCCACTGCATGTAAACCTTGTTGTTGTCACCGGGCACTGTCCCGCCATTGAAGTAAACGGTTACTTCTCCACGCTGGCCAGCAGCTGAGTATGCGTCGCCCTGCTGTTGTAGCAGCGTTGCAACTTTTCGAGCCATTCCGGGTTTTACGTCGTACACACGTCTGATCACGTACATGCTGTTCTCCTAAGAGTTAAAGTTCTCCCAAGCTGTTAAAAACGTTAAAAAGCTTGGATATTTTCTAGAAATATTATTCGGTATTTTCGTCCTAAAAATAACCGAACTTGCACAAAGTACATCCTGAACAAGCAGTCAGTAAATGCTCGCACACCAGTTTCATTGTATTTTCACATCGTCTCTAGGAATATCAGAGATATCATGAACAAGTTGTCGCCAAACTAATTCAGAGCAGGCACAAAGCTTGTTCGACTGGAGCAGTGAATGAAGATCGGCGCCCCACGGGAGTCAGATCCCAACGAGAATCGCGTGGCCCTTGTGCCTGAGACGGTTGAACGTCTCGTAAAGGCTGGCCACGAGTTATTTATTGAAGAAGGTGCGGGAACTGCCGCAGGCTTCCCGGATTCGGCATACGCAGAAGCTGGAGCGAAAACCGCTTCTGCAGCTGAAATCGCCGGATCGGCCGATATATTCGTCCACGTTCAGCCACCTACCGATGCCGAAGTCGGTGCCCTGAAGAAGGGCAGCATTGTTGTTAGCACTCTCAATGCGCGAACCAATGGGCCGGGTGTTTCGGGACTTGCTTCAGCCGGTGCAACTGCACTGGCAATGGAGCTGGTTCCGCGAATCGCTCGAGCACAGCGGATGGACGTTCTGTCGTCTCAGGCATCTATTGCCGGATACAAAGCAGCATTGCTTGCAGCCAATTCTCTAGGCAAATATCTGCCAATGATGATGACCGCTGCTGGAACTATTCCACCAGCCAAAATCCTCGTGCTTGGAGCCGGTGTTGCTGGACTTCAAGCAATCGCAACAGCACGCCGACTAGGCGCCGTTGTCGAAGCATTCGACGTACGAGCCGCAGCTGGCGAGCAGGTCGAAAGTCTGGGTGCGAAATTCATTCAGCCACCTGCAGCAGAAGACGCTGAAGGCGCTGGCGGTTACGCCCGTGAGCAGACCGAGGACGAACAGGAGAAACAGCGAGAGTTCCTTAAAGAGCACATCGCTGAAGCTGACGCAGTTATTACTACTGCGGCGATTCCAGGACGCCCTGCCCCGCTGCTTATGACCGAAGACATGGTCGACGTTATGAAGCCGGGTAGCGTGGTCATCGACCTCGCTGCTGAATCGGGCGGAAACGTTGCGGGAACAGTCGCCGGAGAAATCATCGACAAGAACGGTGTGGCTATCAACGGGCCTATAAACGTCCCAAGCTCAATGCCGTTTCACGCAAGCCAGCTCTACTCACGAAACGTTATGGCGCTCTTCGATCTAATCATCGATAAGAAAGAAGGAACGCTTACTCTCGACTTTGAAGATGAAGTGATCGACACCATGTGTGTTGCTCACGAAGGCGAAGCACGACACGGGTTAGGTGAATAAATGTTTGACGCCGAAGCGCTAATTATTGCGCTAACAGTGTTCGTACTCGCGATTTTCATCGGGTACGAGGTAATTACGAAAGTACCGCCAACACTGCACACACCTCTGATGTCGGGATCAAACGCGATCTCGGGTATCGTGATCGTGGGTGCATTGCTGGTTGCTGGTCAGGCCGATGGTCTGGTTGGGCAAATTCTGGGTGCGATTGCGGTCGGACTCGCCATGATCAACGTGGTGGGTGGCTTCATGGTTACCGACAGAATGCTCAAGATGTTTAGAAGGTCGGGTCAGAAATAATGAGTACCGACGCACTCTTCCACATGAACATAACCAACGTGATGTACATCATCGCAGCGATTCTGTTCATTGTTGGACTCAAACAACTCGGATCGCCTGCGACGGCGCGACGAGGTAACCGAATGTCGTCGTTGGCAATGCTTGTTGCCGTGCTTGCGACGGTGGTCGGTAACGACATCATGTCGTGGGAATGGATTCTCGGTGGAGCCATCGTTGGTTCCGCAATTGGTGCATTCTCGGCTCGCAAGGTCGAAATGACCTCGATGCCGCAGCTTGTGGCGATCTTCAACGGTTTCGGTGGTGCTGCTTCGGCAGTAATCGCAGCCGGTGAACTGATTCGCTTGATAGATGACGGTGCGACGATTGCAGAAGATGTTTCTATTACGATCATGGCTTCGGTAATCGTTGGTGGAGTAACCCTCACGGGTAGCTTCATTGCTTACGGAAAGCTTCAGGGTCTGGTTCCAACCCGACCTCTACTGTTGCCAATCCGTAACGTAATCAACGTTGCTTTATTGATCGGAATGATCGCTTCAACCGTTTGGTTGGTTATCGATCCTTCGATCACAGCGTTCTTGATCGCTGGTGGAATCGCACTCGCACTCGGAATCCTTGTTGTGATTCCGATTGGTGGTGCCGATATGCCAGTGGTTATCGCATTGCTGAACTCTTACTCCGGTATCGCTGGTGCTGCCACAGGTTTCGTTCTTGGCAACAACATGCTTATCATCGCTGGTTCGCTGGTTGGTGCTTCGGGCCTAATCCTCACAAGGATCATGACCAAGGCAATGAACCGATCATTGGCTAACGTGATGTTGGGCGGATTCGGTGTTGAAGATGGCGCATCGGCTGGCGGTGAAGAGGAAACTCGACCCGTTACTTCGATTCAGGCTGACGATGCAGCGACAATGCTTGCGTACGCACAGTCAGTGATCTTCGTTCCGGGCTACGGTCTTGCCGTTGCTCAGGCTCAGCACCAAGTTCGTGAACTGGCAGACTTACTCAAGGCAAAGGGAATAAGCGTTCGCTACGCTATCCACCCTGTTGCAGGTCGAATGCCGGGTCACATGAACGTGCTGCTTGCTGAGGCGAATGTGCCTTACGACGAGCTCAAGGACCTCGATGAAATCAACGGTGAGTTCCAACGAACCGACGTTGCTGTTGTGATTGGTGCAAACGACGTTACTAACCCGTCTGCACGAACCGACACATCGAGCCCGATCTACGGCATGCCAATTCTGAACGTTGACCAGGCACAGTCGGTCATCATGATGAAACGTGGAATGTCATCTGGTTTCGCTGGGGTGCAGAACGAATTGTTCTTCCTCGACAAGACTCAGATGCTCTTCGGTGACGCTAAGGATTCTGTAGAGAAAATCACCAAAGAAGTGAAAGAACTCTAGGTTTCGTTTCTAAATAGAAAAGAAAAGCCCCCGGATGAATCATCCGGGGGCTTTTTTTGTCAGGCCATATTTGATTTCCCTAGTGCGGCCGAGGGATCTCTGACTGTGGATGCATATGCCAGCATCCTCGATGATTCTTAGTCTGCGAAAACCAAGTGCAGTTTTCGACTAAGATCCCTCCACTCCGCTATCGCTTCGGTCGGGACGAGGTGACTGCCGACGTTGCAAACGGGCTAGCCCTAAAACGCTTCGTGCAGCCCGCTAGGTGGGTTCCGGTGTTCCTTGTTCCACAGAGCTTCAACGTGGTACCGAGGAGTCCATCCAAGCACCCGTTTAGTTTTCTCGTTGTTGAACTTCGCATGCGGTAGATCAGGGAGCACAAAGAAGGTCTCGCATTTGGTCGCCAGACGCTCTTCAGGAACTTCAACAGCTGCCTGAACCGCGGTTCCGCAATCCTGCCATGCGGTCGAATACGGGACCATGTCATCGTGATACACAGGCGTAGCTTCCGGACCACCCAAATTCCAAGTGTGCTTCATGTTGTAGTAGAGCAACGTGAGCACTTGAATGCCGTGTCGCTCGCTGAACACTCGACATATTTCTTGTCCAAGAGCCTTCGTGTGTGCGTACAGACGTGTTCCGGGCGCTGGCGGCATGTCGGGGTTGAGATCGTGATCCCACTCCTCGTACTGCTGCCCAACCATTTGGAAGTGAGGACCAGTTGTGATCACCCGCTTAATACGATGTTCACGTGCAGCCAACATCATGGCGTAGTTGCCCATGGTATTCACATCGAACGCTAGCTGCCGATGTGGACGTAGAACCGACCAATTCACGATCACGTCCATGCCCTTCGCTGCGTTCACAACGCCATCGATATCGTCAGCAGAAAGTTTTTGGAAATCGCCCTTGTATTCAGGGTATGGATCGTTGATATCGGTCAGCAGAATGTCGTGGCGACCTTGCATCGCCTTCACAGCCCACGGTCCTAGCATTCCGTTTCCGCCAAGTATTAGAACTTTCATGATGAGAGACTCCCGGCTAGTCCCGGCAGTATTCGTGCGGCGGTATTAGTGATGAATCGCTGGTGAGCCACTGGCGACTGGATGTGAATGTCCTGCCATTGGATAAGTTCTTCGCTCACGAGAGCAGCTTCGATTGCGGCTCCGATAAGTTCGCTCGAAATCGCTGCTGTGTCATCGGCACCTGTGCCATTGAACGGCCAGCCAAGTCGAAGATTCACAACCTGAATCAGCCTGTCGCGTGCGAACTCTTTGCACACATACTCAGCCATATGAGCATTCAGCAGATCGACATTTTCAGCTGATGGATCAGTTCGCCACTTCTCAGTAACGACAAGATTTTCTTCGTGGTCCTCGTAAAGTCGTAACGTGCTGATGTTGATGTATCGCTTCACCCCGGCATCGGCAGCCGCCTGAAGCAGGTTATACATCCGGCGGGTGCTGTAGTCCATCAGATGAGCTGGCAACCCAGACTGACCTTGATAGCCAATATTGATGACTGCATCGATACCTGCAACAAGTTCGTCTGTCTCTGACTCATGCCCAAGTTCGTTCGGAACGATATCGCCACTGGCGTTTTCAGGAAGATCGGTCAATCTAAGCGAATGGGTACCGCTTAGTTCACCAGCTATTAGCTGCGCCGTTACCGACGTTGCCGAAGTAATCAGCAGGTTCAAAGTTCAACTCCACTTGTTGATTTTGTTGAGGAGAAATGTTCTAGCAACCCGAATTACGGGTTTAGTTCGTAGATACTAACGCCATGAAGACGTTTGAGTCCTTGTCATACCCAGCAATACGCCACGCAAATCCTGTGTGGCCGATAGTGTTGATCGTGCTGATATTGATAATGGGATGCGCCAATGAAAGTGTTGAGCCGACCCCAGTGCCAACCGTTCCCGCACTCACCTGCCCAAATTGCGAATTGGTCGATGTTTCTGGAGTGATTGACGCCAACACGCTTAGTACATCGATCGGGCACATTCAGATGTATGGCGTCTATGTGCTGAACCAACCTGAAGATTGCGCCATCGAAGCTAAGGAACAATTGACGAAACTTGCCGGTCAATCCATCCGAATCGAACCCGGCCCTGACGATTCAGTTAGGAACGACTCAAATCACTATTACTTCTACACCGCCGATGGAGTTTCTATAGAAAACTCGCTTATTCGAGATGGGCTAGCTCTCGCATGGAGCCAAGATGGCAAACATGTGGGCTGGTTCCTTTTTCAAGAAGCAGCAGCAAAAGAACACGATAGCGGCTGCCTGTGGCACGACTACCAGGCGTTCCAACGCGGGGAGCCGAACGAATTCCGCATCCCGGGTCTGACCTATAGGGACTAATGGTGCAACTATCTGCTTCAGCAAAATCTCCCGTTGACCGTTTCGGGTAAACCGGTATCATCCGTCGGTCACGCCAAGCGCCCCCAAAGCGCCTCAAGGAGATTCGCGATTGCATTCGAAGTATCCGGCCCTTCACAGACATCGACTCACTTTGATCGTTGCCCTAATTACGGCAATGCTGCTCACTGCAACAACAGCCTGCGGTTCGAGCGATTCCGAAGAAGCACTCTTCCCCAAGATTAGTGATCCTGGAGTTGTGCTCACACTCGATGACGTGATGGCGACCGGTTACAAGAAATCCAGTACCTACGACACAGAAGGACTCCCCGGGGCAACCGAGGTTTATTTCGGCTTCCTACGAATCGGCAGCGGTGAACCTTACGACTACGAAGTGCGCTTCTACGAATCGCATCAGGCTGCTATCGATCAAGGTACAGCGATGGCCGAAGAAGGTACCGGTGCCGATGCGATCCTTAGCGAAGACGACGCTACCTACAAAGATGGTGTGAAGAATCGTCGAATGATCATCGGCGGAGGTGCCGGCGGTGGTGCTAGGAGTGGTATCGGTCCAAAGTTCGGCAATTACGCAATTTTCGGGAACGTAATAATGCTTTGCCAGGGACCCGACCCTGAAGTATCGCTTGAACGGTGCGGCCTGATGGCAAATGCGCTGGTTCCCGGTGAATAAGCGATATTTCGTTCGTACCGTCAGTTTAGCGGCACTATCAATAATCACTTCTTTGCTCGTAATTGGCTGCGGCTCTAGCGCATCAGATTCTGCTGCCGAAGACAGCTTCGAGCGAATCTCAGATTTTGATCGAATCCTTTCGATCGCTGATGTTGAAAATGCAGGCTGGAAAGAAACCAAAACATACGACGTCGAGGGACTCGACAGCGCAGAGGATGCGCAGGTCGGTTTCTGGAAGCATCCTGTAATCGGTCCACTCGATTATGAAATACGTGTGTATCCGAGTCACCAAGTTGCGCTCGATGACGGCACACCATTCGCCGAAGATGCGTCTGGCGAAGATGCGGCCCTGAATTCCACAACTTCAATGTGGGACGACGGTGTACGAGACCGTCGACTAATGGTTGGGCAAGGCGGCGGAACCCAAACCGCTAAATTCGGAGATTTCGTAATACTCGGAAACCTCGTAATTCTTTGCCAAGGTCGAAATTCAGAACAGGCGCTGGAACAATGTGCACCGTTCATTGCACAAATCAGGGGCGACGACTCGTAATGACTCAATTCAATTTCAATAGCCCTGAACAGTCCGTATCCGCCGGCGAAAAGAATTTGAGCGACAAGCGCCGCATTAAGAAAACCGGCTCAAAACTCGTAGTTTTTGTGATGATTTCAGCGCTTATGGCTATCGTTCTTGGCTGCGGTGGTAGCTCTTCAGATAAACCTACTGCCGCAACTCTCGTCAAAATCTCTGACTTCGAGCGGGTGCTCACTCTCGATGACATCAAATCCACTGGTTGGAAAAAGGGAAAAACTTACGACGTTGAAGGACTCGATGGAGCTGAAGAAGCTTATGTAGGATTTTGGACGCCGCCAGGCCTCGGTTCGCTCAACTACGAAATACGGATTTATCCCAGTCATCAAGTAGCTGTCGAGAAGGGAACGCCGTTTGCACAGGATGCTTCCGGCGATGGTGCGTCGCTCAACGCTGAAGATGCAATGTGGGACGAAGGCGTGCGTGATCGTCGCATTATTGTTGGTGGCGGATCACGTGGCAGTCAAAACCCTCGGTACGGCGATTTCGTAATTTTAGGAAACGTAGTGATATTGTGCGAAGGACGAACATCGGAGCATTCTCTCGACCAATGTGCGCCATTCGTCGCATTGATCAGAGGAGAAGGTGCATAATTACATCATCTTGAATTAGATGAACGGGGTCGTTCACCAATGTTGTTAAACAAGTGAATGACTGCTGAGTTGTAAACAGGTATATTTGGCGAACTCACCACACAACTATTTTTCATCTCAAAAAAATGGTGGGTATCGAACAATTACAGGGAGCTTGATATGAGTCAGAAAAACAGTGGCAAGGCACGGCTGCTGATACTGCTTGTTGCGATAGCAGCGCTTTCAATAGCGGCAGTTGCTTGCGGCAGTGATGGCGGCGATGGTGACGGATCTTCAGGAGAAGGTGTTATCGCAAAGATCGACGCCACCGATCGTATCTACACAGACGCTGACATCACAGGTGTTGAATTTTTCAAACACGACGATGACTACGATGTAGAAGGACTTGATGGAGCAATAACTGCCATCTACGGCTTCTACGGTTCTGATCCTTACAACCGACAAGAGTACGAAGCTCGTTTCTACGCTGATCATGCTGCCGCAATGGCGCAAGGTGTCGATTTCGCCGACGAGGCGACCGGTGCCGAAGCAGTTTTGCTCAAGGACGTACAACGTTGGACCGAAGGGATTACGGATCGACGCCAGTGTGCGGGTAACGGTGGGCACCACTCGGGCAAGTGCGACAACCCGAAATACTTCGACTATGTCGTAGTCGGCAACATGGTGTTGATGTGCCAAGGTAAAGATACTGAAACTTCGCACCAGGCATGTGCCAACCTAATGGCAGCGGTGCAATAGACAGTGCCAGCAACA
>Ga0233439_10005957_pt1 | contig 11041 bp, 10 predicted proteins | sample SI_123_September_6_FD_182713 | JGI IMG/M metagenome (GOLD analysis project Ga0233439, IMG submission 182713) | Seawater microbial communities from Saanich Inlet, British Columbia, Canada - SI_123_September2016_100_MG | ecosystem: Environmental > Aquatic > Marine > Inlet | place: Canada: British... | reverse complement strand
TATTTTTTCTATCACTGCGCCATGAGGCTGAATGGCCTGGAGAATTCTTTCAAGGAGAGCAGGTGTTTCCGCTTGGATGGAAATCTTAGCTGTAGTCGTATCTTTACGCTTTGTTCCAATATCTATCTTACTTATATCAAAAGTGCCGCCGCTTTGAAGAATGATATCTAGAACTTTTACAAAAATAAGAGAGTCAATTATATGCCCTTTGATAATTACGGTTTCAGTTACCATGTTTACATTAAGCTCTTTTTCTTAAAAATGATTCGAAATTATATTTACTGATTCGTCGTAATTATCTCTCTAACCAGCAAATATTTTCTTTTTGTTACCTTCTGTTACCATTCGAAAAGGCTTATTTCTTTCCAGCAGAATCTAAGTAAATTGAGCTTTCAAAATACCGATCAAAGATCAGGTTTTTAAAATGAGTAGTTCTTTTCTATATTTAGGAGATTATCTATTACAAATTTATTCCCATCCTATGGATGCATCGAATAACTAATGAAGTAAATGCCTCTATAATTATTTTAATTGAAAAAAATATCTAAAATAACTTAAGCATGAAAGGAATAAATTAATGCAAAGTAACCTCTTACAAACAGGCATTGTATCTCCTCCTAGTGAGCCCTCAACAATCATAACTTTAGATTTTTGGGGGCTTTCAAATTCATATCTCCTCATGATTATCTTCACATTCCACATATTAGACGACAACATTAAGAAAATTTGAGTGATGCAGAAGATTGGCAAAACTATTCTGGAAACTATCGGTAACACACCATTATTATGCCTAGATGGTATTTTTATCAAATGCGAGTACCTAAATCCTTCTGGCTCTATTAAAGCTCGTTTGGCTAAGTACATGGTAGAGCGTGCCGAAAAAGAAGGCTTACTAAAAAAAGGAATGACAATTGTTGAAGCTTCAAGCGGTAATACGGGTAATGCGCTTTCTTTAGTGGCTGCAGCAAAGGGATACAAAATGTTGGTCGTTATGCCTGAAGGATATACAAACGAACGAGTCGCTATTTCCAAAGCTTTTGGAGCTACAGTTAAATTAATGGGACACTTCCAAGTTAATGAGGCTTGTGAATTTGCTAAAAAACTTGGAAAAGAAAAAGGATATTGGTCTCCTGGTCAATTCGAAAGCGAATGGAATGTTGAGGAAAATGCCGAGTGGCTCGGACAAGAAATAATAGGCCAACTCCCAAAAAGCTTAACTGTTGATGCAATTGTTCAGGGCGTAGGTACTGGAGGTACGTTGATTGGTGTGGCTCAAGCTCTTAGAAAATATCATAATTCGGATTTGCAAGTTTTTGCAATTGAACCTTCGGAATCGGCAACAATTTCATGCCACGAAGTTAGCGATCATCTCATTGAAGGGATCTCAGATGGGTTTGTTCCAGCAATTTACAGAAGACATAGAAAAGAAGTAGATGAAATAGTTCAGGTTAATAGTACAGACGCCGTTAATAGCATGAAAATGCTAGCTACAACTTATGGTACTTTTGTAGGGCCTAGCTCGGGAGCTAACTTTCTGGCTGCTAAGCGACTTAAAAATAAAAAAATTAAAAACGTACTAACTTTTTTCTGTGATGAAGGAGAAAAATATATCACCCAGCATTTCAACTCCCCTGGAAGTTGACATGAACCTTGTGGTCAAAAAAAACTCCAAGAAAAAAATTTTGATAGCCTAAACCAACCTTCGTGTATCTGACGAAAAACCATAACAAACCGTTAGCAGCCATTAAGCCTTCATGTCAATAAACTTTACGCATTCACGCTTGCCATAATCAACTATTACTCCTAATGCATAGTCCTTCTTGTCTCTATCTCCCACAAGCACATAACAAATGGGTTTCGGATTTCATATCAGCATGAATTTCCCTTGATTTTAAACATGCAAAAGTATTTGGGTCTATTTAACCGCAATAAGGTTTATTTATTAGCTGGATTTTTCAGGACACTGAGGTTTTCTTGCAAGAAGTTTTCAAATAATGGGAAAAATATATCCGTATCCATAAAGCTTAGTCAGATTTGGAAATGTCTTGAACAAAAGAGATGGGGTTTTTATGGAAGTTTAAAAAATGGAATGATTAATTTATCTCTACTTACCCTTAGCCTCCCGTTCATCTATTTCACACAAGCATTCAATTACAATGGTTCCAGCATTTATATCCTAAATAATGAAGCCATTTATACCCAGTCTATAAGAAAAACTTTCATGGAATATTTTAACAATTATTTTTATCTTATTAGCTAGAACTAATCAAAAGAGAGGTGATTTATGAAATTTCGGTTAGTAGGTAAAAATATTGAACTAACAGATGGGATAAGAGATCACTTTATTTATAAAATAAGCAAAGTGTTTAAACATACGAAACCAAGTACAAACTTGCGGTTATCCTTTTGTGTAGAGAAAAAACGCCATATAGCCCATGCTATTTTGAACCAAAATGGGGTTACTTTGTTTGCAGCCGATGAGACTAAAGACCTTTATGCATCTGCGGATAATGTTCTAAAAAAAATTGAAACTAATTTAAAAAAGAACAAAGCACGTGCTCTAAATAAAAAATTAAAATTACAAAAAAAAAGTCAACACTTATCATGCTTAAATCTTCATTCCTCAATCTCACGCAAACATTTAACTGGGAGGGAATAATATTTACTAATTTAATATCTTACTCTTAGTAAGAGGATAAAATTTTCCATTTACTATTATCTTTTTGTTTTCATAATCACATTATCAAAGGAGGATTTGTTATGAGTACTATTTGTGATTACATGAGTTCGCCTGTCATATCTATAAATTTAGACGCAAGTGGAAAAAATGGAATTTCAAAAATGTTGGGCAATAATGTTTCTTCATTATTAGTAAAAAAAGATGACGAATATGTCGGCATATTTACAAAAACTGATTGGATCGATATGGTTCTGAAAGAGGTCTGCAATCCAAATACCATTAAGGTATCTGAATTAATGGTCAGCCCAATTGTTACAGTTGACATAAATGATAATATTGCGAAAGCGAGCAAACTTATTGAGAAAAATCATATACGTCACTTGGCAGTGACTGATAAAGCTATGATAGTTGGTATGTTTTCAGTAAAGGATTTAGAAAAATATTATTGTCATTTGCACGATCAAAGTGGTATTGCCCATTACTAGGTTTAAGTGAGCTATAGCTTTGCGGAATAATAATGGTTCACTACTTAAACTAAACACTTGATAAGCCGCCAATAACCCTTACGACACAATACTAATAAATTTTACGCATTCACCATTACCATAAGTAACCAACTCTTCTCAGCTTTAGCTTCTCACTCTATTACCTCCTGTAATTTATTAAATAGGTTGGCTTTCGATCTAGATAATTTTTGAACTTCTCCTGTCATTAAGATCACGAGAACTATATAGATCTCTATTTGATATATATTTGTAAATTAAAAGTGTCATATACAAATTTAATTTCCATTATGGGGAATATTATAGGAATAAAATGGCTCTTATTACTAAGCGTTATAAGCATATGCACATTCATGCTTTGAAAGACCCACCTGCATCCTCTACCTCCTGCAGGTGGGTCTATCTTTAATTAAACTAATTAAATCAAATATATAGGAGGAATAGCAACTAATGAAGCTGAAAATTCATATTGTAATTATTCTAATATTATTAACTTGGCTCAACTCTGCAACGGCATACGATTTTAAACATAAGGGTTCTATGTCAGAGGGGAAATTTAAGCGTTACGTACCTCCTTTAGCGCAGCCTTATTTTAACGAAACCCCCTATATAACAACTGAAGCACGTTTAGTTTATCTTTACAATGAAATTCCTAAAGGTTTTGTGACAGGTGGAGGAAGTATAAATATATTTGCAGCCCAAATACGATTGGCATTGACTGAACGATTGGGTCTGATAGCTACGAAAGATGGCTATACAATTTTAAAATTTGATAGCGTTCTTCCAGACAGTGACGGTTTTGAAAATATTTCTTTTGGATTGAAATATGCTTTGTTTCAAAGACCCGAGAGTGAAGAAATAATTTCTTTTGGCATTAGATATGAGCCTCCTACGGGCAGTTTATCTTCAGGAGGTATTAACCTGCAAGGTAAAGGAGATGGTTTTATAGATTATTTTCTGACGGGGGCAAAGGCTGTCAACAAATGGGGTTTACAAGGTAGTCTGGGTATTCAACAAGCATTAGATACTGATTACAACAGTTCTTTTTTCCACTGGCATGGACATATAGACTATGAATTATTTAATAATTTATTTCCACTAATTGAAGTCAATGGTTTAAAGGCTTATGACCCTGGTAACCGAACAGGAATATCAAATTTCGAAGGAAACGATGCGGCGAATTTTGGAAGCACGTCATCCACTCATGTAGTATCCGGGACGGCAGGTTTTAGATATAGGTTTAATAATCATGTGATATTAGGGGTGGGTTATGAGACAGCTTTGACTGAACAAAAAGATCTTCTTGAATATAGGACTAATTTAGATCTAACAATTCATTTTTAATAAGAACTAAATTACCCGTTTTTTATAAATTTAATATTAACTCTTCTTTAAGGATGAGAGTTTGAATAAATATCCTCAATTATTTATCAAAGCTGCACTTATTTATCTGGTGGTTGGCGTTGCTTTTGGAGTAGCAATGAGCATTAGCCCGATATTTGGAGCTCGATTTGGTTTTGTGCACATACATATAAACTTATTAGGTTTTATGGTAATGATGATTGCAGGTGTTTCCTATCATGTGCTCCCTCGTTTTTCATCACGCCAATTACCATGGCCAAATGGAGTCAAATTCCACTTTATATTTCAGAACCTGGGTTTGCTAGGTATGATTGTTACTTATTTAATGGGCTATAGAGAAACAAAAATCTTTCTTATTTTTTCAAGCATTACTGCGATTTCATTGTTTATTATGGTTTATAATTTGTTTTTTGTTTTGTTTCCTAATTTTAATAAAGATAAAAAAGAAAATAATAAGAATGACCATCCACATTGTGAAGATGGCTGTTGTCCAGAAGAGTAATAGGTTTTTAGAAACACTGTTAATTTACTTTCGCAAAACTAAACTCTCACTCCTCATGCTTAGCCCTTAGTTCCTCCACCTCACTCAAAAACATTGTTTCGATCTTCTCAAGCATTCAACAAGTTTCCCTATGCACTGACATCATGATGAACTTAAGGTGACTGTAGCTTTGTTAAAGTTGAAAGAATAAATAGAAGTTATCCAAGGTTTATACTGAATTTCAACTTCTTGATTACTTCAAGCTGTCTCTTGATTTCTGCAGGTTTACCTGTATACGGTACACATTCGGCTGACGGGATACATATTTTAGTAGGCCAACGGGGGTAACTTTCTTTAGCTACCTATACGTATACCGCCTCACATTTTTGTAACAAAGTTTTCCTCTAGTACTCCTACCCAGTTACTCAAAGTACCCATAAGTTCCACCTATAAAACTTGAAAAACACCTGATGCTTTACATTCAGGTATACCAAGCTTATGGAAGCTCTTATTTTCCTTGTCGAATTACTGCAGGGTTTTTATCTCCTTCTACTACTAAATGGCCAATAGCACCTTTTGCTACACGATATATACTATGGTCAACCAGAGCATAAGCTCCTGGTGCTTCAACTTTAAACTCAACGATAGTAGCACCAGCGGAAGGCACTAGAGTGGTCTGAATATTTTTTCCGATGGCACCCCCAATTCCGCCATCATTATAAACTTTGTCAAAAATTTCACCGATGATATGAAAAGATGAGATGCTGTTGGGGCCTATGTTGCCAAAATATATACGAACGGTTTCACCTACTTTAGCTTTCAAAGCATTGTCTCCGAGTAACCCACCTTCTTTGCCGTTAAACACAACATGAGAAGCGTGTTCATCAAGTCCTTTTTGAATGTCGAAAGATGCAACTCCATTCTCAGGGTCAGATGCAAAAAACTCACTCTCCATAACATAATATTCACGGTCAACACTTGGAAGTCCACCTTCAGGCTCAACGAGAACCAGTCCATACATGCCGTTTGAGATGTGATCTACAATAGAACCTGCTGCACAATGATAAATAAATAAACCTGCGGCTTTGGCTTTGAAAGTGAAAACTTTCTCTTGTCCAGGATCTACTGTAGTGTATGCGGCACCTCCGCCAGGTCCGTTTACGGCATGTATATCAATATTATGAGGTTGAGTATTACCCTTAGCATTGGAAAGGTGAAACTCAATACTATCTCCAACACGTAGCCTTGCCATGGGACCTGGAACGGTTCCGCCAAAACTCCAGAAACCATATTTTACATCTTTAGTTAAATTCCCAACGTATTCCTTCGCTTCTAGGTTGACCACCACCTTTTCTGCTTTGCTTCGTTTGATGGCTGGTGGAACATTGGGGGCAGTTGTTAATTTTGCGACTTCAGCAAAAGCCATTGTTCCTGTCAAATAGCCCGTTATAAGAAAAAGCGTCAGAACTTTAAATTTATTTTTCAGCTTAAAAATAGTCATTAGCAAAACTCCTTGTTAATATAGTAATGTTGTTTTTGAAATTTCCATTAAAAAGATAAAACGACATTTATATCTACTATTGTAATTAATATAAAACCTGATAAAATAGATGTCAAGATCTTTTTATCTTTTATTGGTGGATTGTTATGTTATCTCAAACTTCAGAGTACGCTCTTCGTGCAGTGGTTTGCCTTGCGCAAAACCCCGAAAAACCCCTTACCACAGCAGAGATTGCTAGCCTGACCAAGGTCCCCGAGCATTATCTATCTAAAGTTTTACTGATGCTTGCAAAACATGAAGTGGTTTATTCTAAAAAAGGATTGCACGGCGGATACATATTGGCGCATTTGCCTGAAAATTTGCCGCTATTAAATGTGATCAATGCGGTGGACTCTATCAAGCATATTAAAAGCTGTCCTTTAAAATTAAAAACACATGGAACCAATCTTTGCCGGTTGCATAAAAGACTAAATGATTCGATAGATTTGATAGAGGAATTATTTAAAACCTCTACAGTAGGGACGATTTTGAGCGATCCTACCAAAAGCATTCCGCTTTGCGAGACAAACGAAAAATAATAAGATATTTTTGCCATAACTACAGCAAGTATAAATTTTTCTTTCGCTCTTCCCCCCTCCTACGTGCACTTTTAAAGTATTTTCGCCCACCCCATATTATCTGAGTTGGTCAAAAGGCCTGATTATAAAAATTATTAGTTCCGGGCGACCAATAAAATAGAAGGAATAAAAAGAATAAACGAAGATAAATACTTTGGTGCTCTAGTCTACGGCACTCAGGTAAAACCCTTTCGCCACGTTGGTCGATTCTGCATAAGCGGTAATAAGAACTACGGGAATTTCTTTGAATAGGTTGGCTTACTACCTAGCTAATTTGTGAGCTTCTCCTGACATTAAGATCAAGCGGAGTTCAACCTTTCTCTTGCCACCCACAGTGAATCATCGATGCTTATCTGCAGTTAATTGCATCCAAATAAAGCAGACAAAAAAAAAGCAGCACCGGAGCCGAAGCCCCGATGCTGCTTGATTGTTTTTTTTATTTGGCTGCCAAAGTGAAGTCAGCTTTAGCTGCACCAGCAGCTACTGTTACTTCTTGAGTTGACTCACCTACATAAGGCTGCCATGCGGTAACTTTATACTTACCAGCAGGAACTCCGTCAATCGTGAAAGCTCCATCGGCTCCTGTGATTGCGTAATAAGGATTCCAAACAATCCGAGCATCGGCTTCCATGAAGTTATGTTGATCGCACTGCAAAAAGAAATGCTTATCTTTTTTAGCCTTAAGACGACCAATATTTTTGGTCACTTCCGCAACATCGCCTACATTTGGCAGAGGCTTGTTGAACAATGTTTTGCGGCTTGCACCAACAACGGAATATCCATGTGGGTTATGCAAAATATCTTTATCGTTATTTTTTACGGTAAGAACACCACCAGATTTTTTTTCAGCTTTGGTGGGTTTGCGAACAGCCATCATTTTCTGAACAATGTCGCATTTTGTGAAATCGAAAGAAGCCTTTCCAGCATCGCCCCAAGGCTTGCCAGTATCAATTTTCTCGATAAAGACGACTGCATCTTTCAATTTACCACCAGCAGCCGACACTTTTACACGAGGTCGGATACCGTCTTTCGCATCTGGATGCGTCGTGCAGAACTCAACGTTCTTACCTTTTGATAAATCTTCCATGATCGGAGCCATTGCATCACCCTTCAACATGACGGTTCCAGTGATGCTACCCGGACCAGCTGAGCCTTCTACATAACCTTTTTTCTTAGCGAAACTGGTAGAAGCCAGTGTCAGTGAAAAGGCAACAACCATTACTCCCAATACAATCTTCTTCATTCTTTTCTTCCTCCTTCTTTAGGAAATCAAAATATATACACTACACACATTTAAAGTGATTTAACACAAATTCAGTTAAAAACTACATTCTACAAGATGTGCAGAATTTTATCACAGAATGAAGGTATTTATAACGTAAAAAAGGGGCCCCATCAAGGGGCCCCTTCCACTTTTTTGCAAAAAATTCCAAAAATCGATGTTTATCTCATCGATAATCGGTCATCCACAGCTTTTGAAGCCGATTTCTCGTCCTCAAAAGGCTGAGATGCGGTTTTCACGCCCTTTGTTGTCACTTTACCCAACGGCAGGATAGAACGATCACCTGAAGGCAGAACCTTGAAGTAACCCCACTGACCTGCTTGTTGATAAGGTGTACGAGCGTTCAACCATAGGTACGTACCAGGATTCTTGTACGTGCCACCTGCATTGAAGAAGGCTTGGATGTACTCGCCTGCTCCAAATTGTTCAACGTCAATCATGTCAGAACCTTCCTGATCCATATGACGCCGCCACTGATGGCCGTCCAAATTGAACATCTGGTTTTGTTCGTTATGAGCACCAAAGATGTTGATCATAACCCTATCACCTGCATGAGCTTTCAGAGTTGGTGTTGCAGGATCTTGATCTGCAGCAACACAAGCTGTGAACATGTTACCAAGTTCACAACCCTCATCTTCCCGATAGAGCCAAGGCTCCAGGCGGTAGTTAACACCTGTCAAACCCGCTACGTTTTGTAGGTAAGGCATGAAGGATGTACCAATGATATTGTCTTCATCCTGGAAATACAGTGCGAAATCTCTGTAGTTCTCAAGTTTCTCGTTTTCAGGATAAGACTTGTCGATGATAACGTCCGCTTTCCAAGAATTGCCGAGAGAAATATCTTTCCCGGTGTCAGGATCGCGATACACCGAACCACGTGGGCCGATGATAATACCACCGAACATACCATCGCGTAAGTTGGTCGTCAGGTTACCGAAGTCCCAGATCAACGCGCCATTGATTTTGTAATCAGGATGCGCGTAGAACTCATAGTCCTTCGATTTACCCGGAGCAACCGTCTGGTCGCCAGGGTTGTTCCCAACGTTGATTCCCTGAGATTTCAGAGGATCAAACGCAATGTTATTAGCATGAAACGAAGCGTTGCCAGATTTCAAACGATTGGTCAATTTTACTTTGACACAATCGCCGATGTTTACACGCAAGGTCAACGGATGTGGCATATGCCCATCTGCGGCAGCTTGCTTGGCTTCGCCTTCGAGAGCATAAATTTTGCCCGCAGCATTCGCGAGTAATAATTTACGCTCAAAATCGACTTCGATTTCACCTTCCGTGTTGGCATTGAAGTTCAGCTCTTTATCAATCGCGACTACACTGAAGCTTTTAACCGGCGCTCCTTTTGGACAAAGAACTTTCTTAGCCTTTTTGGCAAAGTTTTCATTACCCGGAAGCACTTTCAAGTCTTTTTGTTTCTTATCGTGTACACGGATGATGCCCCACTCTCCCTCAGACAACTTGGATGTTCTGCCGTCGTAGTAAAGGTAGTCACCTGCCATACTCTGATAACCACCAGCAGTGGTTGCCAGATCATAGCGCTCCGCAATACCAATATGCAGAGCGTTTGTGACACGGGAATCTTTGTCATAACGCTCAGGACGATAGCCATGACCCGATACAACAAAGGTGTGAGTTTCATTCTGCATTCCATGAAGGAGACGGAAAACAATATTGTCTCCTACATAAGCCCGCAACATAGGAGTAGAAGGCTCTCCATGAACTTTACTACTAAACAACTTGGACGAGTCTTTATTATTCGCAAGACGCGAAGCCAAGGACGCAGCACGGAAGTTGAACCCACCACCCGTTGTATGCGTTCCACCGTTTAGATGTGGAAATGCAACTTCAAGCATATCTGATGGCATCTGGAATGAGATCGACTGTCCTGCCGCGATCGCATTCTCACGAGTAAGCCCAGGAGGGTTTCCTGCCGTAACCAACTGTGCTGTATGTGGAACCGTATCATGCAACTGAGCAACAAGCTCACGGAAACTACCGTTTCGGCTATATGCGAAAGGTTCGGTTCCATGAATATCAGCTACTGGGCCACTACGAATCAGCTCACCGGTTTCCGGATCGTGATACGTGGAACCCCAAGGCTCAACGATGGTAGATCCGATACCGCCATGCGGCCATGTGGTCGCACCAAACGCATGATCGTGCCAGAACACCAGTCCAACGTCTGCATCTACCCACCAGCGGTAACGAACATATTCTGTCGTTACAATCTGATCGGCTGCATGCGCATGGGTCATACCTTCACTAAAGGTGATTTTGTACTTACCATCTTTAGCTTCGCCTTTATTAGGATCAGGCGAGATATTGGTGATCCATCGAGCGTCCTTACCATTAGGAACTTCGATACCAACAATAATGTCGGCACCAACATGGTAGGTTGGAGAATGCGGAGCCATTTTAATTTCGATCGTCTTGTCACCCGGCTTTGTCGCCTTCAATAACTTGGCGTTCATTGGCATAGGCATACTGACATGATGACCGTCTTTCATTTTCTTCGTGAACTGTGTGTAAGACCTCATAGACTGGTCATAAGAAAAACCAGTGATAACACCGTCTGAAGCCTGATTGTCAAACTGGAAGAA
>Ga0233439_10005956_pt1 | contig 11042 bp, 8 predicted proteins | sample SI_123_September_6_FD_182713 | JGI IMG/M metagenome (GOLD analysis project Ga0233439, IMG submission 182713) | Seawater microbial communities from Saanich Inlet, British Columbia, Canada - SI_123_September2016_100_MG | ecosystem: Environmental > Aquatic > Marine > Inlet | place: Canada: British... | reverse complement strand
TTCTTAAAAAACTGTTGGATGCACAAAACAAAGTCAGAAAGGATGGCCCAGACCCTACAATGAGCCTAATTTTAGAAGAGGAAATCCACGAAATACAGCGAATCTGGAGAGTTGAGCAGGGTGACTGGGAAAACTCAGTCTATGCAATATATGAGGAAATTACAGGTATCAATCTTTCATCAGTAAAAGAGGATCTAGGTGGATTTACCAAAACGGAGCAAGAAATTCTTGATGGAATATGTGAGAAAAATGACGTACCAAAACTACTGGTTTCAAAACTTCTTCATGCAGAGTTTGATTCACAGGGAATGACTCGGCATTCTAAAATTTATCCCAAACTTGGCAAAATCTTATCTGAGGAATGGAGAACATATGACGAAATTGAAACTATCAAAGAGGAACTAAAGGAAAAAAAGAAAAAGAAACAGCAAAACGAACAATTCTCAAGGGAAACTAAATAATGCATCTGACCAAAGTAACTTTAAAAAATTACGGCGTATACCGGGACAAAGTTGAATTTGATTTGACAACAACTCCCGAAAAACCTGTCATCCTGATTGGGGGTACAAACGGAGCAGGCAAAACAACCTTGTTTGAATCCATACTGATTGGATTTTACGGTCAATCATACTTTGACAAAAAAACAACCCGCAAGGAATATGAAAAATTCTTGGGAAACAAAGTTCACAGATATTTGGGAACTGCCACTGCTGCTGATTCAACTTCAATTGTAGTTAATTTCAAATTTTATCACAATGGTATGGTTGATGATTATACTGTGGACAGAACCTGGTATGACAATGATGGGCGACTAACTGAAGAATTAAAAATTAAAAAAAATAACAAACGACTTGACTCCGTTGAGGAATCCCAATGGCAGTCATTCATTGAGGAACTGATTCCCAAGGGAATCGCAAAACTGTTTTTCTTTGACGGTGAAAAAATTGTAAAAATGACAGAAGATGAGAATGAGGAAATTGAGATAAAATCGTCATTTGATTCTTTGTTGGGACTGGATATTGTGGAGCAATTACATTCAGACCTGAGAATTCACGTAATGAGAAATATGAAAGATGATTCAAAATCAATCAATGCCCAGTATGACGGATTTTTAGAAGAAAAGAAAGGGATTGTTGATGACTTGGAACGACTTGAAAGGAATATTCATGAAAAAACAAACAAGCAATTTGATCTGACTCCTGAAATAGATGAAATCGAGGCCAAAATATCCAAAATTGGTGGCGGATTTGCCTCCAAGCGAGAGGATTTGCGCATAGACCAATCATCCTTGCAAGGTACAAAGACAGTGTTGGAAAATGAACTCAAATCATTACTTTCCGGCGCAATGCCGTTTAGCTTAATTCCAAAACAAATCAAATCCATGAAAACTCAAATTGACAAAGATTCTGAAATTACAAAAAAACAGTTTGAAAAGGAAATTTTGGATTCCAAATTAGAAAAAATACTTGCAGTATTGGATCAAAAAACTTTATGGAAGGGAATTCCCAACGAATCTAAACTTAAGGATTCTCTAAATTCAAAAATAACCAAAATTTTTGATTCTAAAAAAACACTAAAGGAAGATGCGACAAATCTGTTTAATTTTTCCCCTTTAGAATCCATGAACATTTTAAATTTATTTGATAACTTGACTTCAAATGTTTCTAAACTGGAGAAGAGTTCAAATGAATTTGATAAAATTTCTGATAAACTAAATCAAATTGAAACTGCACTATCTAATGCTCCTAACGATGATGAGATAGCACCATTGATTTCTAAACTAAAAACATTAAACGGAGAACAAAGCATGCTGATGAATGAAATTGATCATTTGGAGCGAAAAGTAACCACACAAAACACCTATCTCAAAATGATAAACTCCAAAATTCGAAACATTGTTGCAGACCAGTACAAGGACAAGAACGCAGGAATCCAAGCAACACTTGCAACCAAGGTTCAAAAAGTATTGGATGAATATGTCTTGAAACTCAAGGAGAAAAAACTGCAGCTTCTTGAGGTCTATCTTTTGGAAGAACTGCAAAGACTGCTGCACAAGGAAAATTTAATTACAAAAGTTACAATTGACAAGGAATCCTTTGAGATCACACTGTACGACAAGGACGAGAATGCAATTCCAAAGGACTTGCTGTCAAAAGGCGAACAGCAGATGTTTGCAACTGGTGTGCTGCTTGCCTTGGCCAAAACTTCAGGAAAGCCACTGCCTTTCATGATTGACACGCCTCTGGCCAGACTTGATGTGAGCCACAGGGACAACATGATTGAAAAGTTCTTCCCGTATGCATCTCACCAGGTAGTTATTTTCTCTACTGACTCTGAAATCAGCGAGCAGTATTACCAGCAGCTGCTGCCTCACCTTTCACGCTCATATGCCATGGAATACCTTCCAGGTGAGGGCAAGACAAAGCAGCATCTGGGTTACTTTTGGAACGACAAGGGGGAGAGAATAGTTGCAGTTTAGCCGGTACAAGTTCAGTTCAAGAACCCAGAGTCTGTTTGGCATGCTAAAAAACAGAACCGGACTGAGCATCAATATTTTGGCAAGGTATGCATTCTGTCTGTCCCTAAAGGACCAATCAATTCCCAACCCTGACGAGTTTGACGAAAAAGGAATGGAGATTCTTCCAAGCGTACTGTTTGGCGAACATGAGAATATTTACATGGCATTGATGCTTGACAGACTAAAAAAAGATAATTTGGATCCAGAACTATATCTGCAGAAAATGACAAGAGCACATCTGAACCGGGGCTCTGCAATATTGTTTCCAAGAATTCATGACCTGACTGACTTTATTGACATCATAAAACAAGAAAGAAAATGAGCGAAATCAAATCTCCAATTTACCTGGACCACCATGCAACAACACCTCTTGACAAAAGAGTCCTGGATGAAATGATGCCATACTTTACAGAAAAGTTTGGTAACGCGTCAAGCTTGGACCATCCGTTTGGATATGACGCGTCAGTTGCAGTTGAGGATGCAAGAGAGAAAATTGCAAATGCAATTGGCGCAAGACATGACGAGATTGTCTTTACTTCAGGTGCTACAGAGTCTGACAACATTGCACTGCTTGGTACAATGCAAAAATATGCAGACCGAGGAAACCATCTGATAACATGTGTCACAGAACACAAGGCAATCTTGGATACTGCAAAGCACTTGGAAAGTCTGGGAAAAAAAGTAACCTACCTGCCAGTAAACGAACTTGGCGAGATTGACTTGAAACAACTTGAGGACTCCATTACAGATGACACTGTGATGATCAGCATCATGATTGCAAACAACGAGATTGGAACCATCCAAGACGCAAAGGCAATCGGGGAAATTGCACACAGACATGACGTGATATTTCACACTGATGCCGCACAGGCAGTCGGCCACATTCCAGTAAATGTCGAGGAGATGAGCATTGATTTGATGTCGTTTTCAGCCCACAAGATGTACGGGCCAAAGGGAATTGGCGCACTGTATGTGAGGGGCGTAAAGCCTAGAGTAAAGCCTGACGGGCTGTTTTACGGGGGCGGACAGGAGCGAAACATCCGCTCAGGAACCCTGAATGTGCCTGGAATCGTGGGATTTGGCAAGGCAGTAGAGATTTCCCAAAAGGAGATGGATTCAGAAAATAAAAAATTCAAAGAGTGGTCTGCAATGATGCTTGGGGAGTTTGAAAAAATTGGCGGCGTGCTAAACGGACATCCGACAAACAGACTGTCTCACAACCTTAACGTGTATTTTCCAGGGATAGAGGGCAAGTCAATCATCAACTCTGTCTCAAAGGAGATTGCAATCTCTGCAGGTTCTGCATGTACCACGCAAAACGTTGAGCCGTCACATGTGCTGCTTGCACTGGGACTGGATGAGGACACGACACATTATGCGATAAGAATCGGAATTGGAAGGTTCAATACAATTGATGAAATTGAATTTGTCACGGATAAAATAAGCAATGCCATTAATCACATAAATAAAATTTAAACAAAGTAATATTTTTCTATTCCCTGAAATTATTACTAGCATGTTAGATCCTACTTTAAAAAAAAATGTCACTATTGGTTCGTTAGTTGTAATTGACACAAATAATGATCCTGGCGTGGCTGATTTGGTAAAAGGTATTGTGGAAACTGTAATCACTCACGAATCATATCGTGCACAGGGTATTGAAGTTGAATTATCTACTGGTGAACAAGGAAGTGTAGAAGAAATAATAAATTTTGTTGAATCTAAGCGTGATCCTGATTTGGAATTAATTAAAGGAAAAGAAAATAGCATTGTTGAATTTAAGAAATCATTTACGTTTGATCATAATCGGTTTGATACTACAGGCGAAAAAGCTAGAAATGAAAAATTAGAATTTTATCTCCCTAAATCTATAGCGGGATTTGCAAATCATTTTGGAGGCACAGTTTTCTTTGGAGTGGATGACGATGCAAATATTGTTGGAATGTCTGAAGATTTGGAAATAATGAATCTTGATGAAGATAGATTTGAGCAAAGGATGCTCGCTTTAACAAATAAACTTTTTGAGCACAATGAAGCCATTTCTAATCGTGTAAAAATGTCGTTTCTTCATTTTCCAGAGGGGAATGTTTTTAAAATTTATGTCACTCCAAGTAAAAAACCATTTATTTTTTCTACAACATATACTCTAAAAAATGAAAAAGGCAAAGAGGAAGTAGTTACATTGCCCCATTTTTTTGTTAGACAAGGAAATGTTACAGAACCTTTTACTCCTCAGAGATTTGTGAATTATTGGATGGAGCATCTAAAAGAATTATAATTTTTTATGACAATGTTCGCATTCTTCTTCATTAGAATCAGTTATCTTGGAACAATTTGAACATGGATTGAATCTTGTGATATGTTTTTTTAGAATAATTTGGATATCTTTGTAGATTCCATCACTTTTTTTACTCTTGCCAAACTTTCTCCTTTTTTTACCGATCATACCTTTGTCATTTTTGCACATTTCAAAAAGTTTTTCGTTTACAATATTCCCATTTTTAGTATCTACAAAAAATGCCCATTTCTTATCACCTTTACCTGTTGGATATTTTAGTTGTTTTGTTACAACATCTGCCAATTTTATTATGTGACGCATAACAGTTTTTAGATCTTTAAGATCAGATTTGTAATTTTTATAACTAAAACGTGTTAAATCGATATCAGATAAATCTATAAATTTTTTGTAATTAGATTGACTCATCTTAGAAATAGCTAACCAAAATATGCCTGAAATTGAGGCTCTTAGATAGTTTTTACCTGTTAATTTAGTATCATTTAAAATCTCGTCAACAATTAATTTACGTACAACAAACATTGCATACATTTCCATTAAATTGGTATCGCGAAAAATTTTTTGAAAATTTTCATCTATTTTGAACATCAATTCCTTACTGGCTTTAGATAACATCACCCCCTCAGATTTATTCTTCGATATGAGGATAATTTGACCTAACTGAGGTGGTGTTAAAACTACTTGTCTGTGATGTTTTATTCTTGCTCCTAAAAGATTCTTCTCTCCTCTTCTTCTTTCAAAAAATACCCTTCTACTTCCAAAATGTTTTTTAATTTCATACATTACAGGTTCATTTGCCCGTAAATCTTGATAATAAATTGCATTCTGGCGATTTGTACTAATTATGATGTTGTGAATTCTATCTTTTGAACTTTTAGATTGTGGAAATTGATAAATTTTTACTAATATTGTAGCTCTATCATGCACCTTTAATGCTTTTTTTAAAGTCATAGTTGTTTGTGCACCATTTATTATATTTGGACTCTTTATTGTCAACCATTTTTCTTCTTTATGTGTTCCTGAAATGGTTTTATTCACTTCGGTAATTTTTTCTGCAAGAATGGTTATTCCATTATGATAATACCAAAAATTTTCAGGTTCATTGTTGTATGAATCTAATAGATTTGTATTGATTTTTGAATTTGGTAATGCAACTCTGACATTTTTTGAAATAATTGCTTCAGGATTTGCTTTTCCTTGCATGTAATCAATTAGATCTTTTACTTGACATCTTGCAATGTAACTTGTTGCATTAAGTAAGTCATCGTTTGTAACAAAATAATTGCTGGCATTATCTTCTCCCATTACTCTTAATTCTAAATCATCTGCTAGTGGAGTTTTACTATCCTGATCTTCTTCAAATAAGAAAATCATATTGTTAATATCTAGAAAATCAGAAATATCTAAATGAGTAAATTGTTTTTGTATTTGACTTGGTTTGTCGAATGTTGTTATAAATACAAATTTTACACTCTTTGAATTTTTTTGATATGCATCAAATACTGGTTGATAATGCTGAATTTTTTCATCCGCAACCTTCTCCTTTTTTAGATATTCTTCCCAACTTTCTTCTGTTTTGAATGCGGGAATTACAATACTATCAAACGGCTGAAAATGTTTTGGAGGAATTGTTCTTACCGTTGGTGGTTTGTTGGCATACCCTTCATTATATTTTGATTGTATGACCACATAACCCCCTGATTTTTTTCTCACTACTGCATCAATTGTTCCATCATTATGTCCGTCGGTAATCCAAGTCTCATTTCCTTCTTCTTCGGGATATGTTGCCTGTGTATACCAGAGTATGAATGCTTTCCAGTACTCTACGCCCGATGACTCTTTAATTATTTCTTTTAATTTTTCTAAAAATGGTTGATAATATACTTGAATTAATTTCTCATTAATTGGCATGATCAATTGGAACAATAATTGCTTTTAAATTTTCACGTTGGCAAATTTTTTTAAAAAATATTATAAATTCTTATCAATTAGTACTGCTAAAAATTTTATGAACTTTAACAAATATGTGATTAAATGACATCCGATAAACATCTCCCAACATATGATTTTGAAATTCCATTAGAAATTAAAAATTTAGAAAAAAAAACAGAAATTTCAGAACTGTGGGAAAATGCAAAAAATGCATTTGCAACTAACGATATGGAAAGAATTCGTTCCAGTCTTACGCAGATTACAGATCTTGATGACTCGCTGTACGGCGTGTGGTATAATTTGGGAGTCGCAAAAAATTCTGGTGCTAGCGGATTTTATGTCACCTCTTTTGAAAAAGTAATTAAATTAAAACCTGATCATGTAAATTCATGGATATTCAAAGAACGTTATCATTCATTAGCACAAGACATGCCGTATGGTGATGACAATTATGATTTAATTATGCACATTGATAATCAATCTACTGCACATGAAATAATTTGTGAAATTGAAATGATAAATAAATTTAAAAAATTAAAATTTGCTGAATTTGATAATGAACAACTCATCTCTTTTCAAGTTGATATGGAGGCTATTCAACCCCGAACTTCTGATGGCGCAAATACCTTGAATCTTAGTTTGTGTTGTTTAAAATATTCCATGTATGATGAGGCCATTAAACTATTGGAAACTTGTTGGTATGCCGAACTTCCTTTGTATTGGTATTTTTTAGGAATCTCATACAGGCTATCTGGTAATTTTGAAAAAGCTATGGAACAATTTGATAAAATTTTAAATCTGGAGCCTGAAAATGTCTATGCACTATTGCAAAAAGGATTAACCTTATACAAAAATGGGGATATATCTGATGGCAAAAAATTTCTTGAAAAATCCATACATGTTGAGCTAAATTCTGATTTTTTTAAATTATGTGTAGATGACAACAAGGAACATTTCTCAGAATACCATTTTACAGATTCATTAAGAATGATGAACGATGAAATTGACGAAAAAACAATTGGCATGTTGGACTTGGATACTGAAAGATTATTCAATTACAATCAAAATGAACCCAGAATTGGGTTAACTTGGAATCACAATTATTCTGATTTTAAAATTTAATTAACTTGAAACTCATTTCTTAATTGTGTTTAACATAATATCTTTTTTAGGGAGTTGCAAAAATTAATTCTCCGATGACTGACACTGAAAATATACGGATACAGTATCCTGACAAATTTGGAATCAAAGAAAAATTAAGAAATAATCTGGAACACAACCCTGAATTTCTGGAATTAACTTTAAAGTCACATGAATTGCTGTCTCTTTTGCAGAATCAGAAACTTGCAATCACTGAATCCCTGCGAGTAAACAAAAATGTCAGTATTTTTGAGCACCAGATACGCGCAGCTCAGCGGGTAAAGAATGACCTTGGGGGCTCTGCGTTGCTTTCTGATGAGGTGGGCCTGGGAAAGACTGTTGAGGCAGGAATTATCATCAAAGAATTTCTGATGACGTCGCTTGCAAAAAAAGTTTTGATTTTGGCGCCTCCGTCATTGCTCTTGCAGTGGCAGGACGAAATGATCTCTAAATTTAATTTGGATTTTGTTAGCCAAAAAGGAGATTCAAGATTCACAAGTGTCTCTTCGCACAATTTGCTGCTAATGTCACATTCTTCTGCGGTGTTTCCAAACTACTCTGAAGCGCTCAAAAATATTTTTTGGGACATCATAGTTGTGGATGAGGCTCACAGCATGAAAAATTCCCAGACTCACAAGCACAAGCTTGTGCAGAATCTATCCAAACGACATTTGCTGTTGCTAAGTGCAACCCCTGTACAGAACAACTTGTCAGAACTGTACAACATTGTTGAACTTTTACGTCCCGGTTACCTTGGAACATGGAATCAGTTCAAGGAAAAATATACTTTGGATGACTCTTCCAGACGTCTAAACCCGCTATACCGAGAGGAACTGCAAGAAATTTTGTCAAAGGTAGTTGTTAGAACGACAAGAAAAGAGGTTGGCCAGTATATTGACTTCAAGGAAAGAATCCCTCACACAAATATTTTGGAACCTACCGAAAAGGAATCTTTGCTTTATCGCCAAATAACTGACTGCATTAGGGAGGCATACGACGCATCTGAAGATTCTAACTTTCTGGCCCTGATGACTTACCAGAGATTGGCTGCAAGCAGCACAAGATGTTCCAAGAGAGCGCTGTACAAGATGAAAATGAACAAAGTAATTGACGGGCAAAAATACGACTCTCTGATTTCAATTGCAGATCAAATTCCAATTGATTCAAAACTGTTGGACCTTATGAAGATAATTAGTAGCGACAAATCAAAATTTCTCATTTTTACTGAATTTTATGCCACTCAGGATTACGTGGTGGAATATTTGAAAGAGCACGGCTACTCTGTTGCTGTCTTTAACGGAAAACTGTCTGTGGATGAAAGATCAGAGTCTGTCCGTAATTTCAAAAACAAGTGTCAGATTATGGTATCCACTGGTGCTGGTGGGGAGGGACAAAACTTTCAATTCTGCCACAATGTTGTAAACTATGACTTGCCTTGGAATCCTATGAAGGTGGAGCAAAAAATCGGCAGGGTTCACAGGATTGGACAAACCAGTGACGTCAACATCTACAATTATGCTATACATGGAACCATTGAGGCATATATTCTGGAACTGCTTTATGAAAAAATTCAATTGTTTACAATGGTTTTGGGGGAAATGGATTTAATTTTTGAGGACTCTGAAGACAATTCGTCACAGACCTGGTTTAAGGAGTTTATGGATTCAAAAAGTGAATCCGAAATAAAAAACAAATTCTCATCACTCGGAGACAGTCTGAAAAATCAAAAAGAGGTTGCAGAGGTTGTGAAAAATTTTTCCAGCGACGTGTTTCAAAATTTTAATTTGTCTGCAATAAAAGGGGAAGATGACAATGGAGCCTGAAAATAAAATACGGGAATTTGTTATTTCATTTTTTAGTATCTCGAAGTTTCAAATTTCTGAAAAATCTGGTGTTTATACAGTGCTGGTTCCAGAAATAAACCAAAATTATTTCCAAAAATCTAAACTTGTTTTTACATTTGATGAAAAAGTTTCAAATGAAGTTAATTGTGATTTGATCATACCTGGAAGTAAAATTCTGTTTCAAATAATGACCCTCTGTAGCAACAAGGGTTCAATTGTAAAAAAGAGAACAAAATACCCCACTGGTATAATCGTCGTCAGGTATCATTTTTTTGTACATTTTTCCAGCACGTCAAACACTTCAAAACTATTTTCAGTGGATGTTGATCTACAAAAACTGCAAATTACAAACATAGTTGATGATTTAACTGAATATGACTTTGCAATTGACCCTAAATCCCTCTTGGAGAATGTCACAAAATCCTATATCGTGGCCTTGGATGATTTGAAAGAAAAAACGGATGCATTAAAAACTGATTTTATTAATGCAAACCAATCCCAATATCAAAATGATTACAAAATTTTTGTAACTAAATTTGATGATGAGATTAGGGAATTGGATAACTCCATAAATGAAAAAGAAAAAACATCCGATGACCTTGAAAAAATAAAAAAATACAGATTCATGATCATGGACAAAATAACTGATTTGGAGAAGGAAAAAAATGAACTGCTGGGTAACTTGGAAAAAAAATATAAAATTAATTTGAATTATAACTTAATTGCATGCGAATTAATTTTGTCCTAGGAGTATCTGCTTTTAATTTTAATTTCAGTAATCTTTTTTAACCAATTGTAATCTGATTATGTATTGCCTGCTGATTCAAATGATCAAATTGAATTTCTTTCTCTTGATGATGTTAAAATTCAAAAGCACAATGTCCGTACAAGAGATATAGATGACGGCATAGATGATTTGGCATCTAGTATCAAGGCCTTGGGATTATTACAACCTATTACAGCGTATTACGATTCTGCAAATAGTCGATATGTTGTATTGGCCGGACAAAGAAGACTAAACGCACATGTACTTTTAAATGAAAAATATCCTAAAGGGGGATTTGATAAAATCAAGGCCATTTTAATACCTGAACCAACTAATTCTGACGATAAAACTGCTTTATCTTTAGCAGAAAACATTACTCATCTTGGAATGCATCAGACAGATCTCATTAAAGCTGTAACTGACCTTTACAATGTTTATCATGATTATGACATGGTCCAAGAAAAATTTGGATTGACTAGATTCATGGTAAACAAATATGTCAAATTAGCAAGACTGCCTCAAAAAATAGTTGACGCAATTAACGAT
>Ga0233439_10005955_pt1 | contig 11044 bp, 10 predicted proteins | sample SI_123_September_6_FD_182713 | JGI IMG/M metagenome (GOLD analysis project Ga0233439, IMG submission 182713) | Seawater microbial communities from Saanich Inlet, British Columbia, Canada - SI_123_September2016_100_MG | ecosystem: Environmental > Aquatic > Marine > Inlet | place: Canada: British... | reverse complement strand
ACGGGGGACTTTATGTGCCCGAATCCTGGCCCGTTATGCGCGCGGGCGATATGTCGGCACTGGCGGGGCTGGACTATGCCGAGGTGGCATTGCGGGTGACGCAGCCGTTTATTGGTGATTCCATCAATAAAGAAACCTATGGCGATATCGTCGCTGAGACGTATAAAAAATTCACCCATGCGGCCGTGGCGCCCATGAAGGAATTGGAACCAGACCTGTGGTTGATGGAACTGTTCCACGGCCCTACCCTGGCATTCAAAGACTACGCCATGCAGTTGTTGGGCAATCTGTTTAACCATGCGCTGACAACGCGCGGGCAACGGGTGACCATCATCGGGGCCACATCAGGCGATACCGGGTCTGCGGCCATTGATGCCATGCAGGGCCGCGATGCCATCGATATTTTTGTGCTCTATCCCAATGGCCGGGTGTCAGAGGTGCAGCGTCGCCAGATGACCTGTATCGATGCCCCCAATGTCCATGCCATTGCCATTGATGGCACCTTTGATGATTGTCAGGCCTTGTTAAAGGCCATGTTCAACGACACTAAATTTCGCGACGACATTTCTATGTCGGGGGTGAATTCCATCAACTGGGCGCGTATTTTGGGCCAATTGGTTTATTACTTCGTGGCCGGGGCCGCCCTTGGGGCACCAGACCGGAAGCTGGCTTTTTCGGTGCCCACGGGAAATTTTGGCAATATCTATGCGGGCTATGTGGCGCGCGCCATGGGCCTGCCCATTGAAAAACTGGTTCTGGCAACCAATGCCAACGATATTATGTCGCACCTGATTAACACCGGCGTCATGACATTGGGTGATGTGCACCCCTCCCTTGCCCCCAGCATGGATATTCAAGTGGCCTCAAATTTTGAACGGTTCCTGTTTGATCTTTTGGATCGCAATGGATCACGGGTGGCCCAACAAATGGCCAAATTTACCGATACCGGGGAATTGGCTTTGGATGAAAAAGGCTGGGCCGAAGCAAAATCGGTGTTCACGGGCTTTCGGTTGGATGATGCGGGCGTGTTGGATGAAATCCGTGCGACCTATGCGGCAACCGGTGAATTATTGGACCCCCATTCGGCCATTGCTGTGGCCGGTGCCAGGTCCAAGCGCAAAGATGGGACCCTTTCCATGGATATCCCCGTGGTCTCTTTGGCGACGGCCCATCCTGCAAAATTCCCCGATGCTGTGGAAAAAGCGACGGGTATTACGCCGCCATTGCCGCCCCATATGGCAGATTTATACGAACGTGTTGAACGCTTTCAGGTGCTGCCCGCTGATTTGGGCGGCGTGCAGGAATTTGTTCGCCAAACCCTGAAGGGCACAAAAGCATGAGCATTGAAATCAGTACCCTGTCCAGTGGCCTGAAGGTGGTCAGCGACAGGATGGATCATGTCGAAACCGCCGCCATTGGGGTTTGGGTTGGTACCGGCGCCAGAGACGAGGGTGCGGGTGTAAACGGTGTTTCCCATATGCTGGAACATATGGCGTTTAAGGGAACCAAACGCCGTTCATCCCAGGACATCGTGGATGAAGTTGAAACCGTGGGCGGCCAGATCAACGCGTATACATCCCGGGAAAATACGGCCTATTACCTGCGGGTGATGAGCGACGACATGCCAATGGCGGTCGATATTTTGTCCGATATTTTGCTCAATTCCACGTTCGAAGCAGAAGAGCTGGAACGGGAACGGGCGGTGGTGATCCAGGAAATCGGCCAATGTGCAGACACCCCCGATGATATGATTTTTGACTATTTTCAGGAAACGGCCTATCCAGCCCAGGCTTTGGGCCGCTCCATCCTTGGCACTGCAGATGGCATCAAAGCCATGACCCGGGAAACGATTTCAGGTTATATGTCCGATCATTATGGCGCTGATCGCATGGTTTTGGTGGCATCGGGCAAGGTGGACCACGAAGCCTTTGTCAGGTTGGCCGAAGATGCTTTTGCGGGGCTATCACCAAAGGCCAAAATTGACACCGAACCCGGCCGGTATAAGGGCGGGCGGCATGTGGTTAATCGTGATCTGGAACAATTGCATTTGGTTCTTGGGTTTGATGGCATTCCGTATGGTGATCCCGATTATTACGTCAATGGGGTGTTGTCTTCGATTTTGGGCGGCGGCATGTCTTCGCGGTTGTTTCAGGAAATTCGTGAAAAGCGGGGCCTTGTTTATTCCATCTATTCCTTTGCCGCGGCCTATCGTGATACCGGGTTGTTTGGCATTTATGCGGGCACTGGCGGTGACAAAGTGTCAGAGCTTTTGCCGGTGGTGCGCGATGAGTTGGCACGTATTGGTGAAAAAATTGACGAGCATGAAATTTCCCGTTCCCGTGCCCAATTGAAGGCGGGGCTTTTGATGGCACTGGAAAATACCCGTGCCCGAGCTGAGCGCCTGGGGCAGCATATTCTGGTTTATGGCCGACCTTTAAGCGTTGAAGAAATCGTTGAAAAAATTGATGCCGTGGATGGCGAGGCCATTAATCGGGTGGCCCAGCGGTTGTTTTCTGGTCCCCAAACCTTGGCCGCCCTTGGCCCGACAAGCCAGCTTGAGGCGATGGAGCCCGCGGAGTAGAACATGTTTGATATCTTTCGCGCATCACCCAAATTGCCTGTTGATGAACGGATAGATGGCCAGTCTATTTTTATTCGCCCCCCCCATGATGATGATTGGCAGGAATGGGCAACCCTTCGTGAACGCTCAAAGGATTTTCTGGTGCCGTGGGAGCCAAAATGGACCCGTGACAGCCATAGCCGGTCAACGTATCGCCGTCGCTTGGGGTATTACGCCGAAGAATGGGAATCGGGGTATGGCTATGCCTTTTTCATTTTTTCTCGCGACAATGAAAGATTATGTGGGGGCATTACCCTTTCCGGCGTGCGACGCGGCATTGCCCAGACGGGGACCCTTGGGTATTGGGTGGGTGAACCCTTTGCCCGCCAGGGCGTGATGACCGATGCTTTGGGATGCATCAAGGAATTCTTCTTCGAACACCTTTATATGCATCGACTGGAAGCGGCGTGCCTGCCCAGAAATGAAGCCAGTTGCAGGGTTTTAGAGAAAGCGGGATTTAGAAAAGAGGGCCTGGCGCCAAAATATCTGAAGATCAATGGCGTCTGGGAAGACCATTCCCTGTATGCGATTCTGGTCGAAGAAGCAGCAGCACAAAAAGCACAGAAGGCCCAAAAGAGCCTAAAATAATTGATACCCGGTTATGCGTGTCCGGCTTCCCCTGACAGGGTGATGGCGCTGACACCAATTTTGGCCAGTGCCTTTTCCCATTTTCTGGATACATCGGTATTAAACAAAAGCTCTTTGTCTGCGGTAACATTAAGCCATCCATTTTCCTGGATTTCACGGTCAAGCTGTCCCGGTCCCCATCCGGCGTAACCCAGGGCCAGAAGGCTCTGGTTTGGCCCTTCGCCGCCGGCAATGGCGCGGATGATCTCAATGGTTGCCGTCATGGCAATGGTGTCATCGACAAGCAGGGTTGAATCCTGGACGTAGTCGGCAGAATGCAAAACAAAGCCCCGGCCCGTTTCAACGGGGCCTCCGAACATGACCTGGATCGGGTCGTTGTGTTCGGATGCATCTATTTCCAGTTGTTCCAGAAGTTTGGGGAAGGTAATGGAATCGATGGCCTGATTGATCACAAGCCCCATGGCGCCGTCTTCGGTGTGGGCACAGATATAAATGACGGCCTGGGCAAAACGGGGGTCTGCCATTTGGGGCATGGCAATCAGGAATTGCCCCTTTAAATAACCGTCTGGATTTTGTTTTTCGTTTTCGTCTTCCATGGTTCCAACTTCGCTATGATGAGGCCCAAAAACAAGGGTATCATAACAATGAATTGATCGAAGGTGACCCAACTTTGGCCAAAAATGGTCTAAAAAGGTGTCAGATTCTCTGATTTGAATAAACAGGATTTCATAACCCATTGTTTAAAAAGATAATTTTGTGGTCATGGGGCGGCATTTTGGCTTTTTGCGCGATTTATGCGCCCGCCCTTCAGGCTGAGCCATTTTCTTCCAATTGGGTCAAAACCGATCAGTCATCGGTGCGCCTGATTGCCGGGCAAACGCATTTGGGGCCCGATGGGAAAGCAGCCCTTGGGCTGCAATTTCGGATGCTGCCGGGCTGGAAAGTTTATTGGCGTTCTCCCGGCGATGCCGGTGTGCCGCCCCGGATCAACTGGACGGGATCGAAAAATTTCAAAGATGGGACGGTTCATTGGCCCCTGCCGGAACGCTATTCGCTTTTTGGGCTGACGACGTTCGTCTATAGCAATGATGTAATTTTGCCCATCGATTTTAGGGCCCATGATGCAAACTCGCCGGCCGTGCTGCGGGCGAAAGTTTCGTATTTGATCTGTGAAAAGGTCTGCATTCCTTATGATGCGACCCTGTCTCTGGTCTTACCAAGTGCCAAAGTATCGCCCGGTGCCACACCGCATAGGGATGATTTGGCACGGTATCGAGCGCGTGTGCCAAAAATTGCCAATGCCCAAAATTCATCTTCGATGGCATTTTCCATCAAGGGTGCATCTATTATTACATCAAAAAAAGATACGCAAAAAACGTCTGTGCTGGAGTTTTTGGCAGCAAACCGCACGCGTTTCAGTGATCCATTGGTGCTGGTCGAAGGTCCGCCGAGTTTGCGGTTTGGCACACCCGGGGTGAGCTTTTCCAATGACCGGAAAACAGCGCTGGTCCGCGTTCCAATTTTTGCAGCTGGGGGCAATTTTCCAAAGGCCCCGGTCTTAACCCTGACATTGGGCGATCAAGGCAACGCGGTTGAGCAAACTGTTTCACCGCCAATGCGATCCGGGATCAATGGGGCTTCAAATGCCGGAACCGGAATGGCATTGCTGTTAATTTTGGGCATCGCCTTTTTAGGCGGCCTGATTCTCAACCTCATGCCGTGTGTGTTGCCGGTTCTTTCCATGAAAGTTCTGTCCGTCGTGGGCCACGGCGGGGGTGATGCATTCCAGGTACGCCGTGGATTTTTGGCAACATCGGCCGGGATCATTTTTTCATTCATGGTGCTGGCGGGTGGCGCCATTGCCCTTAAAAGTGCGGGTGCGGCAGTCGGCTGGGGCACCCAGTTTCAAGAGCCGTGGTTTCTGGGCGCAATGATGGTCGTTCTAGGCCTGTTTGCGGCCAATCTTTTTGGCTTGTTTGAAATTCGCCTACCGGGATTCATTGGCACCATGGCGGGGAATGATGGCGGGGGTGGCAAAAGTTTAAGCGGCGCCTTTGCCACAGGCGCATTTGCGACCCTTTTGGCAACGCCCTGTTCAGCGCCCTTTCTTGGAACTGCCATAGGCTTCGCCCTGACCCAGGGAACGGTTGAGATCATGGCGGTGTTTGCAATGCTGGGCCTTGGATTGGCGACACCCTATCTGATGGTGGCTGCATGGCCGGGGCTGGCCACCAGCCTGCCGCGTCCGGGTTCATGGATGGGTGGATTGCGAAAGACCTTAGGCGTGGCATTGATCCTGACGGCGGTATGGCTGGGGTCTATTTTATGGACCCTGATCAGTCCCCCCGGCCACCAGACCCAAGCCCCTGAAAAAATTGCCTGGAAGGCATTTGATAAGGTCGAGATTTTCAATCTGATCGGGGCAGGCAAGGTGGTTTTTGTCGATGTGACGGCAGATTGGTGCCTGACGTGCAAGGTCAACAAGGCTTTGGTCATTGATCGCGGTAGGGTCGGCCATCATCTTGGGGTCGGCAATGTCGTTGCCATGCGGGCAGATTGGACCCGGCCAAATCCTGAAATTTCGGCTTATTTACAACGGTTTGGCCGTTTTGGCATTCCGTTTAATGTGGTTTATGGCCCAGGTAGACCATCGGGCATTGCCCTGCCCGAACTTTTGACCGAAGCCCGGGTGATGGATGCCTTTACCCGTGCGGGCTTAAAAAAATAATCTCTGTTAAATGTGTTTGTATTTGCGCCAAAATTTTGCGAAACATTCGCAGTTGATAATCATTCACACATCAGGAGAGCCCCATGACCATCAAAGTCGGCGAAAAAATACCTTCCCTATCCCTTCAACAGAAAACCGCAGATGGAATTGAACAGGTTTCCACGGACGAATTTTTCAAAGGCCGCAAGGTGGTTATTTTTGCCCTCCCCGGGGCATTTACCCCCACCTGTTCAGCCAAACATCTGCCCGGGTTCATCAAAAATGCTGATGCTATTAAGGCCAAAGGTGTCGATGAAATTGCATGTGTTTCCGTGAACGATGCCTTTGTCATGGATGCATGGGGCACGTCCCAGAATGCAGGAGACGCGGTTGCGATGTTGGCCGATGGCTCCGCCATTTTTGCAAATGAACTGGGTCTTGGTCTTGATCTGGTGTCCAAGGGCATGGGCCCGCGTTCACAACGCTATGCCATGATTGTCGATGATGGCACGGTCAGTGTTCTTAATGTGGAAGAAGCGGGTGCCTTTGATGTATCTAGCGCAGAAGCGATCCTGGCCGCCCTTTAACATCTAAAAACGTTCTGAATTAGCGCCGGGGCACACCGTCCCGGGCTAATTCATCGGCGCGTTCGTTTTCCACGTGTCCGTCATGGCCCCGGACCCAATGCCATTCGACGCTATGTTTGTTGGCGGCATCTTCCAGCCGCTGCCAAAGATCAGCATTTTTCACCGGCTTTTTTGCAGCAGTCTTCCAGCCGTTGCGTTTCCAATTGGTGATCCATTTGGTAATGCCATTGCGCACATACTGGCTATCGGTGTGTACGCGAACCTTGACCGGGCGGGTCAGGCTTTCAAGGCTCATGATGGCGGCCATTAATTCCATACGATTGTTGGTGGTCTCAGGTTCGCCACCATTCATTTCTTTTTCGGTGCGGCCCCAGCGCAGAAGCGCGCCCCAACCGCCGGGGCCGGGATTGCCTGAACATGCCCCATCGGTAAAGATATCAAGGACGCCGTCATCGTCTTTTTCGGAAAAATCCAGGGTGTTATCAGCCATCAAGCCCATACGCTCCGGGCCCGGACAGCCTTTGATGAAACCGCAATTTGCTCAAATATTCTTTGGGGTCTTTGGCCGTGACCATGGCGCCTTCGGGATGGTTGATCCAGTCATAAAGACGGGTCAGTAAAAACCGCATGGCCGCCCCCCGGGCCAGCCAGGTCAACGCCGCCAGTTCCGATGCAACAAGGGGGCGCAGCTTTTGATATCCCTGAAACATGTGGCGGGCCTTGGTGATGTTAAAGCTGTTGTCTTTTTCAAAGCACCAGGCATTCAGACAAATGGCGAGATCGTAGGCATAGGAATCGGTGCAGGAAAAATAGAAATCAATGAAGCCCGAAAAATCTTTGCCAAGAAAAAATACGTTGTCCGGAAAAAGATCAGCATGAATGATGCCGTGCGGCAGGCCTTCAGGCCAATTGGCTTCCAGCGCATCCAGTTCTGTCATGATTTCATCGCCGAGCCCCTTCGAAATATCATCGACGTTTGCGCTGATCTGGTTAAACAAGGGCCGCCATTGGGCAAGCCCAAGATCGTTGCTTCGGGTCTGGGTGAAGGCTTCGCTGGCCAGATGCATTTGGGCCATGGCCTTGCCAAGGGCTGCGGTGTGATAGGGCTGGATACGCCGTGGCCAAACGCCATTCAGGAAACTGACAATGGCGGCTGGCCGTCCTGCCAGGGTCTTCAGCGCTTTCCCATCACGGCCATGAACCGGGGTGGGGCAGGCAAAGTCTGATGCTGCCAGATGATCCATCAGGTCCAGAAAAAAGGGCAGGTCTTCCTTTTTTGTCCTTTTTTCATACAGGGTCAGGATGAAGTTGCCTTGATCGGTCTGGAGCAGAAAATTGGAATTTTCCACGCCTTCCGCAATGCCTTTATACGATAACAATTGCCCCAAATCGTATTGGGTCAAAAACGCACTCAGCTCATCATCATTGACTTCTGTATACACTGCCATAATCAGACAAACCCTTGTTTCAACTGGATTTTACTTAATCTTCTAGTCCCTTGGGCAGGGAAAAAACAACGTCTTCCTGTCTGACGGTAACGTCTTCAATGCGCAACTGAAAGCGCATAGACAAGGTTTCGATCACTTCTTGTACCAGAACTTCTGGTGCCGATGCACCTGCCGTTATGCCAAGGGTCTGCACGTCTTCAAAATCATCCCAGTCAATGTCGGATGCCCGCTCAATCAACACCGATTTTTTGCATCCATAATTCCGGGCAACTTCGACCAGTCGATTGGAATTTGATGAATTGGGGGCACCGATGACCAGCAACGCATCGGCCTTCGGTGCGATGGCCCGCACTGCATCCTGACGATTGGTGGTGGCGTAACAGATATCGGCCTTGTTGGGCGCAATCATGGCCGGGAAACGACGCTCAAGTACCTCGATGATGGTGGCGGCATCATCGACGGACAGGGTGGTTTGGGTGACATAGGCAAGGCTGGTTTCATCGGCCACGTTGACGGTTTCGGCCTGTTCTATGTTTTCCACCAAGGTCATGGCATCGACGGGGACTTGGCCCATGGTGCCGATCACCTCTGGGTGATCCTTGTGGCCAATCAACAGCACATGACGGCCTTGGCCGTGGTGGTGTTGGGTTTCGTTGTGAACCTTGTTGACTAGAGGGCAGGTGGCATCCAGAAATTCCAGACCCCGTGCCTCTGCTTCTTTGACGACGGGCCGCGCAACCCCGTGGGCCGAAAAAATGGCAACGGCTTGGCTGGGAATTTGGGAAACCTCATCGACAAAAACCGCACCTTTGGCTTCAAGCTCTTCAACCACATGGCGGTTGTGGACGATTTCATGGCGAACATAAACCGGCTCTTCGCGCTGGCGCAAGACGGCCTCAACCATCTGAATGGCCCGTTCAACCCCGGCGCAATAGCCCCGGGGATTGGCCAGAAGAACCAGCAATGGTGGCTTTTGCTGCGATGATGGGGTATTCGCCATAGCGTCCTTAATGGGTTTCTGTATGAATTCCTGATGTTTCGCCTTTAAATCAAGCAGGAATGAGCTATTTTTACAAATAACCGGGTCAGATAAACATAGCTGTTGGAACAAGGGAAGCATGGAATGGCTGAACCAGAAACGCCAAGAAAAAACTATTACCAAGTCGATCTAGAGGCAGGCGTGGAATACCAGTGGTGCGCCTGTGGGCGTTCCAAAGCACAGCCTTTCTGTGATGGTTCCCATGAAGGTACCGAATTCCAGCCTAAACCCGTGAAAGTGGCGGAATCCATGCGGCTTTATCTTTGCGGGTGCAAGCGCACAACCGATGCACCCTATTGTGATGGCAGCCATGTTGCGCTTTAGGCCGGGACTGGTTGTGGCCTTATTGGCCGTGATCGGGCTGCTTGGTGCCTGTGGGATACTCGGGTCCAAAAAGCCCCCGCCACCGTGTCCAAAGATTGTGATTTTGAAAGATGCGGGCAAGGTCACGAAATTTCGGCCCGGTGCAGGTCGGGATCTCTCAGACCTGTTGTATGAAGCGCGGCTCCATGAAATTGCGACCAAGTGCAAATACAACCGCAAAAAACGTGAGGTGCAGGTGGACATGCACCTGACCATTGTGGCCCGGCGTGGCCCTGCGGATGAGACGCGGCACGCAAAAATGCAATATTTTATCGCCATTATGGACCCGGAACGGAACATCCTTGCCAAGGAAGTGTTCGATGCAGACCTGGTGTTCCCGGTCAATGTCGATAAGGGTTCCATCACGGAAAGTCTGGATCAGGTCATTCCCTTCTCCGCTTACTATCCCGATGCCAGCAAATACGTCATCTTGGGGGGCTTCCAGATCGGTTCCGGAGAGCTTGACCTAAACCGCAAGAAACGGCGGCTTAACTTGCCGGGACGGTTGCCGGAGGGGGCCATGGCGCCCGGGGCCTCACATCCTGATGGACAATATCCGCGTTAAAGAATACAGCCATGATTCCTTGTGGATAACTTGTCCGCCGTGGTTGACCCGAGCGGGCGGGCGGGTAAGATGCCCCGTATTGTTTAGAATCGTCAAATGATCCCTGTGGGAGAGACCGGTTTGGGCCGAAAGGTCAAAGGCCGGCGCCGAAGGAGCAACAGCCTCGGAAACTCTCAGGCAAATGGACCGCAGGGATGTGACACTCTGGAAAGCAGGCAACGCAACCGTTGTCTCACCGAAGATGTAAGCCGAATTTTGCGGTGAATCTTTCAGGTTCCAAGACAGAGGGGGCAGTGGGCGGACGGGCCTTGGGGAAAGTGGTTCCCGATGGGCTTGGCTGTAGACTGCGCGCAACCTTTGGATGGGAGATTTAGGTGTCGAATGACGTGGCTGTGGGCGCCGAAACTGCCCTTTCCAGAACCTGCCTTTATGATCTGCATGTTGAACTGGGTGCCAAAATGGTGCCGTTCGCGGGCTATGAAATGCCCGTGCAATACCCCATGGGGATTATGAAAGAACACCTTCACACCCGCACCTACGCCGGGCTGTTTGACGTGTCACACATGGGCCAGGCGATGCTTGCGGGCAAAGATGCGGTCAGGGTTCTGGAATCTCTGGTGCCGGGTGACATTGAAATTTTAAAACCATCACGCATGCGCTACACCATGTTGACCAATGATCAGGGCACCATCATCGATGATCTGATGGTGACGAAAATGGATGATGGCTATCTTTTGGTTCTGAATGCCGGGTGCAAGCACACAGACATGGCCCATATCACAAAACATCTGAGCGGGGATGCGACCATCACTTTGATGGAAGATCGCGCGTTGCTGGCCCTTCAGGGCCCCCGTGCGGTGGATGTTCTGGCTCAATTTATTCCCGGTGTCGGATCCATGAAATTCATGACCGCCCAACGGGTAGAGGTGTGTGGTGGCGATTGTTATGTTTCCCGGTCTGGCTACACCGGCGAAGACGGGTTTGAAATTTCTGTCCCCAACTCAATTGCCGAAGCCTTTGCAAAGCGCCTTTTGAAATCCCCTGAAACAGCGCCCATTGGTTTGGGGGCGCGTGATACCCTGCGTCTTGAAGCGGGACTTTGCCTGTATGGCCATGACATTGATCTG
>Ga0233439_10005948_pt1 | contig 11049 bp, 12 predicted proteins | sample SI_123_September_6_FD_182713 | JGI IMG/M metagenome (GOLD analysis project Ga0233439, IMG submission 182713) | Seawater microbial communities from Saanich Inlet, British Columbia, Canada - SI_123_September2016_100_MG | ecosystem: Environmental > Aquatic > Marine > Inlet | place: Canada: British... | reverse complement strand
TTAAAGATTCTAAAATTAAAGATAAATTAAAATCTGTTACTAAAGAAGCTCATGATAAAAATATATTTGGAGCACCTACATTTCTTATTAACAATAAAATATTTTGGGGGCAAGATAGATTAGAGTTTGCTTTAGAAGAATACAGTAAATAGTTTAAACTATTTTAAAGTCACTTTGACTTATCGCTGCAAAACCACCATCAATATGTGAAACTTTTTCAAATCCCATTTCTTTTAAAGATTTGGCAGCTAAGGCAGATCTTAAACCACCAGCACAAAATAAAACCATTTCTTTATTCATGTCAATTTTTCCACTTTTAAAATATGGTCCCTCAGGATCTAACCAAAATTCTAACATTCCGCGAGGGATATGGTTTGAATTTTCAATTCTACCAGTTTTATCTAATTCACCTTTTTCTCTAATATCTATTAATGTACATTTATCCTCATTAGATAGCTTTAATGCTTCATCTGCAGAAATAGTCTTAACTTCATTTAGGGCTTCTGAAACTAGAGTTTGTGATGATTTAATTGTCATAATATTGTAAAAATTAATTATAAACATTTATATGAAAAAAAGCATCATAAAAAAACTATTTATAAAGCTCTCAAAAGTTTTGGGTTATGAGTTAATTGACCAAAGTGATTTTAGTTCACCTACTCTTCAGAAAGAATTAAATGAAGATCTTTCCATTATAAATAAAAAATCAATTGTTTTGCCACTGGGTGAAGTAAAAATTACTAAAAGAGTTAATTCTGTACTTATTATATTTAGAACTAATACTGATATTGAGATTTGGGATCAAAACAAAAAGAGATTATTTGAAGAACCAAAAATTGAATATTCGTTAAGAGCATTAAAATCACTAATCAAATCAGTTAATTTTTCTAAAACTAAGTACCCAAATATTAATTTTAAAACCATAATTGTTGATGACAAGTCTAAAGAAGAAAATTTAAATAAGTTAAAGAAACTAATAGATGAAAGTAGTTTGGATATAAGTATTACACCTTTAAATCATGAAAAATATAAAGATATAATTAAGCAACAGAGAAATGATCAGACCTTTTCAAATCTAGCAAGTTTACTTCAATCATTTGAGCTAGGAAAAGAACATGGTGAAGATTTAGTTTTCTTTGTTGAGGATGATTATTTACATTTTGAACCTATGATGGAAGAGATGGTTGCATCATATGAGAGAATAGCTTCTCAAGTAAATAAGGATATATTTATGTGTCCCACTGATTATCCATATCTTTATATGAATAATGAAAAAACAAATATTCTAATTGGAAACAAAAGACATTGGAGAACAATCAATCAAACTCTCTGTACATTTATGACTACAAAGTCTTTATTAAATAAGTATTGGGATAATTTTTATAATACTTGTTTAGATAGAAATGATCCTTTTGAAAAACATCTAAATGAAATCTATACAAAAGAACTTTGTATTTCACCCTTGAAAAGTTTGTCACTTCATTTAACTAATATTAACTCAAGTTATGGGCTAGCACCATTTATTGACTACAAAAAATTGTGGGAAGAAAATTAATAAAAAAAACCCCCTGAAGAGGGGGATTTTTTATATTTAATTAACTTAGAGGGAAAATTTAAAGGGGCTCTCCGATGAGTAAATCATAGAGATTTCAGAGAACAAAGAGCCCCCCTATTGTTAACAATTAGTCACGTATCGCATAAGCAATAACGCCAGTTTCTGTAACGTCAGTACCTTTAATTTCACCTTCCTTACTCAATCTTAGACCAACAGTTGATTTCATTATTGACCAGATTATGTAAGCGACGATAAATACAAATATATTTACAGCCAACACTCCTATTAACTGCGTACTAAACGAAGTATCTGCATTTGTTGCTGGAACTATTAATGTTCCCCAAATACCCGCAAATAAGTGTGCTGGAACTGCACCTACTACATCATCAATCTTTAATGAGAATAATAATTTAGTTCCATAAACCACAATTACACCACCTACAGCACCAATTAAAATTGCTGCAAAAGGTGTGGGCATTAAAGGCTCAGCAGTAATTGCAACTAACCCACCAATACATCCGTTTAACATTTGGACCACATCTGTTTTTCCAAAATTTAACCTTGTAACTATTGCTGCAGCTATTACACCACCTGCTCCTGCTAAAAATGTATTAATAAAAATTGTTGATACTGCTATTGCATCATCTGCTGTTCCCATAGCAAGTTGCGAACCACCATTAAATCCAAACCAACCTAACCAAAGAACAAATACACCTAAAGTTACTAATGGTATTGAGGACGCTGCGAATGGTTTTAATGGAGCCGGAGCACCTGACTTAGTAAATCTTCCAAGTCTTGGACCAATAATTATTGCACCAGCTAATGCGGCAGCACCTCCAGTTGAGTGTACTAATGTTGATCCAGCAAAATCAGAAAAACCGATTGAAGCTAACCAGCCGCCACCCCATTGCCAACCCATTACGATTGGATATATAATTCCTGATAAAATTGCTGCAAATAAAAAGAATGGCCATAATTTAATTCTTTCTGCCATGGCACCAGACACTATTGACACTGTTGTGGCGCAGAATACCATTTGAAAATACCAATCAGAACCATCAGAATATCCAGTTTCAACTGAACTTGAATCTGACCATGGTATAAAATTACCTATGTATCCACCTTCTGGTATTCCATATGCTAGGTTATAACCAACCATCCAGAACATAACCCCAGATATTGATATCAAACCTATATTTTTTGCACAAATTACAGATACACTTTTAGACGTAACCATACCCGACTCTAACATTGCAAATCCAGCTGCCATGAAGAAAACTAGAAATCCACAAATTAAAAATAACAATGTATTGAAAATAAAACTTACTTCAGCAGAAACAGTTGTTTCTGCCATACCTGCACTACTCATATTTAGTAAAAATACTAAACTCATAAGCGGCATACTTATTTTTTTAATTAATTTAGTCATAAGACCTCCCTTTGTTAAGATTTCTTATAATTTGAAGGATTATTAATTGCTAACGTTGATAAAGAAAACTGGGTATGCGGTATTTGCATACAAAAACAGCCTTGTTACATTTCTGTAAAAGGCTGTTATTTAATTTAAAAATTTTATTATTTATTAAATACTTCTTTTAATGCTTTAGCAGGTAAAAATTTAACTTTTTGAGAAGCTCCAATTTGAATTTGCTCTCCTGTTCTTGGATTTCTTCCAACTCTAGCTTTTCTTTTTGCTACTTTATATGTACCAAATCCTGCAATTTTAACTGAATCATCGCCTTTTAAAGCATCTAAAATAGTGTTGGTAATTGTATCAAATGTTCGTTCTGCATCAGCTTTACTTAGGTTTAATGAACCTGAAAGTTTAGCTACTAATTGTTTTTTGTTCATTTTTGGCTCCGTTTATGGGTTATTTCACTATAGTTTACATAAAAGCCTATAAATCAAGCATTTTATTAGTGTTTATACGATTAATTACTACAATATGTTGTATTAATTCAAATTAACGTTGATTTTAAAGGGTTTTGATAATTGTATAAGTTTAATTTTTTAGAATAAACCAAGATCTTTTAGATCATTAAAGGTTGTAAAAAACATTAAAGACAACAATAAAACCATTCCGATTCGAAAAAAACCTTCTTGGGCTTTCTGACTCAATGGTCTTCCAAGTATTTTTTCAATCCCATAAAACATTAAATGACCACCGTCTAACATTGGAATTGGAAATAAGTTTATTAATCCTAAACTAATAGAAATATAAGCCATCATGCTAATAAAAGGTAAAATTCCAAATTCAGCAACCTGTCCACTGATTTTAGCAATTCTAATTGGACCACCTAATTGAGAACTGTCCCCTGAACCTTTAATCATACTTCCAATATATTTCAGTGAAGAAATGCTCACATAATATACTTCATTAACTGCATAGAATAAGGCTTTTGTTGGTCCTAGTTTTACATGGTTGACTTCATTATTGTAAGCACCAAGCTTTATTCCAACCATTCGTTTGTTCATTTTATTACCAAGATTATCTTCACTTTTGACAATGTTAGGTTTTACTCTAATTGATACATTTTGATCGTACCTCTTTACAGTAAATTTAATAAATTCATCTGTAGACATCATGATGAATTTTGAAACTTCCATGATGCTCTTAACTTTATTGCCATCAATTGAAACGATAATATCATTATCTTTTAGACCAGCTTCCATCGCGGGACTATCTTTTTGAACTTCATTGATAACTGCTGGGGTAAAATCTTTTCCAGCAAATGTATAAATAGAAAAAAATATAAGAATAGCTAATAAAAAATTAGCTAGTGGGCCACCAAAAACAATTAATGCTCGTTGATATAGAGGCTTTAAAACAAATAACTTATCTTGATCTTCTTTACTATAATCTTTTATAATTTTTTCATTGTCAGCTTGACTATAAACATTTCTATCTCCAAAAAATTTTACATATCCACCAAGTGGTATGACGCAAATCTTCCAACGTGTACCTGATTTATCATTCCAACCAAATAATTCTTTACCAAATCCTATAGAAAAATCAGTAACACCCACACCATAGCGTCTAGCAAAATAATAATGCCCATACTCATGGATAAACACCACAACAATAATTAAAGCTATAAAAGGTAAAATATAAGACAGCATAACAATGTAATAATACTTTTTATTGAAATATTTTCTAGATAAAAAATTCTAAGATTTAATATTGTAACCTTTTTTAAGTAATATTGTCACTAAGATCACACAAATTACTAAGAAAAAGACCATTGAGCTTATACTTATCCAAATATTAAAATCAGATACTCCATAAAATGAGAATCTAAGTCCATCAATTAAATAAACTACAGGATTAAAATAACTTACGGTTTGCCAAAATGAAGGTAGCATATCTAAAGAATATAAACTCCCTCCTAAAAATACCATTGGAGTTATCACTAAGGATGGAATAATAGACATTTGCTCAAAGTTTTTGCTAACAACACCAATTAAAAATCCAAATAAAGCAAAAGTAAATGAAACTAAGACCAATAAAAATATCATTAACATTGGATACTTAACTGTAACATCTGCAAAAAAAGAAGCTGTAATGTATATTACGGCACCAACAACTAATGTTTTAGTGGCTCCAGCACCAACAAAAGCAAGAACTGTTTCAAGTGTTGAAATAGGTGCTGCTAAAATCTCATTAATTGTTCCATTAAATTTTGGAAAAAAAATTCCGAACGAAGTGTTACTTATTGATTGAGTTAATAAAGTTAACATCAATAGACCTGGTACAATGTAAGACCCATAACTTACACCATCAATTTTTTGAATATAACCACCAATAACTGAGCCAAAAACTACAAAATATAATGATGTTGATATTACTGGTGAGAGAAGAGATTGACCTAAAGTTCTTATAAATCTATTCATTTCATGAACATAAATAGCTTTAAACCCGTAATAATTAAATTTCATTATTCTCCTTTACTAAATTAACAAATATTTTTTCCAATGTGCTTTGTTCTGTTTTTAAATCTTTTAACTTTAAGCCAGCATCTTTTAAACTTTGCAACAAATCAGTAATACCAGTTTTTTCTGCTTGAACATTATAAGTATAAATTAACGAGATATGATCAGCTCCTATTTCAAGATTATACTTCGATAAATCATCAGGAATTTTTGTGATTTTTTCTTGCAATTCAATGGTTAACTTTTTGTGTCCCATTTTTTTAATTAATTCTTTTTTATCTTCTACAACGATAATTTCCCCTTGATTAATTACAGCCACTCGGTCTGCAATTGCTTCTGCTTCTTCAATGTAATGAGTAGTTAAAATAATAGTCACACCTGTTTTTCTTAGCTCTTCAACAACTAACCACATATCTCTTCTAAGCTCCACATCAACACCCGCAGTTGGCTCGTCTAGAAATAATATTTTAGGTTCATGTGATAGTGCTTTTGCAATTAAAACTCTTCTTTTCATTCCGCCAGATAATTGTCTCAGTCTTTGATCTTTTTTATCCCACAGGCTTAAATCTTTTAAAATTTTTTCAATGTGTTCTGGTTTAGGTGGCTTTCCATATAGCCCTCTAGAATAAGAAACGGTATCAAAAACAGTTTCAAAAGACTCTAAATTTAATTCCTGAGGAACAAGGCCTATTCTTGATCTTGTTTCACGATAATCTTTTATGATATCAAAATTATCAATAGTGACTGTTCCTGAAGAAGGTTTAACAATTCCACAAATAATACTTATTAAACTTGTTTTACCCGCTCCATTAGGACCAAGCATTGCAAGAATTTCACCTTGTTTTACTTTAAGACTAACATCTTTCAGAGCTTTGAAATCATTATCATAAATTTTAGATAAGTTATTAATGGATATTTGAGTTTCAGGCATTGTAAAAATGTATATAGTTATTAATACACCTTTTACAATTTATTAGATCCTTTAATTTTCCAAAATATCGCAGGTAAAAAAGTTGCAATAATAAAAGACAAAAACAACAATGATTGAGACACAAATGCAGGAAATAACTCAGCTGGTAAAATTATCCCCACCAAAAGACTTTTTGAAAAATCAGGTGCTGGAAATAATAAAAAACCACCAATTAACCCAATAATGATTGAGATATATGCTGTTTTTTCATTCAGCCTCTTATTATAGAAACTATAGAAAACCGTTAGTACAAAAGCACAACAAAATAAATCTGCAAGTAAGAATAAGTATAAAACACTAAAACCTTTTGAGGCAATAGCAAAAGCTATAGTAGCAAGTGCTACTATAAAATATTTAGAAAAATTTAAAAAGTTAGTTTTTTTATTAAGATTAAAAGTTGCTTTACCATCAACTACAATTAAACTCGAAATAGCATTTACTAAAGTATCAACAGTACTGATTGTTAAAGACAATCCAAGTATTACAATAATAATTGACAAAAGTTTTGTTTGTTCACTTAACAATAAAGAGAAAAAACCTAAATCTGGAACAATTTTTGGGTTAGCTGATATTGCAACTAAACCACTAAAACCCATAAAAAAAACAATTGGAATAATTACGATAAATGCTGCAATTAAACTTTTCTTTAGTACGTCATTATTTTTTGCGGCATAAACTCTTTGCCAATTTCCTTGATGGAAAAGATTTGTTGCTGCAACAGCTATAAAAAAAGTTAATCCAGCAGTGTAATTTGGTAAGTAATTTCCACTAAGTAAGTGTGGGTTTTTTTCTTTAATGAATGCAATAGAAAATTGATCACCTGTAAAAGAAGTTAGATAAAAAACTGAAATTAAAAACAAAGCAATAATTACTATCATTTGAATATTATCAGTAAATATAGATGCTCTTAAACCTCCATAAAGCGTGTAAGCAAGTGTTGCGATTAAAATAATTAAAGAAGTAATCCAAAGTTCTGTTCCTGATATATAATTAATGAGTATTGCAACTGCAGTTACTTCAGCACATAAAAAAACGAACATATAAAATACTGTCATTAATAAAATAAGTTTAAATAAACTCTTGCCAAATCTTTTTCTTAAAAACTCAATTAGAGTAGAGCCTTTAGGAAAGGCAGTTCTAATTTTTTTTCCAAGTGAAATTAAAAAAATCATTGGAAAGGCTGTTCCTAGTGAATAACCAATAACAGCTCCTATTCCACCCCACGTAGCAGCAGAAGCTGGACCGAATAAAATCCAAGCTCCAAGTGCTGAGGCTATTAAACTTGTACTCAAAGAAAAAAAACCAATATTTCTGTTGGCCGTTAAATAATTATTAATTCCTTGGTATTTTTTAGAATACACCAATCCAATTAGTGTAAAGATTAGACTTATTGTTATGACTAATGTTAGTGATGTTGATTGACTTATAAAGTATGTTTTATCCATTATTCTCCCTTTCTGAATTACCGGACAGGTTATTAGGGTTTAATCTCAGTCAGTTACGACACCCCTTAAAATTAATATAATTGAAAATTAAGTTTTATCATAGTAAAATTTTTAGATTATGCCCACTTATTCAGTTACAAATTCTAATTTTAACATAAATATTAAACAAAAAAATGAAATAGCAAAAGGAATTACCAAAGTACATAATAAGGTTACTGGAGCTAATACTTATTTTGCACAAGTAATTTTTAAAAAAACAAAAAATTCTGATCATTTTATGGGTGGTGCAAAAGTTAAGGAACCACAAATTTTTTTGTATGGTCAAATAAGAGCCGGAAGAACTAATAGAATTAAAAAAAAATTAATTTTAGAGTTAAGAAATATATTGGTTAAAAAGTCAAATTTAGATAAAACTCAAGTGTGGGTTTATATTGATGAACTACCAGCTTCACAAATGATTGAATATGGTGAAATCCTTCCAAAATCTGGTCAAGAAAATAAATGGTTTAACAATCTATCCACTAGATTGAAAAAGAAACTTTTAGCTTTAGACGCATAAATATAAGTCTATTATTTTGTATCTGAAATTTCCAATGGTAGTGGTGCTTCTGGGTACTTTTCTTTACATAAATGTTCATATTTTTTACAAAGAGTCAAAACCGTTTCATGGGCATCCTCTTTTGACTTTAAAAATTTAATCAAATTATCTCTCTCTGTCTCTACTTCCTTAATATCTTCACTCCTAAGATATTCGCCAGTTTCAACTTCCCAATAAGTGTCATTAAGTTCATCTTTTTTTAAGGTATTAAGTTTTTTTTGAAGTTCAATAATAATCTCATCATCTGATTTACTGTCCTTCATTGGAGAGTTAATTAATTTTCCTAAACACTTATCCTTAAGATCATCTAAAAAAGTATTGTATGGTTTACCTTCAGCTAATCCTTTAAAGTGGTTACTTTCAAAATATTTTGAAATTGCCGCTTTGGTTGTAATTTTATTTTTTCCTTTAACTACTGCTACCTGAACATAAACTTCTTGGCTAATATATTCAGTAAGATATTCTTTAATTTTATTTGAAAGCATTTTTTATTAAAATTTTTATGGTAATATTTATAGATGATATTTAAACAAGTATTTGATAAAAAAACCAGTACTTACACATACTTAATTGCCTCATCCAAAGGTAGAGAAGCACTAATTATCGATCCTGTTCTAGATAACATTAATGAATATATTAGTTTACTAAATGAATTAGATTTAAAATTGGTAAAAGTAATTGATACCCATATTCATGCTGACCATATTACTGGTGCTAGCAAATTAAAAGAGCAAACAAACTGCACAACTATTATGGGTGAACAAACCCCGGCAGATACCCTAGACCTAAAAGTAAAGGATGAAGAAATTATTAAATTAGATCAAATAGAAATAAGAGCACTATATACACCTGGACATACTTCTGACAGTTTTAGTTTTTTGATGAATGATTATTTATTTTCTGGAGATACATTGCTTATAAATGGAACTGGAAGAACAGACTTCCAAAATGGAAGTGCCAAAGATGCTTATAACTCAATTTTTAATAAACTGTTAAAACTACCAGAAAAAACTCTTTTATATCCTGCTCATGATTATAACGGTGAAAAAGTTAGCTCTATAGGAAAAGAAAAAAAATTTAATCCTAGGTTACAAGTTAACAGTGAAAATGAATATATAGAAATTATGAATAACCTTAATCTTCCAGAACCAAAAATGATGGATGTCAATGTTGCAAGAAATATTAAACTAGGAGCTTAAATTTATATTGAGGTTTTTATAGCTTCGTAAATTAAATCTCTGCTAGTTTCACCAATACTTCTATAAACTTCTTTATTATCTTTAAAAATTAAAAGTGTAGTTTGATATTGCACATTTAATAAGTCTGCAATTTCTTTATTTTTTATATCAAATGTAAAATATTCAATATTATCAAATTCATTTTTAGCTTTATCTAAAACTTTCATTTGGCTCGCACAAGATGAACAATATTTCATCCATGAACTTACTACTACAACTTTTCCATCTGATTGAGCTTTATCAAACAACTCTTTAGTAAAAGTTGTTTTTTTTTCGTCTGCATTAGCACTAAATGCAAATATACAAAAAAGTAATAATAAAATTTTTTTCATAGATATTTTATATAACAAATATTAAAAACCAGTAAGAGATTAATCCAGAAAAAATTGTCGCAATGATATTTTTGCTAAAATACCCAACAAGTATTGCAATTACTGCAGCTAATATTTTTGGGTTATTTTCTAAATCTAAAGAGCCTGAGTTATCTAAGAATATTGGTGGAAAAATTATTGCTGGAAAAATCGCAGCCGGAACATAAGAAAGTATTTTTTTAGTTTTGTTATTAAAAATATCTTTTTTAAGTAAAAAAATCATAGAAAATCTAGTTAAAAAAGTAATTACACCACAGTAAACTATAAGAGACCAATGCATTATTTTTCCTTTGAGTTCATTAGAGTTAATAATGCAGCTACTGCTAAAGCTGATAGGGCGGCAACAATTATATACGCCTTAAAAGGAATTGAGTTGAAACCAATAGTGGCAACTATTCCAGACACCGACATAACAATAATATTTTTAAATTTTCTAAAATCATTAATCAATAGAGCTAAAAATGTTAATGAAATTGTAAAACTTAATCCTAACTCCTCAGGAACAACAGAGCCCAAAACTATTCCTAGAATTGTTGATATCTGCCAAGTAGTCCAACATGTAAAACCTGCTCCTAATAAATGAAAATGTTTATTTTCATTTTTACGATTATTATTAAAATATGTATTTGAAACAGCAAAGGCTTGATCAACCATCACATAAGATAAAATAATTTTCCAAGCAAGTTTTAAAGTAGACAGGTGTTCAGATAAAACAGCACCATAAAGCAAGTGTCTTGAATTTACAGCTCCCACAGAACTTAAAATTACTAATGACGACGCTCCACCAGAAAATAGTTGTAATAAAACTATTTGTGAAGCTCCTCCAAAAATTATAATTGAAAGTCCAAGTGTCATGTAAGGACCAATTCCTAATTCCATTCCAATAACACCATAAATAATTCCAAAGGGGAATACTGGTATCATCAATGGACTTACATCAAA
>Ga0233439_10005946_pt1 | contig 11053 bp, 9 predicted proteins | sample SI_123_September_6_FD_182713 | JGI IMG/M metagenome (GOLD analysis project Ga0233439, IMG submission 182713) | Seawater microbial communities from Saanich Inlet, British Columbia, Canada - SI_123_September2016_100_MG | ecosystem: Environmental > Aquatic > Marine > Inlet | place: Canada: British... | reverse complement strand
TAACCTTCATCGGCATCGTTGTGCCTTATCTGAAGAATCGTCCAATGATCGCCGCGGCCATCGTTGCTTCAGGGCTAGGTTTGGCTTTGCATGGTTTGCCAAACAAACTCGGGCTTATGATTGCTGCGTTAGCTGGAGTAGCTACTGGTTTTTTTCTGGAACAAAGATTGGCTAGTAATCGAATAACTGAGGTTGGTGAAGTCCGATGAATGAGTTCTTGTTAGTTGGTGGGATGTTCTTGGTAACCTTTCTGGTCCGTTATCTTCCGTTTGGACTGGCAGGCTCCTTACAAATTCCTAAGCCTCTCGAGCGTGCGTTGCGGTATGTTCCAGTGGCTGTATTGATGGCGATTGTTGCTCCCGCTATCTTGATTCCTCAGGGAGGTTCTGTCCAACTTAGTTGGCAAAATCCCCATCTTTTGGGAGCCTTTGCAGCCTTTATGGCTGGTTGGTGGAAAAACAACCTGTTGCTAACCATCGTGGTTGGCATGGCGGTTTTTTTCATCTCCAGGTTGCTCATTGAGAGATTCTGAATCCTACTGCGAAGACGCAACTGATCGTAGATGGAACTATTTCCCACACCAGACAGGATGACGTTTTTCAATGAAAGCAGAGATTCCCTCTTGAGCATCCCAAGCCTCCAGATTTCGAACCATCACCTCCTTTGTGTAATCATACGCTTCACCCAATGTCAGTTCAGCCTGCCGGTAGTAGGCTTCCTTGCCGATAGCGACAGTCAGTGGAGATTTGGAGGCAATCTTTCTTGCCAGTTCCATCGTCTTCATCTCAAGCTGTTCTGCATCGACAACCTCGTTGACTAATCCCATCCTGTAGGCATTTTGAGCATCAATCAGGTCGCCCGTCAGTAACATCTGCATAGCATGCTTGTTCGATAAATTACGAGAAAGAGCGACCATTGGAGTGGAACAAAATAAACCGATATTAACACCAGGTGTTGCAAAGCGTGCCTCTTGTGAGGAAATCGCCAAATCGCAACTTGCAACGAGTTGGGCTCCTGCAGCGGTCGCTATTCCATGCACCTGGGCAATGACAGGTTTAGGTAGACGGATGATCGTCTGCATCAACTCTGCACAATCTGCGAAAAGTTGTTCTGTGTAATTTCTTGAATAATTTTGAGCCTTGATCTCCTTGAGATCGTGTCCCGCACAAAAGCCAGGGCCATCTCCTGCCAGAATGACGACTCTGGCCTTTTCATCTATAGAAACCTCAATGAAGGCATCTATCATTGCTCTCAGCATTCCTTGGGAGAGAGCATTCCTTGCTTGAGGTCGATTCATAGTCAGTGTGGTCACGCCTTCATCGTCATGGCGAAGTACCAAAGATGCTTCAGTCATTTTCTTCTCTGATTTAGTTAAATTTAGAAATTGATCACTTGTCTCACTGTTTGCGCAGCGCTCCGGTTTCATCAACTTTCCGCAATGCCTTTAATTCATCCACAGTTGGTTCTGGTACAACATGCACCCTTGGACAGACCTTCAGTTCCCAATCAGTATTGGACTGGATTTCCTCTATGTTTGAGAAAGGGTAGTAGGCATCTAGTTGAAATTCCTTGGTATCGGGGTTAGGTCTGAGGATACCTAGAGTTGTGATGATTGCAGAGGGGCCACCTCCTACAAAACCGTAACGCTCTCGAGTATTCCCACCATCCAAGTATCCAGGTGAGCTTATGTAAGTTACCTTTTCAGCAAATCTTTTTGGCTCATGGGCTACCATGATCAAAACCCTACCCGCTCCACATGCAATATCGTTTGCTCCTCCAGCGCCAGTGAGCCTGGTTTTGGGCGCTCGATAGTGTTCTCCAATCTCCCCATCCCAAATTCCAGTGGTATTGACGTTTCCAAACTTATCGACCTGAGCGGCTCCGATAATACCGACATCACAGCGTCCAGAAGCGACTAGAAATCCTAGTGCATCCACTCCATTCGTGAAACTTGTCGCATTCGCTGAGATACGGTTGCATTCAATCCCCCAAGGGAGTCCTCCGACTGGAATTGCTCCATAAACTCCACCCTCCGTCATCGCACGAATATTTGGTGCATGGTGCTCTTGAGCAAAATAACCAGCCAGCATTGAGAGTCCCACACCAAAGATCGCAAGCTCGCCGTCACGTAATTCCCGGCCAGTGGCAATAGCCATCATTTCCTGGCGAGTGTATTCAAGCTTATGACTGTTCATCTCTCGCCCTCCAAAACTAATTTTGCAATTTCATCTGCAGAAAGAATCCACTTGCGGTAAGGATCCATCAGAAAACTGGTTTCGGTTTGGGTAATTTTTTCTCTCGTCTCATTGCCAATCATGCCCAGATAGTCTCGGTGACTCTGGTAGCTAAATACATAGTCTTTCAAATATTGTTGGGTGGTTTCTTCCGTAGCAAGTGCTTTGTTCATTGAACGCATATGATCTTCATCCACATCATAAAGTCCTGGTGAACTTTGTGGCCAGGCAGCAAAAGGCCAATAGACAACGGCATCAACTACGATATCTGGGATGCGGACCAGGTTAGGGAATTGTCTCATACAGTCTGTGTGGACAATTTCATCAGCCACCAAGATCACCTTTTTGGCGGCACGAGATAATTCAAAACGGCTCCACTCCGTTCCCAACATGATAGCGTTACCTAGTGGGTCGGCCATGGAGACATGAATTGCAGCAACTTCTGGTTGTAAACTTTGAAAGGCCCCGAGTTGTCGACCACTGAAAGGATCGGTGATCATGGGTATCTTGCTGGTTGCTGGATATTCTTCTGGTGAGAAAGCGCTGCGATACTGAATGTCGGAGCCGATATTTACTGTAGCGGGTACGAAGGGCCAGTTCATCGCACCACCAAATAGCCTGATTGCCATGGCAAGATTGGAATAATCTTCCAGTTGGGTCGCACCAGTTTCGACCGCTCTGCGCAGTCCGTTGGCAAATCCAAAAACCTCTAGACCAGAAAACCCACATTCTGCTTTATCCACAGCACCAGCCCCAGCCAAGAGATTGAGTTGCTGGGAATTACAGTGAAAAATCGCATGGAGTTGATTTCGACCCTGACGCAAAAGTTCCCGTCCGAAAACGATCGCATCAGAGCCGATTGGTAGTGCCGCACCGCTAGCATATTGAACACCGTTTTGCGTGAAGCGATCAACTGCAGCTGCTAGAGAAATTAACTTAGGTTGGGGCATGTCTTTGAGTTAGCGTAATACTATTCTGTGAACTGTCTGTTGAAACAAACTTATTTCCAGTTAAATTGAGCCGACGAACTTATCCCTTATTCAGGGAGGATTCAAGTGTTGGAAGATCTTTCGATAAGGATAGATGGGGGTGCAGGGGGTATTTCAGGCGAGTAAGTTTGTCGGAGATACTTTTATTCCATCAGAATCACAACAAATCCAATGGTTTGGTCTAAAGTAGGTGTTCCCAAATTGTAGGGGTATGTTTTGGAAGCCAGATCCCGTTTTGGTACTTCTACGAGGATTCGTACCAAGGGCCTTCAAGCCAACTTGTAGATTACCAATTGCAACGCTGTCACGAATCGCACCTTGCACAACGATTCCAGACCAACTCTTGCCACGGGGGCAAGCTTTGCGATCACATCTCCAACAAGGGCTCTGCGAAGGGAGCCTGCACCATCACAACCAGAACCCTTCCCTGACCACTTTCCGATAGAGTCGGCGAATCAGACTGTTGTCTTCGTGACACCTGGTTGTGGAGATCTGGCCAAAAGAACTCTTGATACCACCAAAGTTTTGGAATGAGGGCTCACGACCTTGAAGTTGATCTTCAAAATCATCAAACAAATCTGCGGTAGACAAATTCACAATTTTTCTAGGAGAAAAAACTTTTGATTGTGTTCATGAATTTGTCTCTCAGGGGGTGACTATCTTGATCACTGATGTGTTCCATCTCCTCAAGTAGCTCTCTTTGTCGAACAGATAGATTTGTCGGAGTTTCAACGACAATCCGCACATGCAAATCCCCTCTGTTGCCACCACGCAAGTTCACGATTCCTTGATTCCTCAGGCGAAATATTTTGTGGGACTGGGTGCCAGCTGGGATTTTTAAGCGAGCCTTACCCTCCAAAGTAGGAACCTCAATTTCAGTGCCGAGGGCTACTTGTGGAAAGCTGATTGGAACCTCACAAAAGATATCAGATCCATCCCGTTCGAAGATCGGATGTTTCTTCACACGAATCACAACGTAGAGGTCCCCCGGAGGTCCCCCATCAATCCCATGTTCACCCTCACCAGAGAGTTTGATTCTGGAATTGTTATCTACCCCCGCAGGAATGTTGATTCGAATGGTCCTTGTTTTAGGAACTCGCTTTTTACCACGACAGGTTCCACAAGGATTGCGAACAGTTTTTCCCTGCCCACCACAAGAGCGGCAGGTTGTTGCGACACTAAAGAAGCCCTGCTGGATTCGCTGTTGGCCTGTCCCGCTACAGACCCGACAGACTTCTATATCGGATTCTGATTTAGCCCCTAGTCCCCCACATGTGTCGCAGGTTTCCATTCTCGGGATATCCACTTCAGTCGAATGCCCAAATGCGGCTTCCTCGAAAGAAATCTCCATATTGTATTGGAGATCCGAACCACGTTCACCGCGGCTACGTTGACCCCCAGTATTTCCGAAGATATCTCCGAAGAGATCTCCAAAGATGTCGCTAAAACCACCACCACTGAAGCCACCGCTAAAACCGTCTCCCATACCTTCAGCCGCATGGCCGAATTGGTCATAGCGAGAACGCTTCTGAGAGTCACTCAGAACCTCATAAGCTTCAGTTGCTTCTTTGAATTTCAGTTCAGCATCTGAATCACCCGGATTACGATCTGGGTGATACTTCATGGCCACTTTTCGGTAGGCTTTCTTCAGGTCTTCCGGGCTAACGTTTTGGGAGACCCCTAGTACTTCATAATAATCACGTTTGGCCAACGGGGCCTCCTTCTTGAGGATGCGAAAAGATTACTTTTTAACTTCCTCGTACTCTGCGTCAACAATGTTGTCGTCTTCTTGCTTGCTGCCTGAACCACCACCTTGGTTTTGATCATCGCCCGGCTGATCTGAATCAGATGGGTTAGCTGCTGATTGACTGTAAAGCAACTCAGCAAGTTTGTGGGATGCTTGGGTAAGTGCCTCGATGTCACTGCGAACAGACTCAGGATCATCTCCTTCCAAGCTCTTTCGAAGTTGCTCACTGACAGCAGTGATTTTCTCTTTGTCTGCTTCTGGGAGCTTATCGCCAAGTTCTCCCATCGTCTTCTCTGTACTGTAGAGTAGTGTCTCAGCTTGATTCCGGAGTTCTGCTGATTCACGACGATTTTTATCGTCATCAGCATATTGTTCTGCTTCCTGAACCATACGTTCTACTTCTGAGTCAGAGAGACCGCTGGAGGAGGTGATCTTGATTGCTTGCTCCTTACCAGTACCAAGGTCCTTAGCACTGACATTGACGATGCCGTTGGCATCAATATCAAAGGTCACCTCAATTTGAGGCATTCCTCTTGGAGCTGCTGGGATACCAACCAATTCGAAACGACCCAGGGTCTTGTTATCACCTGCCATTTCGCGCTCACCTTGCAGCACGTGAATACTTACCGCAGGTTGGTTGTCCGCTGCTGTTGAAAAGACTTGGCTCTTACGGGTAGGAATCGTGGTGTTGCGCTCTATCAACTTGGTCATTACTCCACCGAGGGTCTCAATGCCTAGTGAGAGAGGTGTGACATCCAACAATAGAACATCTTTGACGTCACCTTTAAGTACTCCGCCTTGGATTGCTGCGCCAATTGCAACAACTTCATCTGGGTTGACACCCTTGTGAGGCTCTTTGCCGAAAAATTCCTTCACGATCTGCTGGATCTTGGGCATTCGCGTCATTCCACCGACTAGAATCACCTCATCAATATCCTTGGCGGTACAGCCAGCATCTTTAAGCGCGTCTCTGCATGGCCCAAGACATCGCTGGACCAGATCATCCACCATTTGTTCAAAGCGCGCTCGGCTAATTTTCAAATTCAAGTGCTTTGGACCATTCTGGTCTGCAGTGATGAAGGGAAGATTAACTTCTGTTTCAGTGCTGGATGATAACTCATGCTTCGCTTTTTCGGCTGCTTCCTTCAGACGTTGGAGAGCCATTTTGTCTTGGCGCAGATCTATGCTGTTTTCTTTTTTGAATTCATCAGCCAGGAAGTTGATCACTCGGTTGTCAAAGTCGTCTCCACCAAGGAAGGTATCTCCGTTGGTTGATTTGACTTCAAAAACTCCGTCTCCAATTTCGAGAATAGAAACATCAAATGTCCCTCCGCCAAGGTCGAAGACAGCTATCTTCTCATCTGATTTTTTGTCCAGGCCATAAGCCAATGAAGCCGCAGTGGGCTCATTGATGATCCTGAGTACGTTCAGGCCAGCGATTTTACCTGCGTCTTTTGTCGCCTGACGTTGGCTGTCATTGAAGTAGGCTGGAACAGTAACGACTGCGTCGGTGACCGTCTCTCCAAGATAGTCTTCAGCGGTCTGCTTCATCTTTTGCAGAACGAAAGCTGAAATTTCGGGCGGAGAATAGCTCTTACCATCAACGCCTATGTAGGCCAGATCATTTGCTCCACCTGTAATCTCAAAGGGAGCCACAGATTTCAATCGGCTGACTGCTTCTGTGTTGAACTTTTGGCCCATCAAGCGCTTTGCGCTGAATACGGTTCGCTTTGGATTAGTAATGGCCTGTCGTTTCGCAACTTGGCCTACTAGACGCTCACCACTGTCATTGAAGGCAACCATGGATGGGGTGGTGCGGACGCCTTCTGAATTTTGGATTACCTTGGGATCACCGCCTTCCATCACGGCGATACATGAGTTGGAAGTTCCCAGGTCAATTCCAATTACCTTTCCCATAGATCAGACTCCTTTGAGTTTTTGGGGTTCTTCAAATATTCAGGGTTTTTCAGCGACGCGTACCATGGCTGGCCTCACTACTCGATCATGGAGGTAGTAGCCAACTTGGAATACATCCAGAATATGATTTTCTGGAACTTCGTCGGTTTGCACCATGCCCACTGCCTGATGGCAGTTAGGATCAAATGGCTCACCCTGAGGCTCTATGCGGCTCACACCGAATTTATTGAGACTCTCCTGCATCATACGATTCACCATTTCAATGCCCTCTATCATGCTGTTAGAGGCGTCTTCTTGCTGCTGAGAATGAGCGAGTGCTCTTTCTAGACTGTCAATGGCCGGCAGTAATTCTCGGATCAATTCCATGTGATGATACTTTAGTCGATCAGCTTGCTCCCGAGCCATTCGCTTGCGGAAGTTATCCATTTCTGCGTGCTGACGAAGGAGTTCTTCTTTCAGAGTAGCAACCTGCACCAGGGCCTCGTTCTCTATTGCAGAAACTTCTTCCTCGTAAGTGTCTAACTCATCAGCTTCCGATGGTTCATCAACTGTAATCGGTTCCGATTCTTCTGAGTTGATAGAGGTGTCGCTATTTTCTAGGGGTTCTTCAGTATTACTCTCTTGTTCAGTATTTTCTTTGTTCATTTATTTTCAATCACAGAATGACGATTGTTGGGTGATGGTTTGTGAGAGAATCCTTGCTGTAAAATCAACTACTGGGATCACTATTTGGTAATCCATGTTGGTGGGCCCAATCACTCCGATGGTACCAAGGATATTGTTTTGATCACTATACTGAGCCTTGACCATCGTACAGTCTTGAAAGCTCTCCAACTCATTTTCAATCCCAATGTAAATTTGGATGCCATCGGCTTCCACAGTGGAATCGAGCAAATGCATGATCATCGACTTGTGCTCGAAGGCGTCCATCAAGCCACGGGCACTGTTCAGATTTTTGAAGCGCTCACTAAAAATCAGGTTGTGCTGGCCTTCAATATAAACTTCCGGAGCAACCTCTAATTCGAAAGCCTTTTTCCCCAATCGAACGGCTTGGGCCAACAAGCGGTCATAGCGTTCCTTATCTTCTACCATGCTTTCGAGGATCTGCTGTCTAATCTTGTGAAGACTTCGATTGTGAAACTGTTCGTTCAAGAAACTTGAGACTGTGTTGAGAAAGTCCTGCGACAGATCCTCTGTTGTTGCAATGATTTTATTCCGTACTTGGCCGTTACGAGTGACCAGAACAACCAAAATCTGTTGCGAACTCAGGCGAATAAACTCTATTCTCCTTAGAATGCTCGTCTCAACTCTTGGAGAACTGGTTAAGCAGACAAATTGAGTTAATCCTGCAAGCAGACGGGTCGTACTGATCAGAAGATCCTCGACCTGATTCATCCCGCCTTCCTGAGTTGCCTCCTGAATCCTTTTCTGCAGTTTGCGAGTCAGTTGGTTGGCCACAACTACTTGGTCAACATAAAACCGATAAGCTTTGTCAGTGGGGATTCGGCCCGCGGAAGTATGCAACTGCATCAGGAAGCCCATGTCTGAGAGATCAGACATTATATTCCGAATCGTCGCAGGGGATAGCCCCATCTCCAGTGTCTTTGATAGGGAGCGTGACCCGACTGGTTCGTTACTAGTTATGTAACCTTCAATGATCCCGCGCAGGACTCGTTGGGTACGTTCGTCAATCGACTCCTTGGTCTCCAACCGTTGAACCGTTTTCGACATAAAGCTCCCTCAAGTAGCTTATTAGCACTCATCAGCTGATAGTGCTAATAGTTAACATTCGAATGGATGGTTGTCAAGGGAAATGACGGGAATAGGTGATGTTCTCCGTCGAAGTTTTTAGTGGACAAAGTCTATTGGTTTTCAGGGTTCTGAGAGTCCCAACAAATTTCGAAAGGTCTCTGGATCATCTAATTTTCTTTCCAGCCGTCTACGAAATTGGGGGAAAGAGATTCGATGGCTGCTTTCCACTTGGAGATCTTGGCTGCTGTAAACGCGAGGATCCAAATTCTGATCAATCAACCACTCCAGCCAACTGTTGTAATCCTGATATAAATCATCTGGAGGCAGTTGGAATCCAGTCGAAGTTTCTTTGATCTGCTCTGTAAACTCCAATGCCTCAACTTCCTCAATTTCTGGTATATCTGGAGTTAATCCAGGCATCTTAGTCGTGGGTGGTACTGGTGAAAAACCCGTTCTGTAGTGCAGACGAAAAGTCTCTAGCAGATCATGCAACCTATCTATGGAAGCAACCCTTCGCTCCAGACGATGAGAAAACTGGAGAAACGAAATCGGTCGGGAGCTTTCGACTCTGAGGTTTTCTTCTGAAAGTTCCTGAACATTCAGCCCAATTGAATAAAGATGATCGCACCATTCATTGAAACTAAGATATGCTTCGTCCAGTGGCCTTGCAGGTAAAGCGTTATTTTCATCGAAACTTTCTGGAACATAGGTCTTAGGTTTTAGCTCTGGAGGTGGACGAAAACGTAGCTCATTTTCCAGAGTTTGGCTCATCATCGGAGTGGAAGGTGTTGAAGGAGGAACTTGTGGAGGTGACTGTTTGAGAGGACTCCCACCAGGTAGTGGAGGTGATGGCATTGGAACACGCCTAGGCTGCTGGATGGATTGTCGCTCAATTTGCTCCAGTCGACTTTTCACCTTATCGACTTCCTCTGCAAGGCGCAGTAAAGCCTGGTGAGTGCCAGCTAGATTTTCTTCAGTGAGATACTTATGTTGTTCAGGTTGCCCAGCTGTGGACTTTGTTGAAGTGAGGTTAGATGAAGTCCAATCAGTTGGGAGCAAAAAAAGACTATGTGCTTCCACCCAGTTTGGGGTAGTTAGCTTACTTTCCCAGTCGGGTAAGCGAGCCAGCGCAGTTTCACAAAAGTGTAAAAATGTCTGATAGTTTAATTGATCTCCAGGGGACACCTTTTCTGGCCGGTCCACTCTCAGAGGACACTGTATTTGTTCCAACCATTTGATCCACTCCTGCCAGATCTTCCGAGATTCCTTTCGCTGCCAGTGTTCGATCAGTCGATTTTCCAGTTGATCAAGAGCCTTCATGATGCCTTCATAGCAACTTCCCTCATCAAATAAAGAGCCAACTCCTGAAGATCAACTTTCACCCGATACTGTTTTAGAAGGCCTCCGATCGAAATAAGAACTCTCCCCATCAGTACAAAATTATCAGGGATTTTTACCTCTGCCCTTCTCATGATGCGCATATGAGTTTCCATCTGGCTCAGCCCTGCAAATTCAGCGGGATCTCTTTCGAAAAGTAATTTTAGCAGTAATGGACCATTGGGGACATCAAATCCAGCCTTGCGCAATAATGAATCAAATTCTGATTGCTGACGGTTGAAAAGTGCTACCAAGACGTTTCTGTAGGCTTCACACTCGGAGTCCCTCAACTGACCGACAGCACCAAAATCTAGCAGAGCTAACTTCCCTTGAGGAGTTACAAAGAAATTTCCAGGATGAGGATCTGCGTGGAACAAGCCGGTGACAAAGATTTGCTTGATGAAACTCCGTACCAAAGATTGAAGTAGTGGCTCAGCAGCATTGGGTATATCACTGAGGAAATGCCGAAGAGGTTGCCCCTCCACAAAGCTCATAACCAATACTTCTTTACTCAGGAGATCAGGAATCAGTCCTGGAAACACCCATTCCTCTGCTTCATACAGAGCAAGGAATTTTGTTAGGTTTGCTGCTTCATGGTAGTAGTCTAATTCTTGCCGAATACTCCTGCTCAGCTCTTCCACAGTCTGTTCAACGTTCCAACCTTCTGCCCAGTGTTGGAGCAAGGGCGCGATGCGCTTGAAAAACAACAGGTCTGCTTCAATCTTCTCTGAAGCATCCGGCAATTGAATTTTCAGTGCGACAAGAGATCCACCTCTTGTTTTTGCTCGGTGAACTTGCGCAATGGATGCCGTTGCTAACGGTACTGGCTCAACGTCATCGAATCGCAGTTTCCAATCGGCACCATAACACTGGAATAGCTGTTTTTCGATCTCTCCCCAGGACACGCTTGGAGCTTGATCCTGAAGCTCTGCTAGTTGATCTACATAGGTATCTGGGAGCCAATCTCCTTGACAGCTTAGGAACTGGGCGGCTTTTATCCAAGCACCACCTTGTCTACGGCAAAGCTCCGCCAGTTC
>Ga0233439_10005942_pt1 | contig 11057 bp, 11 predicted proteins | sample SI_123_September_6_FD_182713 | JGI IMG/M metagenome (GOLD analysis project Ga0233439, IMG submission 182713) | Seawater microbial communities from Saanich Inlet, British Columbia, Canada - SI_123_September2016_100_MG | ecosystem: Environmental > Aquatic > Marine > Inlet | place: Canada: British... | reverse complement strand
AAAACTTCTTGGGCATGACCGTCGGCCAGGCCGTATTGTGGGCCGCAACCGATGTGGATCCCAAGAACGAGAACCCGGAACTGACCACGTCGGAACCCTATGTTATGGGGTCGCATGCGACGGGCAGTGGCGCTTGGTGCTCAGGTCCCGGAGACATTTCTCCGCCGGAGTATTTCTGGGGTTACAACCGTATGATGACCATCGAAGGATTGTTCGGTGCTGGTGACGCTGTCGGCGGCACGCCGCATGCCTTCTCGTCGGGCTCCTTCACTGAAGGGCGTCTCGCCGCTAAAGCCGCGTGCCGCTACATCGACGACGGCAAGGCCGAGGGTATCGTTGTTTCCGACAAACGGATCGACGAGCTTAAGGAAGAAATCTATAAGCCGATGGAGCATTACAAGATCTACCGCAACGAAGTCGTTGCTGGCGATGTAAATCCAAACTATATCAATCCGCGGCAAGGGCTGGACCGTTTGCAAAAACTGATGGACGAGTACTGCGGTGGGTCAACTGTTAACTACATGACCAACGATAAGCTCCTGAGCATCGGCCTCAAGAAGCTCAAGATCATGGAAGAAGACCTTGAGAAACTAGCGGCAAAGGATTTCCATGAATTACTGCGTGCGTGGGAGTTGAAGCATCGTCACCGTACGTCTGAATGCGTTACACAACACACAATGTTCCGCAAAGAAACCCGGTGGCCCGGCTATTACTACCGCGGCGACGCCATGAAGCTGGACGATGAAAACTGGCATGTACTGACGGTTTCTCGCCGTGATCCGGAAACCGGTGAATACACCATGGAAAAAGCGCCATGTTATCACCTTGTCGGTGAAGACGAGTAACATTGATACCAAACGGGCGTTCGAAGTGAACGCCTGTTTGGCCTATCAAAAAGGATCAGCACATCGTATGTTGATCTTTTTTGTTAGGCCCAACGGGGCGGACTGCCGCCCGCAACAAAGAACTGCAAATGAGCATTATTGAAAAGACCGATGACGAGATTCTTGCCATAGCCAATCCGCTGTGGAGCCACCTTATTAAAGCCTCCAATGACGGTAAATACGGAGAATTCGTCAAGTATTTTTCCGATGGCCTGGTCAAAGGGTTGAACGAAGTCGAGGTGGGCAAGCAGTTCGCAAAAAGTGAACTGACAAGAAACCTGTCAGAGTCGGTTGAGTTCATCGGCACCATCCGTCGTGGTGAACATGTGTCGGTACTTTATCGGCAAGGGAGCACCAAAAAGGAAGGTGAGTGGCTTGGCAGACTTGTCCTCGGTTACGAGGATGGCGAAGTCAGAATTTTCGGCGCCTCCATCTTTTAGACATGTGAACAGGTAAAGAAATGAACGAGACAATTCAGGACAATAAGTATGTCGAACTGAGCTATAGGGTGATCGATCAAAAATCGGGCGAAATCCTTGTCGCGGTTGAATTTCCAATCGGCTATGTTCACGGCGTTAACGATATCCTGGCACCCGCCGTCAGAAAAGAACTCGAAGGCAAATCCGCCGGTGACGTGATCGAAGTGCCACTCGATTGCGATCAAATCTATGGTCCCAGGGACGAGTCACTGGTGTTTACGGATCGCCTCGAAAACGTTCCCGAACAATACCGGGAAGTTGGCACCACGCTTCACGCCGAGAATGAAAAAGGCGAGGCGCAGAGCTTCATTGTCACGCGGATAGATGACGAGACACTGACGGTCGATGGCAATAATCCGCTTTGCGGCAGGCAGGTTATTTTTAACCTGGAAATTATGGGAGTTCGTGACGCTACCGAAGATGAGTTCGAAGCGGGTGGTCCTGTCAGTGAGGGCCCTGATATCCCCGAAGCACTTACGATACCAATTCAATAAAATGTTTCTGATTTCTCATTATTGAGAGATTATATTTACTATAATTTGCAACGACTGAATAAAATTAATGGAGGTAATAAATTATGAGTGATCAACCGAAAGAAAAGCGCCCTGTACCAGAGGGTAAGTCCAGGTTTATGACAACCCGACAGAAAGCACCGAGCGAGAAGGGTTTTGTCGGATACGAGACCACCTGGGAGCCGTTCCAGAAAGAAGTGGCATACACGACACCTAAAAAGCCGTAACCGGCCGAAATTATTAAACACTGAAAAGCCCCTAATCGTGAAAACGGTTGGGGGTTATTTCATAGTTTAACACTTTGGTAGAACCTCATGAATTTCAGCCAAATAAACAAGAAGGTAATTTTGTAACCATGATCATCGCCCAGATCGCTGATACTCACCTCGGTGCCACAGACGCAGATGATCTCACTTTCCGCGTGCGGGCGGAAAACCTTCAAGCCTGCATTACTGATATCAATAGCCTCAATCCCCTGCCCGATGCGGTGATCCACACGGGTGATCTGACCCAGCATGGCCAGCCGGCCGAATTTGCCCATGCCAGAGAATTACTGGCTGCCCTAAACGCGCCCTTTTATATCACCCCAGGGAACCGGGATGGCCGTGACGGTATCGCCGAGGCCTTTGCCAAAGAAGAATACATGAAAACGGATGGCTCTTTTGTGCATTACGCTGTCGAAGCCCATCTGGTACGCCTGGTGGCCATGGACTCCCTCGGTGAACCCGGTGAGCCAAAGGGCGAGTTCTGCCCGGACCGCCTTGCCCGGCTTGATGCAACGCTCGCAGAAGTACCTCAGAAACCGACAGCAATTTTCATGCATCATCCACCTTTTGATGTGCCCACTGCACCCGATCCCTTTGCCTATCAGCGCCGTGAAGCAGTAGCAGATTTGGCTGCTGTAATCTCAAAACACCCGCAGGTTGTTCGTATTTTCGCCGGCCACATGCATCGGCCTTGGACAGCTGAAATCGGCGGCGTTGCCGCCAGCACAGTGCCCAGTGTCGCCACTAATTTGCGTTATGGAGAATATCCAGATGAAATGGCGGAGCAGCCGATCTATCAGCTCCATCGGTTTGACAGTGACTTTGGCTTCGCGAGCGAGACGCGCCTCACCGAGAAAGTGTCGACGTAACTTATCCGACCTTAGCGTACCGTCTCGTAAGCCAGACCGATGGTATGAAAATTGGCCTTGGTTTCATTGAGAACAGCCGTCATGACGTCGCGTGAACTCACGATCGAATAGAGCTCATCGCCATCCAATACAGGGATGTGGCGAATTTTGTTTTCGTTCATGATTTCCATAATGTTGTTCACATCATCGCCTAAATGACAGGTTATGACATTGGACGTCATCAAGTCGGAGACTTTGAGGTCGCCTAGCCCGGCACCTCGTTCAGCAAAGCCTTGAACGATGTCTCGCTCTGAAATTATGCCGATCACGGCTCCAGATTGATCACAAACCGGCATGGCGCCGATATTATTTGCCTTTAACGTGGCGGCGACGGTGGAAACCGACTGGTCGGCTTGAGTGGTCGCGAGATCATTTCTTTCCGTTAATGGTAAGTCATCGATTTGCATGAAGGTCTCCCTCTGAGCGGCCTAAACAGATTGATTGTTTATTCCGCTTAATTTTCATAAAACTTCCGCAACACAGCCACAACTTCGGGGCGGCTGAATTCGGTTGGAATATCCTCGCCATTGGCCAGCATTCCCGCTGGCGTGTACCGGAAATATTAATTCTGAATTCCTCATCATGGGGACAGGTTTTTGCTGTCGCCATACCATCACATTTTTTGCAATAGAAGGTGATATCTATTTTCAGCGGCTGGGTTTCCAGCGCACCTTCCCATAAGGTATCAAATATATCATGGGCATCAAAAGGTCCGTAGAAATCACCAACGCCGGCATGATCCCGCCCGACGATAAGATGCGAGCAGCCAAAATTCTGCCGTATCAAGGCATGAAAAAGCGCCTCTCGCGGCCCCGCATAACGCATCTCAATTGGATAGCCGGCCTGGATCGCTCTATTGGGGGCGAAGTAATTCTCAATCATCGCATTAATCGCCTCAACCCGCACTGGAGCTGGGATGTCACCGGGCTTCAATTTGCCCAACACCTGATGGATAAAGACACCATCGGTAACATCAATAGCAATCTTCACCAGATGTTCGTGGCTGCGATGCATCGGGTTTCGAGTTTGAAAGGCTGCCACTTTTGACCAACCCATATCCTCAAACATTTTGCGCGCCTGATCGGGCCGGATGTAGAGATCGCTGAACTCTTCCGGAAACCAGCCCTCTTCAATAACTTTAACCGAACCGCCAAGATTAACCGGCGGTTGGGCCATTACCTTGGCAACGCCCGGATGGCTTTCATCATTTGTGCCGAATACTTTTTTGCATTGCAGAACCAGATCGGGCGCAAATTTTTCAGCCACCGTCATCACCGCCATGATCTGCTGAGTTTCACCATCGATCAAAGCAATCTCTTCACCGAGCTCAATTTGATCAGCGAGCGCTTGCTCGGCAGACAAAGTTACCGGAATGGGCCAAAACAATCCGTCTGACAATTTCATATCATTGCAGACACCCTGCCAATCCTGCTCGCCCATAAAACCATCAAGCGGCGTGTAGGCACCCATCGACAACAATAATAGATCACAAACCTCACTGCTGGACATTGGCACCTTTGTTAACGCTTCCGCCCGGCCAAGCTCTTGGGCTCTCTGACCTTCGGGCAATAGCAAAGGCTTTAGCGTCTGGGCGCCGTGCGGCGAAACTAAGTTAGTCATTTTTCTACTGATCCAATTGTCATTTCGGCAAATTAAAAAGGAATGTTTCCTATCTTAAATTGGCCACCCTGTTAAGTTCTTTTTATTTAATGAAAATAAGAAATATACCATACGTGTATTACTTACAACATTTTTACGGGAACTTGGTGTGGTTTTTTGAAAGCAGCCGAGTTTTGGCATTGTTATCTGAACTAATCGCCCATATTGGTCATAGATTGTACCACTTTTTTCTGCCGAAATATCTGGTGTCAGAAGATTTTTTACATTTTGGATCAGATGAAATGGAAAAAATTGATAGATTCCGGCAAATAGACCATAGCTAAAAAAAGACGCAACAACGCAGAACTGTATAAAATATTTGAATTTCATCTTCGTTATTCTTTACACCTAAAATTTAATTTAGGTTCAATACCAACAGGGAGTGTCGGCCAAATCACCAGAACTCGGGAGTTCCGCCATTCCATTCTGCACACATAGCAACTCATTTTCATCAAATGGCGTCCATCCCTCTTCCGAAAGTGGTACACTCGCAATCAACATAACATGTTGATCGTTACCAGCTAAGCGCAATCCTGATATATCGAAGATTGTTTCAGAACTACAATTTCTGGAAAGCCAATATAAGCCAGCTGGTTTTATTTTCCCTGACGGTTGTCGAGTCCTCCTGTTACCGGGTGCAAACAGGGTACCCAATCAAAATTCGCCATATGTAATTGCATTCCGGCGTCCAGTCTTTCAGTTTGGGCAGTCTGGGCAGTCTAAACGATGGGAATATCGGACCCTGCCGCCAGTGCTTAATCAATTGTTCTATTTCAGAATTATCAGGTAGACTTGAATTAAGATATTCTTTTTCAAGAGGAACATACTATGACTTCTTCTCTGGAAACCGTAGGTAACGGCGAAGATGTGACAACTCAAATTCGAGACATTCGCGCCGCTCAACCGGGCAATTTAATGGCCAGGTATTTTGACGAAGCCTATTATTGTTCTCTGGATGAGGCGAAGCGTGAACGATTACATAAGATCATCCGATCGGGGATTGAAAATCCCGACAGTCAGATGGGTGCCTACGCCCAAAACTGCACTGATTATGAAGATTTTGAACCTCTGCTAGAGCCGATGATCCGTGATTATCACAACATTTCAGATGACCGATTAATAGCACAAGAACATGATTGGGCGACGCCTACGTCCGGCTATAATTTGGAGGGAGTGGATGCTCGATTGAAAGACGTTTCCATGCGGGTGAGAGTGGGTCGAAATATTGGTGCCTTTCCGCTGCCGGGAGCAATGACAAAAAGCTCACGACTGGAATTCGAGACTCTTTTGATTGAAGCATTTTCCGTGCTGATGGAAGATCCCGAATTCGGGGGTGAATATCTTTCTCTGACACCCGGGTCATCTTGTGAGATTGATGAAGAAACTTATCGGCGCCGGATTGAGGCCCACCAAATGTTCAAGGATATGAGCGGAGATCCGTATTTGGAGTCAGGTGGAATTTCTTCCGATTGGCCTTATGGACGAGGCATGTATATCTCGGGTTCACAAGATTTTATTGTTTGGGTAGGAGAAGAGGATCATCTGCGGGTCATGTCCATGAAACGGGGCAGCGATCTTTCAGCATTATTCAGCAGATTACATGGCGGACTTGAGACGTTGGCTAAGTTAATCCCCGATTTTGCCCATTCGGAACGATATGGGTATTCAACCTCCTGCCCAACAAACCTTGGATCCGCGATGCGGGCCAGCCTGCACCTTCCACTTCCTAATCTGACGAAAGAAGGGAGGGATCTCGAACACGTAAAAGAAACGGCATTGGACCTTAGTCTCGCTGTGCGTGGTGTCGGCGGAGAGCATTCCGAAGCTGGTGAAGGTGGTATCGTTGACATATCACCCCGTGCCCGGCTCGGTGTCACAGAAGCAGAAATCATGCAGTGCCTGTATGAAGGCTCCGTTGCACTATGGTCTCTGGAAAATGCAAATTAGCCATTCAGACCAGACAATTTATAAACCAGGCAGTCGTAATCCTGTTGTTGCAAAACTAAGGGCTACTCTTCTGCTTAGAATCTTATTTATAGAATTCATAACCTAACCTCCTTGCTTCACTTAGATAAATTAATTTTATATATCTAATACTAAGGTCTCTCCGGGCATCGCGCGGGCGACGCACGCTTGGATTTTAGTTTTCCGATCTTCTTCGCTTAAGACCACGTCGCGATGATCTGCTTTGCCGCTCAGCAAGCCGACAGCGCAACTGCCGCAATAGCCCTCTTCACAGGAAAAATTAAGCTCTTTGCCGTTTGAACGAAGCACTTGTAAAATTGATTTATCTTTTGGCACCGTTAGTTTCAAATTTGACTGTGATAACTCGATATCAAACGCAACATTGTCATTTTCATCATCAGCTTCGGTTGCGGTATTGGCGAAAACTTCGAAGTGAACTGTCCCCGCTGGCCAGTGTAATGATTTGTCACGAGCTGCGTTTATGAGCCCGCCTGGACCGCAAATATAGAGGTGGCGACCTTCGGGCGTATCTTTAAGGACTTCGGCCAGATTGATCCCATTCGCGGGATCACCGCCATCATGATGATACGTCACGTCGTCACCAAACAGCGCATCGATTTCTTGTTTGAACGCCGTCGTTTCGACAGACTTTGTACAATAATGCAAATGGACTTTTTTGCCATTTGTTTTGAGATGGTGGCCCATCGACATCATTGGCGTGATGCCAATCCCACCAGCAAGAAGGATGTGTTCCCCGGCGTCTTTTGCCAATTCAAAATTGTTAAGCGGATTGTCGACAGTGAGGACATCACCGACGCTGACATTGGTATGCATCCATTCCGAACCGCCCTTACTATTGGGATCTTTCAAAATGCCCGTAACATACTTACTGCGATCTGCCGGATCATTAGCCAATGAATAGCAGCGCCTTAAATCGTTACCCAGATGTAGCGTGAGGTGGGCGCCAGCCGTAAAGGCGGGCAATTCTGAGCCATCAGCGGACTCGAAAACAAACCTTTTAATGTCAGGCGTTAAATTCTCAATCGCCGTCGTCCGCAATTTTAGAGTATCGGTATTTGCCGCAGGCTTCTCTCCCTGCATGAACGCCTTAACTGCTTTACCAGTCACTCCAGGGCCTTTGGTGAACATAACCACCAACTTATCTCTGTCATTGGTCGCGATGCCATGGACCGTGCCAGCTGGTACAAAGACGACACTCCCTTCTTTAACGGCAATATCTTCTTGCTCTTCAAAGGTAATAAGACCGGTACCTTGGACGACGTAGAATATTTCATCTTGCATTGGGTGTTTGTGAAGAACGGTGTTTTGACCAGGTATATAGCTCACAAACTCACAAACTGTTCCTTTGGATTGCAGCAGCTTTTTTCTAATCCGCTCTTCTTCGGAAAATTCCGTAAGATCTGCAAGTTCATGGATTTCGACTTCGCTCGATAACTTAGGAGGGATTTCTCCAGACATTAAAGCCTTTGCCGCTTTGCCGGTTACGCCAGGGCCTTTGGTGAACATAACCACCAACTTATCTTTGTCATTGGTCGCGATACCGTGAACTGTACCAGCCGGAACAAAGACGACACTCCCTGCTTTTACGGCAATATCGTCTTGTTCTTCAAAGGTAATAAGACCGGTACCTTGGACGACGTAGAATATTTCATCTTGCATCGGGTGTTTGTGAAGAACGGTGTTTTGACCAGGTACATAGCTTACAAACTCACAAACTGTTCCTTTGGATTGCAGCAGCTTTTTTCTAATCCGCTCTTCTTCGGAAAATTCAGTAAGATCTGCGAGTTCGTGAATTTCTACAAATTCTGATAGTGCCATCGATGAGTCTCCAATTTTTTTAATTCTACAAGAGGCCGGTTTGAAAAACTAGGCTCTTGCTTCCCATGCCTCTTCAATTTCACTCGAAGGCGATACGCATCCTAATAAAACCCGTACATTTTGTAGCGTTGCTTCATGAAGTTGCTGGGTATGTGATGCGACGCAATCCTCTGCGACAACAACATGAAATCCGCGATTAAAAGCTTCTCGGATTGTCGCTTCAACGCAGACATTTGTTTGAACACCAGCGAAGACCAACGTTTCTATTTTTTGATCACGGAGATATTCTTCAAAATCTGGATTGGTAAATGCAGAGTAGCTATGCTTCACAAAACAAGGTTCGCCATCAGCAGGGTGCACGCCGAAAGGCTCATAACCCTCCGTCCCGGGAACACAGCAATCACGTTGGATGCCCGCGACTTCTTTACGTCTCCGGAATGTAGGAGGCACCAAAGCATCATCGTAATTGGCTAGGGCCCAAAGAACCGGTATCTCTTGTTTGCGGGCATTGTCGATAAGGGCTTGCAGATTTGGCACGATCTCGCGACATGGCGCTGGATCCAATCCAATGCTTGCAACAAAACCATCTTCTGCACAGAAATCATTTTGCATATCGATAACCAGGAGTGCCGAGTTTGTTTCGCTCAACAACTCCTGAACCGGGCTCTTCGGCTTCGCTATCTCGATTTTATTCAATGGATTGCATCCCAAACTGAGCCGCCAATACCGCAGCGCATTTCCGCAGAACCAACATAGAAAATTGATCTCGCTGGCGTGCCACCAGCCACAGCCATAGCAACCATCCAAGCCAAAAGCTCAGTCGTTCCGCCACCGCCCGCAGCATTCATTCGCTCAATCGTCGCCTCTTTAAGCATCTTGTCGATATCACCTTCTGCCAGCAGATCCATAAACCAACGATCAAACTTCTCATCTAACGTAAAGTACCGCGGCCCGCCTGGTTCATGTGAAAGTCCGCCCGTCGCAAATACAGCAACCCGTAGATCGTCCGGCAATTCATTTCTGATGGTCTCGGCGATAACCTGTCCAGTACGCACACTTACTTCAGGCGATGGTACCGGTGGATTAATACAATTCATATGGATTGGAACCAAGGGAATAGAATAATCCGGTGTCAGATAAAACAGCGGAACGGACCAATTATCGTCGAACAATAAATCTTCACGACTATTCAATTTTAAGCCCGCCGCCTCACCAGCCTGTGCCAAACAATTTGCAACATCGGGCTGCCCCGCGACTTTATAACCATCTTGCGCCAACCAAGGTTTAAAAAATTCAGCCGGGCCTTCCCAATCTGCCGCGTTACCGACCGTGAAATCAGGAGGATTTTTTAGTGGTAGATTGAGCATGTGATCATTCGCGATGCCGACAAGAACATCGGGTTTGGTCGCACGTAGCAACTCTCCCATTTCTTCGTAGCCGGCTTTAATTGCAACTTGCTCTTCAACTGGAGCAGCTTCCAGCCAACCTGTTACGCCAGGCGCATGAGCCATTGCCATTACTGAAACTATTTCTGCCATTTTATTTCTCCTATTTTAATACCGGGCTATATTTTCTTATGTTCGACAATTTGATCGCCGAAAGACTTCTTGTAAGCCTGAGCAGCATTGCTTTTACTGTTATTACCCGCTGATCCGTGGACAAGCCGAGTAACCTGCGGCAGAAAATAGGGATGAACACCCATTTCTCCAAGTGTCACAACATCCACCTCGCGCCAAGCTGCGCGCTCTTCTTCGCTTAAACCATAACGCTCCATAAGATCTTCCATCTGGTCAGCAAAACCAGTGAACTGTTTAGAATCGCGCCTAACCTCAAATATCAGGTGGTTTGACGGTAGATCAGGATCAAATTCATTAGCCATAATATGTTACCTCTCATTGTCTGATTGAAAATACAATATCGAACTTAAATTCCAAAATCAAGTATAATTTGGATATTTTTATATTTTTTATAATTTTTTAATTGCGGCGGATATTTTTTTAGGACATAACTACATGTGGCTTTGCCGTCGATTTTAGAAAGGAAGAACATGCAATACGAATGGGGGCCTAACATTGAACAGGAAACCGAAACCAATACGTTGGCGGCTCAGACGTACAATAAGATCAGACAGGATATTATTTCTGGCTCGCTTGAACCGGGCTCCAAGCTCCAATCTGAAAAACTAAAAAAGCAATATGACGTTGGGTCTAGCCCCCTTCGAGAGGCACTCACCCAACTTGCTGCGAACGGCCTTGTCACTTCTGAGGGCCAAAAAGGGTTTCGTGTTGTCGACGTCTCACTCAAGGAACTCCGCGACATCACCAAACTCCGCATGCATCTCGAAGTACATGGTTTCAAAGAATCAATTGCCCATGGTGATGTCGAATGGGAAGTCGCCGTAACGAGTGCCTACCGGCGATTGGTTCATGCAATTGAAGAACTTTCTTCGGGCAAGAGTGGTTCGGCTCGGTCCTGGGAGGATATCCATCGAGGATTTCACCTGTCGCTGGTTCAAGGATGTGGATCGCCTTGGCTGATTTCGTTC
>Ga0233439_10005938_pt1 | contig 11058 bp, 17 predicted proteins | sample SI_123_September_6_FD_182713 | JGI IMG/M metagenome (GOLD analysis project Ga0233439, IMG submission 182713) | Seawater microbial communities from Saanich Inlet, British Columbia, Canada - SI_123_September2016_100_MG | ecosystem: Environmental > Aquatic > Marine > Inlet | place: Canada: British... | reverse complement strand
AATTATGCAAAACCAGAAACTATTCTGGAACTATTTACAGGAATTAAGTTCAACTACCAAAGATTGTTCAACCACTACGGCTACGTTGACTTGTGGGTGAATAGTTACGATCAGTTTATGGTTGTTGTTCCTTATCTTTTAGTTGGGCCAGGTCTTTTCACTAAGCTTATAACATTGGGTGTAGTGGTTCAAGTCAGCAATGCATTTCGTAAGGTTCACGAGGGATTTGGGGTGTTTTTATACCAATTTACCACTATAACCGAATTAAGGTCTATCTGGAAGCGTTTGCGAGAGTTCGAATTAAACCTTCAAAAATACAGAGGTTCTTGATCTTATAAATAGTGGTACAGGGGAAAGTTAGAGCTTTCCCCGAATACCTAAACACAATCACTACTGGAGGTAGTAATCATGTCTAATACTATTTATAGTATCCAAGAAAAACTCAATTCAATCCTAGATATAGAACAAACAGAATACGAATATTCTGATGCTGAGCTATTTGATACATCTGATTATCCTAATGATGGAATAATTCGTGGTTTTTGGAAGGATAAAAAACGCCCACCTTTTACTGATGAACATAGAAGAAATCTAAGTTTAGCAAGAAAGGGAAAACCAATTAGTGAAGAAGTAAGGTTAGCAAGAATTGGGAAGAAAAAGTCACCCCATACAGAAGAAACCAAGAAAAAAATGAGGGAATCAGCAATTCGTAGAGGAATATCACCAGAAACAAGAGCAAAATTAGACGCTGCTGCTCATGCAAGAAAGGGTATTAAAATAGGCCCATATTCTAAGGAGCGTTGTCAAAAAATATCTGAAAGTTTAAAGGGTAACAAAAACGCTCTAGGAGTGAAGAGGACAGCTGAAACCAAAGAGAAAATTAGACAGGCAAGAATTGGGAAGAAAAAGTCACCCCATAAAGAGGCAACTAAGATCAAACAGAGAATAAGTGCTTTGATTCATAGGGCAAAGAGTCCATTTTAAGCCGTTTTAAGCCACTTTAACGGGTTTACCCATACTGTACCCTTAGTTTGGATAAATAACCCTTATATGCCCGTTTAGGGGGTCAAAAAGTCCTTTGTTTTCAATGACTTACAAACCCTTATTTTACAAGGACTTACGTTGGTAACTTTTTTTCACTTTTTCCTTGACTTATCTGCCCAAATATGGGATAATATACATAACAATTGAGAAACATTAATTTAATGGAGTTTATATTATGATTGTCATGGAAAATTTGACCGAAGTTATTGAAGAATATAACAAAGATTTAGATATGATACCAGATATGTATCAAACTGTAGGTGCTGGTAAAGCTAGAAATTTATCTGGACTTTTGTATGAAAATTTTATTACAAATATATGTAAAATATTTAATTTAGATGCTAGAAAAGACGATTACAAAATATCAGAAATGATTAATGGGTTTCAAGTGACAAATCTTCAAGTTGATAAACACATTTATAAGAATAATGTTTTGAAAAAACTGGTAGAGTCAAAAACATATTTGGATGTGTGTTATTTGAAAAGAGCAGTTGATGATATGATTGATTTGTATTTTTCTCCAGAAGTTAATGATAAAGTAGAGTATGCAATATTTACTGGTCAAAAATGTCTTGCTGAAAATTCAATGAATTTTCATATGGAAAAATTTAAGAGAAGAACTGGAAAAACTCTTAAAATATTTGTCTTTAATAAAAATAAAAAAAGAAATGCAAAGAAAGGAATTTATATGAAAGAATATAAAGATGACTTTTCTATAGACATGGAAGTAGTAAAGGAGTTTGTTAAATGGTTGAACAAGTAAAATTATATAATGATGATATGTTTAATGTGTTTGATAATATCAAGCCACAAAGTGTTGATTTATTACTCACAGATTTTCCATATGGAACTTTGAATAAAAGAAACACATGGGATAATATTATTGATTATGATAAATTTTGGAAATATGTTGATATAATATGTAAACCAAATTCTGCAATAATATCAACTGCACAACAACCATTTACAACTAAATTAATATCAACAAATTATAATATGTTTAGATATAATCTTGTTTGGGAAAAATCAAAGGCAACAGGTTATCTTAATTCTAAAAAAATGCCATTAAAAGCCCATGAGGATATAGTCGTATTCTATAAAAAAATGTGTACATATAATCCACAAATGACTAAAGGTGTTCCATACGATAAAGGAACAGCAGTAAGAGATACAGAAGCCTATGGTAAACAAACAAAAGCAGTTCACGTTAAGAATACTGATGGAACACGTTATCCTAGAAGTGTATTATATTTTAAAACTGCTGAGAGTGAAGGTAAATTCCATCCTACTCAAAAACCTTGTTCTCTTATGGAATATCTTGTAAAAACTTATAGTAACGAAAATGATGTAGTTCTTGATCCTTGCATGGGTAGTGGTACTACTGGTATTGCTTGTTTAAATAATAATAGAAATTTTATAGGAATAGAACGTGATACATTAGAAGATGCAAAAAAAAGAGGTAATGAAGAATCATATTTTGATGTTGCTGAGAAAAGATTAAAAGAATCGAATACACTTCATAAATTCATTCAAATGGTTCATTAAACTTTTTCCTTGTCTTATCCAGCTAAATATGAGATAATATACTTAACAATTGAGAAACGGAGATTTAAATATGAATGAATATATGGATGGTTTATTGAAGTTTATCGGTGGTGTTATAGTCGCTGTAAGTATGGCTGCATATATGTTAGCTTGTGCGTTTGCACCATTCGGAATTGTTTGGTTAGTCTTAAATCATTAGGAGGCACTATGAAAAATCAGAGAATTGTAAGAAGAAAGAAATTAGCTAAGATTGAAAGGAAAAGAGTTGAAAGAAATGAAAGAAGAAAAAACCTTAAACAACATGACGCAAATCTGGTGATTAATGCTGTTAGAAAAATGGATATTGCTAAGAATACCGGATAGATTTGAATAACATCAAAAAATACTCTGGAGTTTAAAATGCTTTTACAAAACCAGATCAGATGCAATAACTGTGGGGATACTCCCTTTTCATCGCACCGCCATCACTTCTCATACTGCAAGTGTGGCGACGTCGCTGTTGACGGTGGGATGGATTATCTCAAACGAACGGGCAAGCCTGACGGATACACCGAGATGTCGATCTTCATGGAAGATCATGTTGTCAAAAAGCTTCGCACTTGCGTGAATGAAAAACTGAATAATGACTTAGGGAAAATTTGTGGTATGATGCGTGTCCTTAGAGATGAGGGATATCAAGTAAACAAACCAGAGATTAAAAATGGAGACTGCTAAGAATGCCTAGACGAAAAGAAGAGCAACAAGAACCAGAAAGAGAACTTGATAATCCCAGCCCAAAGTCAGACAAAACTAGGCCGGGCAGAGATAAACTTTTTGAAAGGATGAGGAAGGTTGACCCGCAACAATCCGAGAATTACAAACAAAGAACGGGTGAGTAAAGTTTTTCCTTGTATTAAATGTAGAATGTGGTATAATGGTTTTAACAATTAACTAAGGAGATTTATTATGAGCAAGAAAGAAAAGAAAGAAATGAAAGAAGTTGTATATCCGTTGACGGCTGAAGAATTCAAGCAGACTGAGAAAATTACTTCTCAAGATGTTTTGAAACTTATTAATGAAGCTGATGTCGAGGTAGAGTAAATTTAAAAAAGTCCTCCAAACTTAAGTTTGGAGGACTTTCTTTTATTATGAAATGGACTATTACCACATTACTAAGAGATGGAGTAAAAGGTACAGAAGAAGAAGTTGTTCATAAAGCTCTATTGCATTTAGGATATGATGAAATAATTTCTATGAAGATGGGACAATCATTTTATATTTCATTGAATGATGAAACAACAAAAGAAGAACAGCTGGAAAAGATTAAAGAGATGTGTAAGAAAACATTAGTTAATACTATTTTATACGATTTTAAAGTGGAGCTTTATAATGAATAAACCTTCTCCTATTTGTGGTTGGACTAATAGAGATAATCAGCCATTGATTATTGGATTTGCTGGAAAAGCAAGAAGTGGTAAAGATACTGCTGGTACATACTTAGTAGATAACTATCAATTCTTGCGTTATTCCTTTGCACAACCTTTAAAAGATGCAACAAAGATAATGTTTCATCTTACTGATAAACAGATTGAGAACAAAGAGAAACCAGCAGAGCCGTGGGGTAGATCGCCTAGAGAACTATATCAACGGTTAGGAACTGATATTGCCCGTAACATTGATATCAATGTATGGGTGAAGGGTGCAGATATATTTATGAGAAATAATCCTGGCCGTTCTATTGTTATCACTGATGTTCGTTTTTCTAATGAAGCATTCTGGATTAGAGATCAAGGTGGCATTGTTGTTTACCTTCAAAGTGAAACTAGAGGTATTCATGAACATACTGGACATTCAAGTGAGAATGGTTTGAAGGGTGACGATGTTGATATCATTATACAGAATGATGGAACTATCAATACTCTCTATGAAAAGATTGAAGAACTTAAAACTGAAAGGTCTTTTGCGTGAGTGAAACAGGATATAAAGAATATACTTTGAAGGATGTAAAAGATTCAGCTGATAGGAAACTATTTACAGTTGTTTCTACATTCGCTGGTGGTGGCGGAAGTTCTACAGGGTATAAGTTAGCAGGTGGTCATGTACTTGCAATGAATGAATTCCAAGAAATTGCTTGTAAAACATACTCTGCTAATTATCCTGATACTACAACTATTTGCAAAGATATCAGAGAATTGCGTGTCGAAGAAATTTTTGATGCAGCTAAGATTAGACCAAGAGAATTAGATATATTTGATGGCTCTCCCCCTTGTCCGCCATTCTCTATGTCAGGTTCAAAGAGGAAAGGTTGGAATAAAACTAAAAGGGTATATGGAAAGGTTCAAACTAATATTGAAGATTTAACATTTGATTTGATTAACCTAGCTAAAGATGTTCAATCTAAGGTTATTGTATGTGAAAATGTTAAAGGTTTGACTATGAATTATGCTAGAGATCACATGAAAAAGATGATTGAAGGTTTTGAGAATATCGGATATACAGTTGTTCATAGAGTATGTAATGCATCTTTTCATGGTGTACCACAGAAGCGTGAAAGAGTTTTCATTGTCGGTGTTAGAAATGATGTGATGGAAAAACTAGGACTAAACATTATCAGCTTAGGTGAAAAGGTTTTTCCAGTACCCTATAAATTACAACCTACACAAAAAGATGCTATATATCATTTGTTAGAAGATGAAGATAATCTTGCAGAAGGTAAAATCTTAGAAGATAAAATGAGTGGTAGCACTACTGGTCAATGGGTTAAGATGATGCCAAAAGACCCGCCTAAATATGTATCTGTTGGTGATTATAACCCTAAAGGTAATGGCTTTCAAACAAGACGCTTAGGTTGGGATCAAGCTTCTAATACTATTTTGGAAAAGGGATTAATGGGTCAGTCACATATTCATCCTATTTGTGATAGGGGATTTACTACTCAAGAAGCAATACGACTTATGGGTTTACCTATTGACTTTAAACTTGAAGGTACATTAAAAGAAAAACTTGCTAGAATTGGTTTGATGGTTGCACCACCGCAACTTAAAAGGATTGCAGAAACAATTTATGAAAATATTTTGAAACCGTATAAAGAGATAGAATATGAAGATATTCAAAGCTGAAATAGAACATAACGAAAAAGAAACTTCAGAAAAATGGGTTGGCAAATTTGTTTCAGATGACTGTTATAACAAAGTATTTAAACACAATGAAGATTTCAAAGTAGTAGCACCTGCTAAAAATATTTTTGGTGAATATGAACCCATCGCAATAGTAGTAAAGAATGCTTTTTCTAAAGAAGATCATACTCTTGTAAAGGATACTCTTTTTTCAATTGAAGAAACATCTAATATGAGAGCTAATTGTTCTGGCCCTATTGATAAAGAAAGATTACTTGAAGAAAAAGGTTGGGTAGAAAATGTTGATTACAAATTAAGAACACCTAATTCTTATTATACAAAAAGGTCTGATGGCTCATGGGGCGACATAGCTGTAGGACAGGATATACATTCTTTACTTCTTGGATATAAACGTGGAAGGTTTACTGGAAAAATTCAGTTGTCTGCTTGGGCTAGAGATAATGAAGAAAGATGGAAAATCTTATTGAAGATTGCTGATGTAAATGCTGAGGCTTTCAAGAAAGGCTGTACTGATAGATATGTAAAACAGAAAACATTTGCAGAAAAACATATAGATAAAAATCATAGAATGGGTATGTTTACAGCATTCTCTCCGAATAAATACAACGAGGAACAAACTAAACAGATGTCCTTGCACATAGATAAGGGTGATACTGATTTAGGATTTACTACAATGTGTGTATTTAGGGTAGACAAGTATGATGGAGCATATCTAACATTTCCAAGATGGGAATGTGCTGTAGATGCAGATGATGGTGATGTTATTATTGCTAATTCCAGACAAGTTCATGGAGTATCACCTATACATGGCAAAGGAACAAGATTATCATGTGTGGCTTATTGTGATAAGAATGTTGCAACTCTAGCTAGTGGTGAGATACTAGCACGTCCAGAACAATTGATTGGACAAACTTTTAAAAAGGAAGGTGTGAAGCCTAACGATTTGGAGGCATTCTTATGATAGCACTTGTTATGGGTAGAGGCGTTGAGGGTTGTGGTGTTACCAGATACACTATTGAATATAAGAATTGGTTAGAGAAGCAGTGGGAAGGTTTGCAAAGGAAAAGACTCCTAATATAGAGGGTTTTTTTAAGTAAACTTTTTCCTTGTGTAATGAATACCATTATGTTATAATGGTTATAATAATAAGAAATATTAAGAAATATTAAGAAATAAGGAGTAATATTAAGTGACAACTAAACCGATGGAAAGAAGGGCTAAAAAGAAGAAATGGGAAAAGATATTAGAGGAAATGAAAAATCCTCCAGTTCCATTGACCAAAGAAGAAAGGATCAGAGGAATCAAACGGGCCAATGCTGAACTTTTTAAGATTCTTAAAGAAGAACTATCTTTAAATCAGATTAAAATTATTGCTGACCCTATGAGAACAGGAAAAACTTATAAGAGTATTGAACAGCTCATACCTTTGTTGAAAGAATCTAGGGTTGATCTAATTATTATGACTGCACCTCTTAATGGTATTATTACACAAAATCTCGACCACTTGAAAGATGTTGCACAGAGTCGTGGGTATCATGTTGAAGATAGCCCGGCCAGAATTCTTAAACTCCTAGCTAGAGGTGACAGAGTTATAACATATTTATCCAATGCTGGTGCTTATAACATTGCCAGTGTAGGAGCGAAAATATTAAAGAAAATTGATTTAGATCAGGTGAAAGTCGGAACAATTGTTGATGAAGGAGATTATGGTTCGATTAGTGATAAAGGACTTACAAATGCATCAAAGGGAACTCCTGGCCCAAAATTCCTAGCAACAATGTATAACTTTTTGAAACAAATTTGTGCGAAATCACCCCATACTTATCTTTTGACTGCTACACCTAATTATGAGCAGAATGGTTTTATTACTTCAGCAGATAAATGTAGTTTTAAAGTTTTAAAACCAAGAAAGAAGGGAGAACAGAATATTTATGCTGGACAAGTTGGTTGGGTAGGTGATGCTAAGTTTTATGATTTTGGGTCAAATAGTATATTCAACATTGGTAACAAATCTGTTGACGATGCTTTGTTTGATATGTCTACAAGTTTAGTTACTATTGATACTGAAACTGGATGGAAACGATCAGCTATGATTCAAGTTAGTGATAATGATGAGGATTATCCTGCTTATCTACCAGTAGGTCATAAGGATGCCAAAGAAGCAAAAGAGCCAGTTGGTGTGGTTATGGAGATTGCAAACAATCCAAAAGTCAAGGCAAATTTTCTTAGATTAGTAGATGAAGATACTTATATTGGTGCTATATTGAGTGCTGATGAAAAATGTCTTTTTAACTTAAAGGGAGAAGTTTTAGATATATCTAAACTTAGTAAAGTTTCCGATAAATTAGAAAAACTTGGTTTTGATACTATTTCTGGTAATATAGAAGATATAATTTATGATGCGATTGATGACCAAGATAATCCACTACGGTTATTGATGGTAAAGATGATGGCAGGGAGAGGTGTTACATTACGAACTATTAAAGAATATCTGTCCTTCAAGATGTCTGAAACATACAGTCAATGGGAACGTACAGCTCCCGAATGGAAGGATAATATCACCCATCCAGAAGAACTTGGACATATTACAGAATCATCTATACAAACTTATGGACGTGCTAAATCTTTATATGTTGTTAATGGTGACAAAGTTGTTGACAATGATGAATTTTGGGGTGAAGATATTTGTGGTGATTTAAAAAATCTACCAGATTTTGACTATCGAATTAATACTGCTAATTATTATTTGGGAAGTTCCAAAAAGGCAGAGGCTTCTTTTGAAAAATTCTTGGAATATGATGCTTGTGTTCCAGAAATGATGGCAAACGAGAAAGTTGGTTTCGGTAGTGTTGTCCCTTGCCCCCTTTGTGGTTGTCCTTCTAATGGTCATTGTCAAAACCATGAAAATGTAGAAGATATTGAGAAATATATTACACCTACTATAGATCGTGGTAGTGTTACAGATGAACTTAAAATTGAAGGTTCATAATGACACTAAACGGAGTGTATCATACAGCAAAGATTGGGGATATAATATATAGTTTACCTGCTGTTTATTTGAGAGGTGGAACTAAGTATTATAAAATCAAAAGGGAAGGGGTATGCGAATACCTCAAACCTTTACTAGAAGCTCAACCCTACATTGGTAGGGTTGAGTACTCCTCAAACGGAAATGATTGTGAGCTGGATTTCAGTAACTATCAGGCGTTGTATAAGTTATACCTTAGAGGAAACTTAACTTATATGCATTTGATATGTGCTGGTATCCGAGCTCACCACTTTCCATTAAAGATCAGTAAGTTGTCAATAAAGTCAGACCATTTATCCTATGGGAATGTAGATATTGACTTAGATACCCATAGAAATATACCAATTTGGTCTGATGAAAAACCATGGCTTACTAATATAGAACCAAAACACGTTGCAGATATTATTATTAACATTACTGATAGATACCATGATTGGAAAAATCACGGAGTTAAAGAACATGATTTTAGAAACTTTGATTATACATTATGTAAGGATTATGATTGTGGCTTCATTGGTTTAGATAATGAATACCAATTGTTTGTTGATAGGTATAAGTTTGAACCGAAGTTCATCAGGGTGAGTGATGCTTTAGAAACTGCACAAATCATAAAAGGTTCTAAGCTATTCGTTGGCAATGCTTCATCCGCAAAAGCAATCGCAGAGGGAATGAAACATCCAACCCTTATGGAGATTTCTAAAACATATCCAGATTGTATTCCTATGCATAAACATGGTTATCATTTTATATCAAAGGAATTAGTTGAACATTATATAAATAATGATACACCTTATGCAGAGTTTCCAGTAATTGAGCCCAAACAAGTAGTTAAACCTAAACAAGCTTTAGAGGGGTTTTTTAAATGACTGATAAAGATATAGAAATCACAGAATATTTTGAGTGTGAATGCTATTCAAATAATCACTTAATGGCAGTTAAATATTACAAAGAGAGTTTAAGTGATGAACAGAAAGAAAAATGGCCTGAGCAGGAATTATGGGAATGGATTTCCTTTCATGTGCAAATGTCTCACTACCTGCCTTGGTATAAAAGGATTTGGTATGGATTAAAATTTATGATTGGATTACAAGATCACGGTTGTAGTTGGTCAGAAACACTTATAGAAAATATAGAAGATAAAGAACGAATGATTAGTTTATTGAAGAAATATAAAGCATGAAAGAAACAATAGTATGGAGTATGATATGTATTGCTGTTGTCATGTGTTTAGGTCTAGCATTGTATGAGTTGAATAACTTCATGGAAAGTTGTCAATGTGTTAGTCTGTAAGGAGAGATGTTTGATCTTATAAATAGTGGTACAGGGGAAGATTGGCGTCTTCCCCGAATACCTAAACACAATTTTATCGGAAAGGATAAAATCATGTCTAAATCTATTTATACCCACAAACATCACATAGTTCCAAAACACGCTGGTGGTTCAGATGACCCTAGCAATCTCAAAAAACTTACAATAGAAGAACACGCCTTAGCTCATAAGAAGTTATTCTTTATCTATGGAAATCCAATGGATGAAATAGCATATTTGGGCTTAGAAGGAATGATAGATAAAGCAGAATGTATAAGAAGGTCTTTATCTGAAAATGCAAAGAGAGTGAATAAGAAATGGCCAGCAGGAACAAGAGGTCATTGGAATTATTCTAAAGCTAAAGGTAATGGAAAAAACTTCAAGACAGATAAAACTTATGAGATTACATTTCCAGATGGAAAAAAGGAAACTATCAAAGGTTTGTCAAAGTTTTGTAGAGATAATGAATTGAATCTAAAAGCCTTTCATAAAGGTTGTATTCAGCGAGAAAGAAAACACAAAGGATATAGTGCTGCACGAATTGTCGTATAATTGATATAGTTGAACCATTTAAGAACCGGCTATCGTATGCCGGCACCTCCACCAATTTTTCCCTTATACCAAATTCGGGGGTGAAAGGATTCGATTGGATGAGCGATTCTATATTGACGACACCGAGAAGAATGGTGGCTCGGTTATCAACCATTCAAATCACAAATGCTAACGATTATTCGTATGCAATTGCTGCGTAGTCTTTGACTAAGTAGCGGGGTTTGGTAGTTTTCCTAGCAACAGAAAAACTACCGCCTATTATTCCGGCGTGGCACAATTGGTAGCGCACTCGACTGTTAATCGAGTTGTTGTAGGATCGTACCCTACCGCTCCGGCGGTAGCTACCGCCGGAGCCAAAAACCTTGTTTACCTATGGATTTCGACAAAAAGACCCCTTAAAACGCATCTAAGGGCCTTAAAATATTTGTTTTGTTGTTTTATAAGGGTTTACACAGTATTTAACTT
>Ga0233439_10005936_pt1 | contig 11065 bp, 9 predicted proteins | sample SI_123_September_6_FD_182713 | JGI IMG/M metagenome (GOLD analysis project Ga0233439, IMG submission 182713) | Seawater microbial communities from Saanich Inlet, British Columbia, Canada - SI_123_September2016_100_MG | ecosystem: Environmental > Aquatic > Marine > Inlet | place: Canada: British... | reverse complement strand
TGCGGTTCTGCAATTGCCAGTTCTAGCCTGGCTACTGAATGGGTCAAAGGCAAAACATTGGATGAAGCGCTAACGATTCAGAACACCGAGATCGTGGAAGAACTTTCCCTACCTCCCGTCAAAATCCACTGTTCTGTACTGGCCGAAGATGCCATCAAGGCCGCTATTCAGGATTATCGAAAGCGACAAGAGACCTCCTCAGAATCTTCTGCTTCTGCCTGATTGTATCTGAAGGAGACTCGCCGATGAGTCTCCTCACCCACACTAGCGTTCTTCCCTGATCTACTTCATGCCATTTTGTTCTCACTGTCAGAAATCTTTGCAGAGTGCGCTCTGGTGTGGTGCCTGTCAGCAGCTACAGTCCAGCGGGTTACAGGCTGATTATTTTTCGGTTTTCGGTCTACCACCGCGCTATGATGTGGACGTAAAATCTTTGGAACAGATTTACCACGAGCTTGCTGCCAAGTTGCACCCTGATTTCTTTGTGGCAGCACCAGTTGCCGAGCACCGACTCAGTGAGGGCTTATCTGCTCGGCTCAATCAGGCATGGCAGACCTTACAAGACTCAACAGCACGCGCCCAGTACATCATGAGGGTCTGGAAATCAAAGACACCCACTCATGAGCGCGACCTCCCGACTGGATTTTTGCAGGAGATGTTTGCGTTGCAAGAAGAACTAGAGGAATTGCTGGAAGCCAAAGATCAGCAAGCACTGGCAACGAAACATGCAGATTTTCTGCAGCGCCTGAATGACCTGCAACAAAACTATCAACAGCAACTGATAGAACTGAAAGGAAATACACCGGACACCACGTCCTGCAAACAAATCCAGCAACAACTGAATGCTGAGCGTTACCTACTACGACTGCTGGAACGCTGTTCATCCACATCCTCAGAAACGGATCTATGACAGAACGTATCATCGGCATTGACCTCGGCACGACCAACAGTCTTGCCGCAACCGTCTTCGATCAGGTGGGACCGGAGGTCATTACTGAACATGGACAGACCCCGATCATTCCCTCTGTACTGACGATGCGTGATGGAAAATGGCTTGTGGGCCAAGAGGCGCTGATCAGGAGTCTACAAAATCCTACGCAAACACTGTACTCGATCAAGCGCTTAATGGGGCGTAGCCTTGAGGAAATTCCTGTCGAAGAACAGGCTCAACTTCCCTACCAACTACGATCTGGTGAACGCGGGCAAGTTCTGGTCTGTCTAGACGAACAGGCTTTCACACCACAGGAAATTTCTGCTGAGATTCTCAAGGCAGTCAAGTATCGAGCAGAAGCAATCCTTGGCGAGAATTTACAGAAAGCGGTAATCACCGTTCCAGCCTACTTCGACGATGTCCAACGACAAGCTACTAGAGATGCAGCTCGCCTTGCCGGACTGGAAGCTGTGCGGATTCTCAACGAACCTACTGCGGCAGCGATTGCCTATGGCTTGGATGAGCGTAAGGATGGGAAAATTGCCGTCTATGATCTGGGTGGTGGCACCTTTGACATCTCACTCCTCCAGTTGACCGGAAAAATCTTCAAAGTGATTGCTACCAATGGCGATACTCGTCTGGGAGGAGACGATTTCGACCAAGCTATCGTTGGCGAACTTACGCTTCGGATTCTGCAGGAATTTACTGACGCAGAGCTTCACTCTCCCTTGGCTCGCCAGATTTTACGACAAACTGCGGAGACAATCAAAATTAGCCTCAGCCAGAGTAATGAAATAGAGTATGCTATTTCAATTGAAGACCAATCCTGGTCTCATCAGGGTTCATTCACAACGATTGAGCTTAAACCACTCTTGGTACCAGTGATCCAACGAACACTACAACGCTGTCAGCAAGCTTTGGATCAGGCAGGATGGAAGGTCGAAGGGCTAGATGAGGTGGTTTTGGTCGGTGGTTCCACAGTCGTCCCAGAAGTACGTCGGCAAGTGCAACAGTTTTTTGGCCGAGCCCCACAAGTGGCAATTGACCCCTACAAGGTGGTTGCACTGGGAGCAGGAATTCAGGGGCACTTACTCGCAGGCGGGAGAAGGGACTTCCTACTGCTGGATGTGATCCCTCTGGCGTTGGGCATCGAAACGGTTGGAGGGACCTTCAGCAAATTGATCACGGCTAACACCACCGTGCCAACGGAGGCCAAGGAACTCTACACGACCCACGTTGACAACCAGACTGCCATTGAGATCAACATCTACCAGGGTGAACGAGAGCTAGTTCATGATTGTCGTTGTCTCGGGTGCTTCAAATTGAGAGGCATTCCTGCAATGAAAGCAGGTTTACCTTTGGTTGAAGTAACTTTCCGGGTAGACGCCAACGGGATTCTAACCGTTTCTGCCCTGGAAAAACGTAGCCAGACTGATGCCTCTATTGAAGTGATTCCTTTCCATGGGCTCACCCAGCAAGAGATCGATGACTTACTGGAAGCATCTTATGACCATGCGGTTGAGGACTTTACTGCCCGTCAGTTGATCGAATTTCGCCAAACTGCAGAGCGGGTTCTACAGGGTATCGAGATGCACTGGACTATTGCGGAAAAAGCACTGGCTCAGACAGACTGCACTGCAATTCGCCAGCAAATGGAGGTTGTACGCCAGCGGATGGAAGGACAAGATCCTCAGGTACTTAAATCAGAAATGGATCGACTTGGAGATTTGACTCGATCCCTGGCAGATACAGTGATGGGACAGGCTGTTCTTTCAGCCTTGCAGGAAAAAGAAACAACTCCTGTCTGAAAAAAAGACAGATCATCACTCTGCAGATCGCTCAGCGTTGGTATCAACAACTAGTGAAGCTTCACACATTCTCGCCAGATGTCGCTCAAAAGCATTCATCACAAACAGATGAACGACCGCTTGTGTTGTGTTGTAGATGTACCACGGCAGGCTTGGGCAAAAGTCGTGAATCGCGGCAATAACATACTTGCCATCAAACACCTCTACAAACTCTAGACGTCCTTCCGGACTTTCTCGAGTGTCAGCAAGCAATCCTCCAATGATGTCAAGCACTGTACGATGCTCATCACCACCTTGACGCAAACGCAAATCCAGTAGTGGAGTTGAGAGAAACCGCAAACAGAAGAGCACCCTTCTATCCTCCAAAACATCACAGCGTAGAAACGGCTTAAGAAATTGAGGCAGCCAGCGTACATATTCCTCCAAAGCCCAACGGGCATCTTTACCCGGAGGTAACGGCAGTCGCTGAACGGAGCGCACTCGACGCTGCTCACGAATCATCTGCTGATCCTCTCGCTTCAATTCCTGACGTGGATTTTGTAGCGGAAAGCCATGCTCGTCCATTGACGCAGCCACCGATTCCCGAAATGTTACCGCAGAACTGACGAGCTGATCCTGTAATCGATTCGATTTGGCTCGCAGATCATGGCGCAGACTATCGACTAGTGGGCTGACCAGCGCCTGTGAACTGTTGCTGATAGTAGAGACCCAGCGCTTAGAGATCCCCAAAGTCACAAAGGGGAATGGGAACATCCAAGGATTTTTTCCCATCTCTTCAGCAGTGATCTGCATCATATCTTTGTAGGTCATCAAGTCAGGGCCACCAATATCGAAGGACCCTGAGTACTCTCCTGGCTCCCCCAAACACAGTTTGACCGCCTTCAACACATCCTGAATCGCAACTGGCTGGGTTTGGGACCAGGTCCAGGTTGGCAATCCCATTATGGGTAATCTGCGAACAAGATTGATCAGAATTCGCAAAGAAGAACCTCCGGGCCCAACGATCACTCCACAGCGCAATGCAGTGACTGGTAATCCAGACGCCTGCAAAACCTGCTCGACTTCATAGCGACTGGAAAGATGCTGTGATGCCTCTTCACGCTCATCATCTGGCATCAACCCCCCGACATAGAGAATCTGTTTCAGTCCAGCAGCTTTGGCTCCCTGAGCAAAGTTGTCTGCTAAGAGCAGATCCAAGTCCTGAAAGGATGCCTGAGTCAGCCGAGAGGAGGGTACCATCGAGTGAATCAAGTAGATCAGGTAATCCGTGCCCTGCAGGGCCTGCTCGACAGAGGAAGCCGAGTAAGCATTGCAATGAACCCACTGCACAGGATCATTCGGATCAGGATGAGAGAGTTTATAGGCGGATCGCGTCAATCCTCGAACAGTGAACTGTTCAAGCAGACTATTGCGGATTGCGGTTCCGACGAAGCCGGTAGCACCAGCAATCGCTACCACGGCCTGGGACATGACAAACTCCTTTATAAAGACAGATTGGTAGGCTAGAAAAATTTAGGACTTCATGCTAACATTAAGCTCCACAATCTGTCTAATCGAAAGCAGAAGAATCAGATGCCCACACGGAGAATATCGTAGAGTTGTACAGCACCACAAACACGGTTGTCCAAATCGGTGACCACTAGCGTCAAAACTGAGTTTTTCTGCATCAACTCCTTGGCGGCCAAGGCCATGCTATCGTGATCAACTGTCAGAGGATCTGTGCGCATCCAGTCAGCAATAGGCCGGGGCCAATCTACATTTGGATCGTGTGTCGGATCTTCCAGTAATCGCGAGAGGTCTCCATTGCTGAAGACTCCCAACAAATTGTGGTCTTCATCAACAATGATCAATAACCCCAAACGCTTGTGGGCCAATTCAACCACTCCCTGACGTAAGGAGAGATCTGGAGCCGCCAAAGGTAGACGATCCTTGGGAAGCATGACGTCCTCTACTCGAGTCAGTAGACGACGACCTAGCGCACCCTGTGGGTGATAGAGTGCGAATTGTTCTGGTGTGAATCGCCTCCGCTCCATCACACACAGCGCAAGGGCATCTCCTAGGGCCAGCAGCGCCGTTGTGCTAGTAGTTGGGGTCAGGAACAAGGGGCAAGCCTCTTTCGGTACCTGACAGCTGATGTGCAAAGCCGCCTGCGTTGCCAATGGTGAGCTCGGATCGCGAGTGATTGAAACTGTTTGACAACCAATCGACCGCAAGGAAGGAAGTAGCTGAAGCATCTCCTCGGTCGTGCCACTGTTGCTCAGCAGAATTACCACATCTTGACGAGCAACTACCCCCAGATCTCCATGAACTCCCTCACCAGGGTGTAAGAACAGAGAAGGCGTTCCTGTACTTGATAAGGTAGCAGACAACTTCCTTCCGATATGTCCACTTTTGCCCATACCGGTGACGACGACCTTCCCTCGACAGGCCAGCAACCACCCCACTGCTGTAACAAAATGCTCATCCAACTGGGCTTCCAGAGCTCTCAGTCCATCCTGCTCAATTCTAAGAAAATCCCGTGCTGAATTGAGTATATTTCGGGATGTTTCTATCTTACTGTTTGTCATCATCAGAGTGTTGTCAGAAAAAATTATTGATTTATTTGCAAGAAAACTTGAATGGACCAGAAACTTATCAGTATAGTGTGGCCCGTTGTAGAATTTTATAAACCCTCAACCTTTCGCTGGAGATTCGCATGCTGGAAAGAGGATTCACGCGGACCCTGGCTGCCCTTGTGATGATTGCCTTACCGGCAGTCACCTGGGCTGCTGGCAGTGGAGAAAGCTCCGGGCCGGGCAGCCTGGTAGTACCTCTAGGAATGATGCTTTTGGGAGCAACCGTACTCGCCATTCTGCTGAGCTATGTCAAGCAGTCAAGCCTACTCGCCTTCATTGGTGTAGGTGCCATCGGTGGATTTTATGCCAAGTCTATTGGTGCTGGAGATGAATTGATCTCCAGGGAACTGATGAGTGCCTTCATCGATATTGGGATCATCCTGCTGCTCTTCATGGCTGGAATGGAGGTTGACATCAAAGGCATGATCAAGCGTTGGCAATTGGTACTGATCAATGGTGCTGGCCAGATCTCCCTTCTACTAATCGTCAGTATGGGACTGGGTGTCGCTTATATTGGGATTGGTGCGGACACCTTCGGTGATGGTTGGTTTGCCACTCTCATCTACTTTGGCCTCTGTTTGACTCTCTCCTCGACCATTCTCGTAATTGGAACGTTGAAGAAAACAGGGCAGATGGAAACTCTGCATGGCCAAATCGCGTTAGGACTGATGGTGCTCCAGGATGTTGTAGCAGTTGTCGCCTTGGCAATTCTGCTGAGCCTAGATCCGAGCCGTGAAGGTGGGGGTTCCTTGGGCCTTGAAGTTGCCATGATTTTCTTAAAGATGGCGATCCTAATTGTCATTCTGTACTTCTTCACCAAGTACGTCCTCAATGCGATGTTCAAGTACTTGGCTCGCTCTTCAGAATTGCTCTTTATTGGAGCCCTCGGCTACGGCATGGGTGTTGGCGGACTTTGTGAGGTTGTTAGCTTCTCTTCTGGAATCGGCGCCTTCTTCGCTGGAGCCACACTGGCAGCGCTACCCTACCGCCACGAGATCGAGGACAAGGTGGAACCTTTAAAGGCATTCGGGGTTATTCTGTTCTTCATCGCCCTCGGCTTTGACCTGCCTTTCCTTGACGGTGCAGCCATCGTTAGCGGGCTCTCCACTGGTGTTGTGTTGACCCTATATCTGGTGATCCTGACGATTCCACTGATGCTGTTCCTGGGTTATGTTTCGAAAATGAAAGGAAGAGCAGCGTTCATGATTGGAGCTATTATTAATCAAAGCTCCGAATTTTCCTTGATGCTTGCTGTCCTTTGTCGACAGTTCGGTATTTTCAATGATGAACTGTTTATCATTGTCACACTAGTAGTATTGCTGACCTTCTTCCTCTCCTCACTTGGACACCAATTCTTGGATCCAATGTATCAGGCCGCCCGTAGTCGCTTACTCTTCATGGATAAGCGAAGTATGGAAGAAGAAGAGGAACATGAAGAATTGGAGATGGAAGACCATGTTGTCATTCTCTCCTTCAATGAACTCTCGATGGAGATTGCTGACTTCTACAGTCAAAATAATCAGAAGGTTCTGCTACTGGATCTTGATCCGGACATTACCGACTACTTCAAGAAAAACCACTCTAACTCCAATATTGTAGCCAAGTACGCAGACATGCAGGATCCTGATGTTTGGGAGCACTTCGCCTTCGAAAAAGCTCGCATTGTCATTTCCTGTCTGGACGAGGGGCAAGAAGCTGAGATCGGCATTTGCCATTACCTGCATGAGAAAAGTGACCATGTGCCCTTCCTGGCAGCGACTAGCTCACACGAAGAAGCACTGGAGTTGTATGAGGCTGGTGTACGCTACGCAATCCAGACTGAATACCTGGCTTCGAAAAGCTTCCGAGACATCTTTGCTCAGGAAATGGCTAAAGATCCGAAAGACGCCTTCCGAAATCTTGGGAAGGAACATTTCGAACAAACCAAGCAGATCCAAGAAGGCATGGGCAATATCTTCAGTTTGGTCTGATTTCTTCTACCCCTCTAGCAGAGAGAATGACTATGAATCTTTGGCAAAAATTACGCACTTCCTTGGGAGTGCTCTTCATCACACTCTTCGTGATGGCCACGCCTGTCCACGCGGCAGGTGGTGGAGCCCTGATTATGTCCCTTGGCTTGCTGCTTGGTAGCGCAATGCTGATCTCGATGGTCCTGACTCGCTTCAATCAGCCAATTCTTCTCGCTTTTGTAGTGGCGGGTGCTGTGGGTGGATTGGTAGCTGGTAACGAAGCAGCAATGGCAATCGCCAACGGTCCTCTGATCGAAGGCTTTGCTGAAATTGGTATCGTTCTACTACTCTTCATGGCGGGAATGAGTGTCAACCTGCGAGAGATCACGAACCGCAGCAAATTGGTACTCTACAACGGTATCGGCCAGTTGGTAGTTGTGATGGTCGTGATGCTATTATTGGCTGGGGGCATCATCGATGGTATTGGTACCGAAGGTCTCTTCTTCGTTGCTATTTGCCTCTCCCTCTCATCAACTCTGGTGGCCCAGAGTGCCCTAAGCTACTCTGGCTCAGAAGGATCGCTGCACGGTCAGTTGGCCGGTGGAATCATGCTGCTGCAGGACTTGGTAGCTGTGGTTGCGATTGTCCTGCTGGAAGGCCAGATGCGTGATGCTGGTGGTATTACAGGCATGGGGATGGCGTTCATCAAGATGCTAGTTCTGATGGCAGTCTTATCTTCGCTATCCCGCTACGTTCTGGAGAAAGTTTTCAAATTCCTCAGTGAGTCACCGGAACTGATGTTTGTCACCGCGCTGGGCTACTGTATGGGGGTAGCAGCTGTGTGTGATACTATGGGCTTCTCCCAGGAAGGTGGTGCGTTCTTCGCCGGTGTCTTCCTCGGAATCATTCCGCAGAAACTGGAAATTGAGGATAAGGTCAATCCACTGAAAACCTTTGGGGTGATTCTCTTCTTCCTTACCTTGGGTTTCCGTATGGTCACACTGGAACCTGGAGCAATGGGTAGTGCCTTCGGCTTGGCGGTCGTGCTTGCGGTCATCGTATTGGTTATCAAACCAGTTGCCATGTTGATTACAGGTTGGGCCACTCGTCTTAAGGGACGTCCCGCGTTTTTACTGGGCGGTACAATCAATCACTGCTCGGAATTCTCCTTGATCATTGCATTGATCTGTCGTGAAACTGGTTTGTTCAGTGACTATGTCTTCGCGCTAGTTACCTTGACAGTTCTGTTCTCAATGTTCTTTGCAGCGATCAGTCATCTCTACCTAGGTACTCTCTACAACATGCTGCGCGGCTCATTGCGCTTCATTGACAAGCGAAGCTCCAACTACGAACTGGAAGGAGATTTTGCACTTGAAAATCATGTAGTGGTTCTCTCTTACAATGAGTTAGCTGCTGAGATCGCAGGGCACTACGCAGAGAAAGGCGAGAAGGTTCTGATGATGGACTTGGATCCAGAGATCACGGAATTCTTCCGAAAAAAAGAGGGGTCAAATATTGTCCCACTCTATGCAGATATGGAAGATCCAGATGTCTGGAAGCAGTTTGCTTTTGAGAAAGCGAAAGTTGTCGTCTCCTGCCTTGTTGAGGGACAGGAAATGGAGTTGGGCATTGCGGCTTACTTGGCTGAGCATGCTCCGGACACACCATTTATCGCAACTACTTCCTCTCACGATGAAGCACTGGAGCTTTACGAAGCAGGTGTACGCTACGTGATTCAGACAGATTTCCTCGCTTCGAAGAGCTTCCGCAAAGTCTTCGAGGAAGAGATGGGCAAGAGCACCAAGGAGGCCTTCCTGCAAAAGGGCAAGGATCACTGGGATGCTACCCGCCAGATCCAAGAAGAACTCGGAGCCATCTTCAAGTTCGTTTAATCCCTCCACCGGGTGTTGCTCCAGCAGCACCCGTCTTCTAAGCACCGTATGCACTACGATGCCTCTATACTCCCGTGGATGACTACAAGTTCATCCGGACCATTCTTGAAAGAATGCTGCATCAGCTTGGCTATCAAAACCTCCGCACGGCCGTTGATGGCGTGGAAGCGCTGAAATTATTGCGATCCCAACCCGTTGATCTAGTCATCACTGACTATCATATGCCAGAAATGGACGGCATCAACCTCTTCCAATCAATGAAGCAGGAACCTATCCTAGCTAAGATTCCCGTCTTACTTGTCTCTGGTGTTCCTACCGAAAAATTTGCGACACAGGCACTAGCGATGGGAATCCAAAGCACCCTGACCAAACCCTTCCGTGCAGAGCAACTGGATCAGGAGATCCAATCTCTGCTAACCCAATCTCTCTGTTAAAAATGCTACGGATCATTCTGCTGCTGGTAATTCTGCCAATGATCCTAGGCTTTCTGTTCTCTCGGCTATCTCAGCCTATCCTGCGCTGGGTTGGATATTCTCTCCTTGTCATTCCTCCTTCCATCGCCATGACATTGTTGTTCGATCTAATTTGAAGGGCGCAGTTCATCGAACAACTTTCGTAAAAACTCTGGTTCCTGTAGACCATCCAGAGCCCCCAAGCGTTGCCCATCCTGCGCGAAGAAGACCAGCGTAATTCTCCCAACTTGCTGCTGATTCGCAAAAGCCTGCCCCTCTGGACGACTCAGATCCGCAATCAAAAAATCCAAGTCGGCCCGAAACTCCTCCTCCAAACTGGCAACTGTGCGTTGGAGTTGGCGACAAACAACACATGTTGGATCATGCACCTGGACTACAACTGGTCGTCCGTTACCAATTCGTGAAAGATCATACTCTTCATCTTTGGAATGCTGTTGCCACCACCAGACTCCTCCTGCACTTATCAGCAAGAAGAGCGTGAGTAATGTGGAACCCCAGGCCCCAAAGTAACCTACAAACTTTTGAGGTGTTTTCAATGATTTTCCTGCTCCCACTCCCACTCCTCTTGTTCGAAGTCTTCAGAGGTCTTTGTGTTTTGTTGAGATTGTTGAGCAAGAGCTTTACTGCGAAGCTCACCTAGAGCCTTAGAATATGAAGAATCTTCAAACAGTTCTGTCTGCTGATGCTGGTAGGGTGCGTGCTGACGAGCCTCCTTTTCAATCTGCAAATGGCAACGACTGCAAAGAGGAATTAAATTTTCTAGGACATTATTGCCTGGATTCTCGTCAATATGATGAACTTGGAGGGCAATAGCATCCTCACCGCCAGATAATTTGCAGCGTGCGCAGCGATTGCCAAACTCTTGACGAACCCACCTTGACATCACTGGCCAGTTGGGATGATAGCGCTCATCCAGAGACATTCCACTCCTGTTGGCGGAATTCCTGCTTTACGACATAGTTCAAATTCGATATAAACATTGCCCTCTATCTAAGAATTCCCCTACAGACAGTGAGGTCAAATGAGCGTCAATCGTCAAGAGTATTTGGACATCATCTCCATCGTCAGCCATCTCGCCCGCTCTGACGGAGATATTGCGGATTCGGAGAAAAAAGTATTGATGACCCTTTTCAAGGCGATCGGGGTCACGAAGGAAGAGCAGGCTGCGATGAAAGCCAAGACCTCAATTGGGTCGTTATTGGAGGAAATTCAGTCTGATGAAGCCAAAAGTGCTTTGGTGGACACTCTCGCTCTGGTGGCCGGTGCTGATGGAGTGTTTGAAGACGAAGAACGCGCCTTCATTACCAAGGTTATGAAGCGGATTGGTATGGAGCCCAGTGAACACCCTTACTTTCAGGATGGCGGGGACCTGGACATCAAGACCGTTCGGGCTAACG